>JAEEGL013257606.1_pt1 | contig 13838 bp, 10 predicted proteins | sample 9134231 | NCBI WGS metagenome assembly JAEEGL01 (sample SAMN16246548, study PRJNA631951) | gut metagenome | biome: gut microbiome; feature: rumen; material: fiber-attached | host: Bos | place: Iran: Karaj | collected 2018-10
CGTCCGTTAAATGAAAACAGATGGCATTACACATTCCCATACCGTTTCTTCCCGGACTACTTCCAAAGTTATGGTCTCGGATTCTTTGAATTCTTCCAATTATCAGAAGATATCGGTGCTGAGCCATTGCCTATCTTGAATGTAGGCCTCATCTGTCAGTATCAGAATGATGAAGACGCTCAACCGGGAATGGAAGTACTTGGTGAGTTCATTCAGGACGCAATCGACTTGGTAGAATTTGCAAATGGCGACACCAATACAAAATGGGGAAAACTACGTGCCGACATGGGACATCCCGCACCATTTAACATGAAGTTCCTGGGTATCGGTAACGAGCAATGGGATCCAATTTACCCAGAACGTTTGAAACCATTTATTGAAGCATTACGCAAAACACATCCAGAAATAAAGATTGTCGGCAGTTCTGGTCCTGGATCAGAAGGAGAGGCCTTTGACTATTTGTGGCCGGAGATGAAGAAATTAGGTGCAGACTTAGTTGATGAACACTTCTACCGTCCCGAAAGCTGGTTCCTCTCTCAAGGAAACCGCTATGACAACTATGATCGGAAAGGTCCAAAGGTCTTTGCCGGCGAATATGCTTGCCATGGAAGAGGAAAGAAATTCAACCATTTCCATGCTTCTTTGTTGGAAGCTGCCTTTATGACCAATCTGGAACGGAACGCAGATATCGTTCACATGGCTACCTACGCTCCACTTTTTGCTCACGTTGAAGGATGGCAATGGAGACCTGACCTGATTTGGTTCGACAATTTGAATACTGTTCGCACTTGTAGCTATTATGTTCAACAACTCTATAGTCTGAACAAGGGAACAAACGTAGTTCCACTGACCATGGATAAGAAGCCAGTGAGCGGTCAGGACGGACAAGATGGCTTGTTTGCTAGTGCTGTCTGGGATAATAAGGAGCAATCCTATATCGTTAAAGTGATTAACACCTCAGATAAGGTACAACCAGTGACTGTAACTTTTGCCGGCTTAAAGAAGAAAGTGACTTTGGGTAATGGCACATGCATCACCCTTCATGCCGACAATCCAGATATTGACAATACAATCCAACAGCCAAATATCGTATCACCTAAGTCAAAACCCGTATCCATCGAAGGAAACATGCTGAATACAGAAGTGGCTGCCCAAACATTCGCTATCTATAAATTCAAAGCAAACTAATAACAAACTTTATTGAATAACCAAAGCGAGGGAAGAATCGGTCGTTTCTTTCCTCGCTTTCATCTTTTTTATACCATCCTATTAACTTCCATGCTCAAAAAAGGAAAGATTCGAAAAAAAAACGTAAATTCGCAGCAAACATTTTGGAGCATGAGATACTGGAGCACATGGATCTTACTCGTATTGGTTTTATTCTCTTCATGTAAGAAAAAAACCTTTACCCTTGAAGGACAACTTAATGCGTTGTCTACCGATACACTTTTAGTGTATTATATAGAGCCAAGTTTCTCTTTGGATACCATCATCCTTAAAAACGGGAAGTTCAAATATAAGATACAACCCGATACCCTCACCGTCTTTCAAATCCTTTGGCATAATCAAGAGATGATTCCTATCTTTGCCGATAAAGGACAGAAAGTAAAAATTAAAGGCGATAACCATACGATTACAATTAAAGGTCGCGACGAGAACAAACTCATGAACGAGATTCTCACAGCCCTGAATCAATCAAAAGAAAAAGATACTAAGGCCTTTGTCGATTCGATTATCCGAGAACATCCTCGTTCATTCACAAACCTTTATCTTTTAGATAAATACTATGTACGCGATTCCATTATCGATATCAACCGATTAAAGGCACTGATAGGAAGGCTTAGCGGAAATATACAGGATACACGGTATGTTTCAAACCTGAAGAAACGATTAGATCAAGCAACAATGAAGAATAACAGCTATATCAATATCTTCAATATGCCTGATCGGAACGGCAAGACAGTCGGACTTGCTCAGATGAGAGATAAATATATTCTGCTAAGTTTTTGGGCTAGTTGGAATCCTGAAAGCATTGCTTACCAAGACACTCTTGCTTCCGCTGTGAAAGCATTGAAAAAAGAAAAGTTCGTTGCCATGAGTATCTCTTTGGATATGAACAAAGAGGCTTGGCTCAATGCGATCAGCAACAGAGATACTACACAATGGCTTCAGGCATGTGACTTCAAAGCATGGCAAGGCAATATCATCACCCAAACAGGACTGGTTGATATTCCTAAGAACTACCTATTAGACAAGAACAGACGAGTCCTCATTGAGGACATAAATGGAGATTCACTAGTCCATAAAGTGAAAGATTTAATTAAACAAGATCAAGAAAAAGAAAAAGAACAAAAACAGAGAAGACTAAAAAAGTAAATTATCAAACATTAACTTAACTAAATCAATATGCTTGTAAAAGTCTATGGCGCTGCCTTACAAGGCATCGACGCTACTATTATTACTATTGAAGTGAACAGTTCACGAGGCATCAAGTTTTTCCTTGTCGGACTTCCCGACTCAGCTGTGAAAGAAAGCCATGAACGCATCCATGCAGCCCTGCAAGTTAACGGTTACAAATATCCTTCGTGCCAAATCATCGTCAATATGGCCCCTGCAGATATTCGAAAGGAAGGTTCTGCCTACGACTTACCTTTAGCAATCGGCATTTTGGCTGCCACAGAAATTGTTTCCGAAGAGAAACTATCACACTATTTAATTATTGGAGAACTAAGCCTGGATGGTAGTCTGCAACCGATTAAGGGAGCATTACCCATAGCCGTAGAAGCTCAAGCCAAAGGTTTCGAAGGTATTATCCTCCCAAAACAAAACGCAAGAGAAGCAGCGGTAGTCGACCATATCAAGGTTTATGGGGTTGAGAATCTAAAAGAAGTTGTGGAGTTCTTTAACAATGAACGAGAACTTACCCCAACCATCATCAACACCGAAGAGGAATTCTATCGCCATCAGAGTAGCTTCCCTTTCGATTTCTCCGATGTAAAGGGGCAAGAGAGCGTAAAAAGAGCCTTGGAGGTCGCTGCCTGCGGTGGACACAACCTGATTATGATCGGTTCACCTGGAAGCGGAAAATCAATGATGGCAAAGAGACTGCCTACCATCCTGCCACCTCTCTCATTGGCTGAAAGTTTAGAAACGACCAAAATACATTCGGTTGCAGGAAAACTAGGAAAAAACACCTCACTCATTGCAACACGGCCATTTAGGAGTCCACATCATACTATTTCTCAAGTTGCCATGGTTGGCGGTGGAAGTAATCCGCAGCCCGGTGAGATTAGTTTGGCCCATCATGGAATCCTCTATCTTGATGAACTCCCTGAATTTAACAGAAGTGTTTTGGAAGTATTACGCCAACCACTAGAAGATCGTCATATCACCGTCTCAAGAGCAAAGTACAGTTTGGATTATCCAGCCAGTTTCATGTTGATTGCATCCATGAATCCATGTCCTTGCGGTTATTATAATCATCCTACCCGTCCTTGTGTCTGTAGTCAAGGACAAGTTCAACGTTATCTGAATCGCATCAGCGGGCCTTTGCTCGATAGGATAGATATACAAATAGAAATTGTACCCGTTCCCTTTGAAAAATTATCAGAGGCTAGATGTGGAGAGAGCAGTGCTACCATCCGAGAAAGGGTCATTAAAGCCAGGAGTATCCAAGCCGAACGCTTTGCTAAATACAAAGGTATATACTGCAACGCACAAATGGAAAGCAAACTTATTCATCTTTTTGCTCAACCTGATGAGGCTGGATTGCGAATCTTGAAGAATGCCATGAATCGATTGAACTTGTCGGCTCGTGCCTACGATCGTATTCTGAAAGTATCGAGAACCATCGCAGACATGGATGGGAGTGAGCAAATAAAATCAGCCCATCTGGCAGAAGCCATCAATTACCGGAACCTGGATAGAGAGAATTGGGCCGGATAAAAAAAGGAGACAGACCATATGGTTTGTCTCCTTATATTGACTACAAATCGTTTATAGATTACCAATCATCATTTTCATTTCCAATGATACCATGTTTGAGAGCTTCCTCAATCTTATCCATAATCACATTACTATATGCATGTGTCATGACCAAAGCTTTTGAAGAAGTACGCTTTTTTGTGTCCTTTGCTTTAAAAGGATAGTGTTTTGCAATTTCCCAATGTTCATCACGTAAGTTTCGATCAGTAGCATCTTTTTTCATACGCTTAGGATCACCATAAGGGTTTCTTCCGACATTATCATCACGTGCTATGGCACCAATCCAACCTGCTCCGACATTGTCGAGGACGTCATAGTTCTGCACAGTATATGTCACACGGATTCGACCATCTTTAATATCTATCTTTACAACCGGCGTAATACTAACACTATATTCGCTTACCGTACCAGTATGTGTTGCAATATTATCGATTGTAGCATTGAAAATAATTGTTCCACTCTCTTTATCATTTAATGTGATAGCACTTTGCTGTCCTGCGAACGTAGCAGTTACCCAATAATTCATCAACACATATATTTGATCTTTTGTCCTTCCTGGACATTGCATCACTTGTTGATAAGTCAGTGATTTATTCTTATCCAATTCTAATTGACTTGCCAAGTTTGCAGCTGCATCCAGCCATTTATCTCCATATCGTTGCTTCGCATACTTTTCCAAGTCGTCAACTTTTATCACTTGAGCATTCAAGCCATAAAAGCTGAACAAAGCAAGAGACATTAAAACAAAGAATTTTTTCATTGATACTTTCTTTTTTATTTAGTTATTTTTCTATTTCGTCTTATTATTTTACAAAGATTTGAATGCTTTATGAGCAGCTTTTTGAACTTTCATCGCCTGCTCTCTTTGAATGGTATCAGGAAAATACGGATTCCCTTTAACACTCTTCTTAGTCAAGAACTCACACCAAGTACAAGCAGCCGTATACCTTCCTAATGTCAAATCCAAGTGAAAACCATCTCGGTTCAAGATGTCACCAACCATCTTTCGTGCTTTCTGAATCGCAATACCAGAAGGAACAACTTTCTTAATTCCAACCTTAGGCAACTCTTGTTTTCTGGTCTTTAAGATGGCTTTATACATCTTCATCTGATTATTATCATAGTTCTTAAAGCCACTATGTGTTGAGTTTGCCGCATAAGCCCAAGTCAAATGCCAGATAATCTCCACATTCTTATTAATAGCCTGACTCACAACATAATCCTTCAGGTTCTTCAAATTGCCAAATGTCTCTGGACGGCCCGAATCTTGACTTACTTGCTGCAAGGAAATATAATCCCAGGCCTCATCTTGTATAGCCGACTTCAAGTCAACACCATTCTTTTCAGTCCTGACACCATCTACTATCTTTCGATAGCTATATGCCTTTTCGCCAGTTTGAGCATTATTATAATGACGATCAATCGTACAACCGCCAATGCAAGCGTTACCGATAATCAACGTATCTCCCTGTGCAAAAGCCAATTCGTAAAGATAGTGTTCTACTGCATCTTCAGAGAAACTATTACCAATCGTCAAGACCTTGATTACTCGTGCTTGTAAACCAATTGAAAAAGCAAAAAGAATGAATAATACAAAAGAAACCCGTTTCATCTCTTAATAGACATTATTGTAATGAATAGCAAATATAATTATAAATAATTATAAATAATAATACCATCACAAAAAATGCATTTTATTTTTATTATCAATCAGTTGTAATAACTAAAAAAGTCTTTTTTATGTCTATATTGTTGTCTAAATAATATCCTTATAAACTTTGAATTAAGCGTGGTTTAAAGTATCTTTGCAAAAAGAAAAAAGAACCGTTTTTCATCTAGAATAAGTTATCCGGATCATAAACCAAATCTATTAAAAAGAAAAACTTCATTATTAAGATTATTATGAATAAATTCTTGTTTGGGAGCCTAATATTAATGGTCATGACTTTCTTCCTCTCTTGTTCAAACAACAAGAATAAGCAGTCGTTTAGCCATGAAGAAATCAGTATTTCTGATTCGTCTCTGCTTATCCAACCGCAATATGCTAAAGGTTTTGCTGTGAGATACTTGAAGGATGGAGTTCGATTATTAGATATTCAAGACCCACAAGACGAAAATGAACTGGCCTATCATTTTGCCTTGGTTCCTAAGGGAATAAAAAAAGTCAACCTTCCAAGCGAATATACTGCTGTTTCTGTTCCTATTGACCACACCATCTGCATGACTTTGTTACAACTCTCCAACTTCATTGCTTTGGATGCGTATGATTATATCTCTGGAATCACTAGTACAAAAAACCTTTACAATAAGGAACTTCTATCACGTGTGAAAGAAGGAAAAATCGTGAAAATAGGACAAGAAGGAAATTTCGATGCAGAAATTATTATGGCGGCCAATCCGGATGTAATCTTCATTTCTCCATTTAAACGAGGAGGATATGAGGTTATCAAGGAAACAGGAATTACCCTTGTTCCACATCTTGGATACAAAGAATTAGAGCCTTTAGCACAGGCTGAATGGGTAAAATTTATCGCCATGTTCATAGGAAAGGAGAAAGAAGCAAATCAACTATTTGAAAACATATCCAAACGATATCTTGAATTAAAGGCCCTTGCTTCACAACAGAAAGTGCGTCCTTTGGTATTCAGTGGTGAGATGCACGGAGGTAACTGGTACGCAGTAGGAGGGAAGAGCTTCCTTGCACAAATGTTTGCAGATGCTGGTGCCGATTATGTGCTTAAGGATGATCCGAGCAGTGGTGGAGTAAATATTGATTTTGAGAAAATGTATAATCTTGCCGCGAAGGCTGATTATTGGAGAATCTTGAATAGTTTTCCTGGGGACTTCAGCTATGATGCTTTAAAAGCCAGCGAACCAAGAAATGCCGATTTCAAAGCATTTAAAGAAAAACAGATTATCTATTGCAACATGAAACAGAGCCCGTATTATGAACGGTCTCCGATGGAACCAGATGTCGTATTAAAAGACTTTGTTTTTATCTTCCATCCTGAGCTTTTGCCTGAGGATTATCAACCTTCTTTTTATAAACTTTTGAAATGATGAAAAGATATATTCCTCTCATGTTGGTTTTAATCGTCATCATTGCGGTGATGTTTATCATCAACCTCATCCTTGGGTCTGTAGATATACCTGTCAAAGATATCTGGAATATCCTAATAGGTAAGGGAAGCGAGTCAGAGGTTTGGAATAATATTATCATCAAATCACGTTTGCCACAAACATTGACCGCTTTAGTTGGAGGAGCCGGACTTGCTGTCAGTGGTTTACAAATGCAAACTGTTTTTAGAAACCCACTTGCCGGTCCTTCTGTACTTGGTATTAGTAGTGGTGCCAGCTTAGGTGTGGCTTTCGTCGTTCTTCTTTCCGGGTCCCTTGGAGGTGTAGCACTGAGCCGTCTTGGATACATTGGAGATGCAGCCATGTCCATCGCTGCGATTATTGGTTCATTAGCTATCATGTCACTTATCGTGTATGTGTCACAGAAAGTAAGAGGAAATGTCACGTTGTTGGTTATTGGTGTAATGATCGGCTATTTAGCCACAGCTATCATCGGAGTTTTGAAATTTTTCAGTGCAGAAGAAGATATTAAAGCGTACGTCGTTTGGGGATTAGGAAGTTTCTCCAGGGTATCTGGCAATCAAATGGTGCTGTTTGTTGGAATAATGCTTGTGCTCCTTCCATTATCCATGTTATTAGTCAAGACCATGAATCTACTTCTCTTAGGAGATGGCTATGCCCGAAACCTTGGATTAAATATTAAAAAGGCCAGAACTCAGGTCATTACCTGTTCTGGTGTATTAGTAGCAATTGTCACAGCCTATTGTGGACCAATTATGTTTATCGGATTGGCTGTTCCTCATCTATGTAGAAGCATTTTCCAGACATGCGACCATCGGATATTGATGCCCGCATGTATGTTGACCGGTGCAGCCTTGGCTTTATTTTGCAATATTGTTGCCCGTATGCCTGGCTTCGAAGGAGCCTTGCCTGTAAATTCTGTGACTGCATTAATTGGTGCTCCAATCATAGCTGCTGTATTATTTAGAAAAAGAAAGGATGATGTCCATGAATAAAGAGACGATCAGAATAGAAAACTTAAGCATTGGTTATAATGCAAAAAATTCAGATGTAAAAGTTGTTGCATCTCATATTAATGCTACCATACACAGTGCTCAACTTACCTGCTTGCTCGGTGCCAATGGAGTAGGAAAATCCACCTTGCTAAGAACACTTTCTGCTTTTCAACCGAAATTGGACGGTAAAATTTATATCCAAAACAAAGAGATTGATGATTACTCTGCTCATCAACTTTCCAAAACCATTGGAGTGGTATTAACAGGAAAAGTAGATGTACAGAATATGTCGGTAAGGGAACTTGTTGGACTTGGAAGAAGTCCGTATACCGGTTTTTGGGGTACATTGAATACTAAAGACTATGAGATTGTTGACAAGTCCATCAATATGGTAGGCATATCAAAACTATCAAGTCGCATGATTCAGACGTTAAGTGATGGTGAACGCCAGAAAGTAATGATTGCAAAGGCCCTTGCCCAAGAAACACCCGTTATCTTTCTCGATGAGCCAACTGCTTTCTTGGATTTCCCAAGCAAAGTGGAGATGATGCAACTGCTTAAACGTTTAAGTCGTGAAGCAGATAAGACCATCTTCCTTTCAACACACGACTTGGAACTCGCCTTACAGATTGCAGATATGCTTTGGATGATGAACAAAGAAAAAGGAATAAGTATTGGAAGCCCAAGACAATTAGCCGATAATGGAGTACTCAGCGACTATGTTGAGCGAAAAGGAATCACTTTTGATAAAGAAACATTAAGAATTACGATTGATAACTCTTAATCATTAGAATAAATTCTTCCATTTTCATCGATCAATAATATAATAAGTCGGCCATTAGGTAACAAAGGAGCACAATGCTCATAACAATGAGCAATAACAACACGACTAAACGTGTTAATCTTATTGGAAGGAATGATTTTCCATAGTTCTCTTGCCAACGTGATTTGACTAATTCGTTCGACAGCACTTTCCGGACATCCGGCTTCACGAGCCATATCAGCAACGAACGCTTTGTTCATAACAACTTTCTTACTATGAGTATCCATATGTCCTTCAGCCAACTTGACTGCCTTGCCTAACATTATCCCCAAGTAAACCGTATGGATTCCCACCTCATGAGCAAGTTTAATTGTCTCACCAATATAATTGCCGTATTCCACAAAGACTTGAGGTGGCAAATCAGGAAAATGATTCCGAATGTATGATTCACTTTTTGCTCCAGAGTTAATTACAACAGTATCACAATCTGATGCCTTTGCCACTTCCAAACACTTTCGTATAGAATTGATGAATCCTTCTTCAGAAAAAGGCATTATAATGCCTGAAACTCCCACAATCGATATTCCACCAACTATTCCCAACCGAGGATTAAAGGTACGTCTTGCTATTTCCTCACCTTCAGGAACAAAGATAGTCACCTCCAAGTTCTTACCAAAAGCAGACAAGTTTTGTTGGATCATCGCTCTCGGTACCTTGTTGATGGCAGGTTCTCCCGGTAGATAATCGAATCCAGGCAATGTGATGGTTCCAATACCTTTACCACCTTTTATCGTAATTCCCTCTGATTTGCTAATCCCAACTTTGGCACAAATCTGTAATCCATTTGTTACGTCGGGATCATCACCGCTATCTTTCAAGACAAAAGCGTAATCTGAGCCATAACCAACTTGAACAGGTATGCTTTCTCCATTAGGTAGCGTGACTAACACTTCATCCGGTTGTTCTTTTGTAAAATATTGAAGGGTAGCAGCAATAGCAGCAGCCGTTGCACAAGTTCCTGTTGTCAATCCGCTATGCAAAGGATAAAAAGCAGGAAGTAACTTCTCGACCAACCTTCTTAGACCATATTCTCCATTTACGCATTGAAAAACAGCAGATGTCTTAGGGCGTTGGATGGCATATATTCTAATCCCTAAATCTTTAGCTGCTTTTATTTTTTTTGCAAAGCCACCACTGACACCACTTTCTTTTAATAAAATGGCATCCGGTGATATTGTACTGAAGATTTCATGCTCATCTTCATCTTGATGATAAAAACAAAGTTTGCTGGAATCAATATTTTGAATATCTGCCAAATCAAGGGATTCTTTTCTTTCCAGAATACGATAGAACACCTCAACACCCTTTTGTTCCAAAACTTTAAGTTTCCCAATACTCTTTACACCTGTGGTAGCAAACAATCTTTTTACTTTTATACGAGAAATCGCATCATCCAAATCTGTACACCATGTTATTGAAGGATCATCATGGGGATAGAATAAACGTTCAAAACGTATTGCAGGTATTTGAAGGAATGGGGCAACCTTGGCAATCGTCTCATGGAGTTCTTCAGCAAAAGGATGTGCAGCATCAATGATAAGCTGAATGTCGTGGGATTGACAAAAAGTGATCATCTTCATCTCATCCATCGCACCCGTTACACGAATGCCATGGTGCAATACGACCTCCTGCTCTGTCCCTTTTGTGGAATAGTAATACAAGGAGCCTGCCTCTTCCAGGGCCTTGACGGCCTTTCTGCCCTCTGTTGTTCCTCCAAAAACGAGTATCATTCTGAAGCCTTTCTGAACAAATGGGTAAAATGTTTAGAGTATAATTCCGACAATCCCTTACGATTATCAATCGCATAACCGACAACAATCAACGTATCCAGCGTCAAATTATTATCACGTAATAGACGAGTCAAATCCTTAAGTTGTCCACGGTAGATTCGTTGTTCTTTCCATGTGAGACGGTAGCAAGCAGCTACCGGAGTTGTTTCTGGATATTCCATCAAAAGCTCTTCCTGTACCTTTTCTACAATATCAGCACTCAAATAGATACACATCGTACTATGTGAACGCGCCAACAGATGCAATTTTTCTCTTTCAGGCATAGGAGTTCGTCCCTCACCACGTGTCAGAATGATGGTCTGCACTTTTTGTGGAATGGTAAATTGTGAACGAAGTTCTGCTGCTGCTGCCTGAAAAGCAGAGATACCAGGAGTGATGTGATAACTCATATGGTATTTATCAAAGAAATTCATTTGCTCTTGTATTGCACCATATAAACATGGATCACCTGTATGAAGACGTACAACCAACTTCCCTTGATCATAGAACTCCTTCATCAAAGCAATCTGCTCCTCTAAAGCCAATCCAGCTGAGCTCTTAACGGTTGCTCCTTCTTTCGCACAAGTTGTCAGTTCTTTTGGAACAAGACTTCCAGCATATAGTATTAGATCAGCCCTTTCTAAGAACTTCCTTCCTCTAACAGATATCAAATCCGGATCTCCTGGCCCTGCACCAACAATTTCTATATGGCCTCCTCGCTTAAACGATTTATCCAACGCGACAGCAATCGTCCAATTCGCTCCTTTTGTTTTGGGCAACAACAGTTCATCATTCCCAGAGGCAAGCAAAGCAGATGCTTCACAAACACTGGACGTTTTCATATATTTCTCAACAGTCTTGCTCGGGTTTGGAACATCCACTGGGTTTAACTCCTCTGATGTAAAGAAAAAAGTAGGGTATTGAATCATTTCTTTTATAAATGGTTCATCCTTCTTTTCATTAATAGTTGCTAATCCAGCAATTGCTTCAGGAGCTATCCGATTAGACGACAAAGTTTGAAGTATTTCCTTTTGAATATTCTCTACAGGCTGAGCTTGGTGAGCCAAACCAACCCCCATATAAACACATTTTGGTATGAACCACACATATGGAATTTGAATATGCTGAGGTAGGATCGGAGAGACAACGATTAAAAGATCAAAATCATTTTGATTGATTTCTTCTTCATGATAGAAAACTTTTACATAAGAAGGAAGATTTTGTTCTATCCAATCTGTTCCTTTGTCCCTGACAGATAATAAAAGAGCCGTCGGCCTTTCAGAAGTAAACAAAGTTATCTGCTCATTCATCTTTTGAGGCCTTACAGACCAGTCAAATTGCCTCGTCATTGTATCCAATGACCACATCCCTCTGCAATCACTTTGAGTTGTGATCACAGGTAATGCTCCAATTGCACTTGCTACCTTTTTAGCCAACTCATTGGCACCACCAATATGCCCAGACAATACAGAGATAACAGTTCTTCCCATTGTATCAACACACAACACTGCTGGATCTGTGTACTTGCTTTCTAAATAAGGAGTGATACTCCTCACACAAATACCCATTGCACCAATGAAGATTAAAGCTTCGTACGAACGAAACGACTTTTGAAGAAAAGAGTCTAGACTATCTATATGGATGGTACCTTCCTCTTCATGTAGAGAAAAAATGTCGTACCCAAACTCCTTTTTTATTGCTTTGGCTGTTGATAAGCCTGCATTTGAGATTAATAAAACGGCCGTCTTCATCTTTTTACAGCTTTCAAAATATCAATAGGATTATATTCGTTTAACGCAATATGCAACGAAGGCTCAACTTTCATATTCAGCTCTTTTGCAGCTTCCAAGAACATTTGATGACTTTGCGGAGTTACTGAGTTCATAACGATGCATCCGTTGGATTCTAATTGCGAAACAATTTTTTTCATCATCTCTTTAAGTTTTCCACCATGACCTCCGATGAAAACTGCATCAGGAGCAGGTATTGTAGAAGTATCAATCTCCAGAAAATCGCCAATAAAAGTATTAATCCCCATGGCTCCGTGCTTTCGACTGTTCCCTTCCATCAGTTGCGCACCTTCCTCTCTCTTTTCAAAGGAAAAAATGTTTAAGTGCGGATAGAGTAGGCGAGCCTCAATGGAAATAGATCCAGTACAAAATCCAACATCCCAAAAATTCGTATGATGATGAAGTTCTAATGCTTGTAAAGTCAACAAACGAATAGGCATCTTGGTTATCATCTTCTCCCTACCATCCAACAAGAGAAACTCTTGATCGGGAATTCCTATCCTTCTGTGTCCCAGAAACTCACTGGTTGCTACAAGGAGGACACAATTAGGATAATCGAATGTTTCATTTACAGCCTCTTCCAAAGATGATTGTTTTATTCGCTCTTTCTCCGGATTACCTAGATGCTCCCCAATATACATGGAGTAATCAATATATCCGTAATCTAACATCCGTTGAGCGATAGCACCCGGATGATGTTCCTTATCAGTTAAAATACCAATTTTATTAGATTTCTCAATCAATGCTCGATCGAACTCTTTCCATGGACGACCTGTCAGTGATACAATTCGCATATCGTGATAAGGGATCACCAATCGGTGTGCCAACATTTGCAAAGAATTGAAGGTTGGGAAAAGAGTGATTTGAGCATCCGGCATTATCCGTTTTATCGTATTGGCAAACCCAAAGAAAAGAGGATCTCCCGATGCAAAAACGATGATGGATTCTACACCTTTATTAAATAAATCCTGATAAGATAAGAAAACATTATTCAAAGGAACGGTTATGTCCACCCACGTGGATTTATCCGGCAGAAGACTACCAACGATTTCATGATGACGCTTCCCTCCTGAGAAGTAAGAACCAACCTTGATAATATTCAACACTTCCTCCGTAAAAGAAGGAGAATAAGCGTCAGATAACCCTATAACGATAAATCGGTTTGCCATTTCACTACAAGTCTCTTCCAGGTTTCAAAGCTTTTGCATCATCAAATGTCAGGATCGAATTGACTAATGTTGCAGCCAAATTACTGCCACCCTTCCGACCTTCAACAATCACTTTCGGGATTTCCTTAAAAGGTTTAACCATGAATTTCGATTCCTTGACGTGAACAAAACCAACAGGAGCTGCTATAATACCGGCTGGATTAGCCTTC
>JAEEGL014379859.1_pt1 | contig 13838 bp, 11 predicted proteins | sample 9134231 | NCBI WGS metagenome assembly JAEEGL01 (sample SAMN16246548, study PRJNA631951) | gut metagenome | biome: gut microbiome; feature: rumen; material: fiber-attached | host: Bos | place: Iran: Karaj | collected 2018-10
CCGTCAGCAGCATCAAGTATTTCAGTGGTGACATCAAAGTTTTCTTTAATCTCAACGTTTTTAAGGGCTTTTAGTTGTTTAATAAACACCGGATCAGCCTTGAGTTTGGAATGAGAAATTAAAGTGACGTGCTTGGCAATACCAGCCAGGTGCAAGGTCTCACCCACAGCAGAGTTACCACCACCAATTACGATGATGTTCTTACCTTTATATAATGGCGCATCACAAAGCGCACAGTATGAAATCGGGGTCTTTGTTGGAACATCAAGTGGGCGCGGTTCGGAACCGGTTGCAATGATAATAGCTCTAGCTTTAACTTTTTCTTCGTCAATGGTAAGCGGGTCAATGCTTTCGCAAGTTCCATATTCGATTTTGGCACCGGCTTGTTCAACTTGATGGCGCAAATTTTCGGCAAAATCCGCACCGGCACCGTCAAAGCCTGGAAAATTGGCTAGATGAGAGATCTCGGTTAAAGCGCCACCGATTTTATTTCGTTCAAACACTTTGACGGACAGACCAAGACGAGCAGCATAAAGTCCTGCGGTGAGAGCAGCTGGGCCGGAGCCGATGACTGCTAAATCGATCATTCTACCACTTCTCCTTCGGTAGCTTCTTCCATGCCTGGGTCATCGTAATCGATGCCATAACGAGCGTAGGAAAGACGTAGACTAATTTCATCAAGTTCGGTCGTTAATGTTTCAAGTGGTTCGGTTTTTTCGAAGGCAAGAACGATGAATTTGAGTGGTTTGTTGGTGCCACCACAAATTTCTTGAGTGTCGCCATAAGCAAGTTCGCCTGGAACGGTGATTTCGCGTACGCCGTCTAGTTTCATGCCGATAACGCCTTGCGTCCAACCTTCAATAAGGCCATAGCTTGGATCAAGCGGAGTTTTTAGGCGATTGGCTGTAGTAAAATCTTCGAATGATGAGTCAAAGACTGATTCGTCAGCACAAAAACCAATGTAGTAGGCAAAGTATTCCATATCGCTGTTTTTGGTGATTTCGCGACCAGTACCAACTCTAAGGTCACGAGTAACTAAACCGCCAGTATTGGCAGCAGTTTCATTGTAGGCTCTAACTTCTGATTTATAGCCAGCGAGCACACTTAAATATTTATCAGCATATGGTTTGGCAGCGGCATCAACTTCTGCTTTTTTAGCAGTGTACTTTTCTTCAAGTTCTCTTACAAGAGCTTGATCTACACCGTCGCTTGTTTTTGAGCCAGTGTTTTCTGAATTAACAATGATCATGATGTACATTGCAATAGTTGAACCGAGCATCAAGACAGCAATTATTAAAATAAATACACGTTGTTTCCAACTGGTTTTGAGTTCACTTTCCCTCATTTTACCTCCGTTAAACTACTTCCGCACCAAGTGATTTTGTATTTTTTATAACTTTTTCAATTATAGCAGAGATTGCTTTTGAATCGAGTGTTTTTTCGCGACTAGCGAATTTAGTATGGAAGCTAATATTTCTAGTGCTATCGGTTTTACTAGCTTGATAAATAGAAACTGGTGCTAATTCGAAAACTAAATCAGCATCATTCAAAGCTTTGCGCACGGCTTGTTCTAGCTCAGCATATGAGTTATTATTTGGCAATTTAAAAGTGAGGTCGCGTTCGACGTATGGGAATCTGGAAAGATTAGCGTTGGCATAGTCGATAGTTTTGGCGTTTAACAAAGTGTCGAGATTAATTTCAAAAATGGTAACCGGAGCTTGTAGTTTGAATTTTGAAAGAACCGTTTGACGCACTTCGCCAAAGGAACCAAGTATGGTTTTGCCTAGCCTTATTTGTGCAGCGTGAGCTGACTCTAAGTATGGGTGATCATTATCAAATTTAGCGAGCGAGACTTCATATTTTAGACCGGCAAATAGCTTTTCAGAAATAGCTTTGGCAGCATAATAGTCACCGAGTGTGACAAAAGCTAAGTGTGTTTTAGTGACAGGTACTTTTTCCTCATTTAGTCCATCTTTTTTGGAACTGACTTGGTTAATTTCGTAAAGTGTAAAATCCCCATAGCCGGCTTTAAGATTTTCGCGAATTTTATCAATTAGGCTTGGCGCGATTGTCTGGCGGAAACATTGTAATTCCGGCGAAATCGAGTTGACAATTTCGTAACTGTCTTCTACTTTTTGATTTACTTTAGTGAGTAGGTCTTTACTTATGAACGAGTAAGTTAATACTTCATTAGCGCCAATCTTATCAGACATGAGATTGCGAATTTTAGTTTTGAGGCTAAACAAAGGATCTGGTTCGGCACCGATAAATGGACGAAGCGGAAAGTCGAGCGCAATGTTATCGTAGCCAAGAAGGCGGCCGACTTCCTCGATGATATCTTCTTTAATATGTATGTCCGTACGCCAATATGGAGCAGTGACTTCAAAACCTGCTTTTACATTAAAGCTTACATTTTTTAGCGTCTTTTCAATAGTCTTGGCATCATAATTTGAGCCAAGTAAACTGTTGATCTCTTTCGTTGTAATTTTTACAACGCTTGGTTTAGCTGGATGTGGATATTCATCAGCAATGGCGATTGGTTCAACGTTCAAACGGCGCACGAATTCAGACAAAACCGGCATAGTTAAACCAGCTGGTTGGCCTTTGGTGAAGCGAGTAATGGCTTCGCTAAAAATACCATGTGCCATTTGCGTTTTACGAAGATTGTAAAGTGAAAAGGTAGCAGATTCTAGAATAATCTTTTTAGTGCTGGCATCAATTGTAGTGTTAGCACCTCCCATCGCACCGGCAAGTGCAACTGGAATATTATTGCTAGTGATTAGAATGTCGTGCTTAGTGCAAACAATTTCCTTACCATCAAGTAGCGTAAGTTTTTCACCTTCTTTGGCAAGACGCACAATGATTTTTGGAGTTTTGCTTTTTCCAACAGCCACAAATTTGTCGTAGTCAAAGGCATGCAAAGGCTGGCCAGTTTCGAGCATGAGAATATTAGTTAGATCAACGATTGGATCGATTGAACGCATGTCAGCTTTAGCTAAGAATACGTCGGTTTTTGTAAAGTACTTGGTTGCTTTTGGAAGGTTTGTAAAATCAAGTATCGCACAGGAATATCGTGGACAAAGCTTATCGTCTTTAATCTCAATTTGGATTGGTGCATCTTTTTGAAGCGTAAAATTAACTTTGCCGTGGACTTTCAAAAAATCTGGTTCTTTAAATGGTTGGCCAAGAATGCCAGCAACTTCACGGGCAAAACCAATCAGGCCAAAAGTATCTGGACGATGGGTGAGCGATTTGTTTTCGATATCTAAAATGACGTCGTTTAATTCAAAGACATCAGCAAAAAGTTCGCCTGGTTTAGCTAGTTTCGGATCAATTTCAATAATTCCCTCGTGGTCAGTGCCAAGCGCAAGCTCATCAGCAGCGGCAAGCATGCCATTTGATTCGTAGCCACGTAGTTTGCGGACACCAATTTCGAAATTCTCCCCACCGTAAGTGGCTGGCACAATAGCACCTGGCGCAATCCAAGCGGCGAGCATACCTTTATGCACGTTCGGCGCGCCACAAACGACTTGCACTAGGTCCTCTTTGCCGGCGTCAATTTGGCATAAATGTAGATGCGTGCCTTCAATATCCTTGCAATCAATCACTTTAACAATATAAATATTTTTGTACTTTGGACTTAAATCTTCCGTGCCTTCAACTTCAACTAAACGCGAGCCAATTAGCTTAACTAATTCGTCGGCTGAAATCTTAATATCAACGTATTTTTTAATTTCATTTAACGATATTTTCATCTTAAAATTCCTCCAAAAAATCTAGTTTGGCTGATTCAAAGTAGCGGATGTCGTTTAGATGATATTTCAGCATCACTAGGCGTTCGATACCGCCGCCCCACGCAAAACCTTTGTACTTAGTTGGATCAATACCAGCAGCTTTTAAGACGTTTGGATGAATCATGCCGCAGCCGAGCATTTCAAGCCAACCATCGCCTTTGCCACCAAGTGATTTTGGTTTTTCAATTAATAACTCGACGGATGGTTCAGTGAATGGAAAGTACCCTGGCTGAGTTTTAATCTTTAGTTTCTGGTTATAATAGACTTCAAAGAAATGTTTTAACACACCTAGCATTTGACCGAGCGTAGCATCGCGGCTGACAAACACACCTTCACATTGATAAAATGTGTGCTCGTGCGTGGCGTCGACGTCTTCGTTACGAAAGACACGGCCTGGAATAACGACGGCAATTTGGCCACCATTTTCAAGGTCTTTTTTATATCTTTTTAATGCGCGGTGCTGCATGGTGGACGTATGAGCAGGCGGGATAAATCCTTCGGCGGTACGAAAGGTATCGTAGCCATCACGAGCAGGATGTCCTTCGGCGAAATTCAATGATTCAAACATATGAAACTCGTCGTCGAGTTGGCGAGATTCCATGACATTGAAACCCATGTGGGAATAAATATCAATAACTCTGTCAAGTTCGGTCGTCAATGGATGTTTGGACCCACGTGAGAAACTAAATGGCTGCCCATTAGTGGCAAATGGTGCAGTTAAATCAATCTTTTCAACTTCTGCAGATTCGGCTGAAGCTTCGGCTTCAGCAATTTGGGCTAAGATTTTTTGCTTCTTAGCATTTAATTCTTCGCCAAAAGCTTTGCGCTTTTCTGGCGGGAGAGTTTTAATTTTGGCGTATTCGGCATTAAGCGCCTTTAAATCGTTCTTTAGTTTCTCAATAGACATAATATATATTATATCACTTTAGAGAAGAATAATGAAGATAAGCGAGATTAATGCTAGTAGTATTAATACAATCCAAACCCACGAAAATTTACTAGTTTGTTTGAGTTCTTTAACATATTCTGAATCCTCAGCAAAATCTTTATCATCGCCTTCATCTTCGGAAGTCGTTTGCATGCGTTCGCGTAAATCAGCATTAATACGTTCTTGGAGTCTTGAATTATCTTCTTCTTTATTCACAATGATTCCCATCACGATTCCTTTTTTGTCATAGATTTTATGCTTACAATTATAACACAAATATGATACAATCATTTTATATTACTTTTAAGGAGGGTAGAAATGGCAACAACCAAGCCAAAGAAGACTGCTAAAAAGTCTTCTACCAAAACCAAGGCTGCCGTCAAGTCTACTAGGTCTGTTAAGACTAAAAAGACTTCCGTTAAAACCGCGTCAGCCGTGGCTACACAAACAAGGGTGGAAAAAACAAATGATAACGTTGGTTTCTTTGCAAAGAAATTTGACGCAACAGAAAATATCCTAACTATTTTCAAGCGAAAAGAAATCTATGGAGCCATCCTTGGTGAGGTCGTAGGTACGATGCTCATTACGGTTGTTCTATTGACGCTAGGTATTTACCAACCACTTTATATCATGCTCGGGATGATTGGTATCACGGCAATGGTATTTAAGTTGTCTGGCGCAAATCTTAATCCACTTATTACTGTAGGCATGATGGCTACACGTCGTATGTCCGCTATCCGTGGCGTACTTTACATCATTGCACAGGTTTTGGGTGCATGGTTTGCTCTACTTATTGTCAATGCTTTCCGCACAGCTTCTGGTACATCAGCTGAACTTCCAGTTATGTCCGAAGTTGAAAGTGATATGTTCTGGTTCGTAACTCTCGTTGAGTTCTTTGGTTCAATCATCATTGGCTTTACTTTTGCTCGCGCTTTGCAATACAAAAGAAAAGCTTTAGCCTTTGCAACCATCGTTGCAAGCGGTATTATGGTTGCGCTCATTGCAGCTATTGTGATTTCTGGTAGCTTTGCTAACCTCAACAACAGCTTTGCGATGAACCCAGCAGTCGCTTTGATGTATCAAATCTTGCCAACCACTGGCGATAATGTTGGTGCATTGCTTGGCGATATCGCTCTCGCGCTAGTTACATATGTGATCTTCCCAATGCTCGGTGGAGTGATTGGTTTCTATATTTCCGATCTTGCTTCATTCCTTACTGGTGAAGACACCAGAATGTAATCCAAACGATAAGTGCTAAAAAGTGCGCTTCAAGGCGCACTTTTTTTATTCACCTTTTGGGAAAAGCGGGGTTTTTGGTGGAGCAATTTCTTTTGCTAAGAAAACATCATTAATCATTTTAGAAGCGTGCGGTAGGAATGGACTTAGCATATTATTGGCATTTACTAAATCGCTGATAAGACTTTGGAGAGTTTGTTCAAGTTTTTTAGTCTCACCTTTTTTAGCTAGCTCCCATGGTTTGGTTTCATCAATTTGTTTATTAATGGTTTGAATCTTATCCCAAACATAATCCAGTGCTTTACTGAATTGGAGGGCATCCATTAATTCAATATATTCTTTATCAAATATAACTTCTGTCTTCTTGAATTTAAACTCGTTCTTTTTAGCCATAGTTGCAAGACGTTGAACGAGGTTACCTAGGTCATTAGCAAGTTCGTTATTGTAGGCATTTTCATATTTTTCCCAAGTGAAATCAGAATCAGCAAATGTATCAATGTGACGCAGGAAGAAATATCGAAAAGCGTCTAGGCCGTGTTTATCCAATACTTCAATTGGATCAACCACGTTGCCGATTGATTTACTCATTTTCTGTCCGCCAGCTAGAACGTGACCATGTGAGGTCAAGGTATGCTGGAGTGGAAGACCGATACCAAGTAAAATGGCTGGCCAAATGATGGCATGAAAACGCAAAATATCCTTGCCGACAAATTGCACAGTAGCTGGCCACCACTCTGAAATATCTTGATCTGGATAGCCTAGAACCGTAATGTAATTAGCAAGTGCATCAATCCAGACGTACATGACTTGCGAATCATCACCAGGAACTGGCACACCCCACGAAAGATTTTTGCGTGGACGAGAGATGGAAACATCTGGTGTGTCTTCAAGTAAGTTTAAAATTTCTTTTTTACGAAAATCTGGTAAGATTAATAGTTCGTCATTTTCAATGGCAGCACGGATTTGATCTTTAAAATCAGAGATGCGAAGATAATAGTTAGTTTCTGAAAGCTTTTGATATGGTTTTTGGTGATCTGGGCAGACGCCATTAGTTTCATCGTATTCTTTTTGTGTAACAAATCCTTCACATCCTTCACAATACCAACCTTCATAACTAGCAGAATAAATATGCGGGCTGAGTTTTTTCCAAATCTCTTGGCAACGACGTTCGTGGTCTTTGTCGGTAGTGCGGATAAAATCAGTGTATTCTACGCCAAGTTTTTTGATGAAATCTTTAAACTTTTGTGCATTTTGATCAACATATTCTTGTACACCAAGTCCAGAAGCTAAAGCCTTACTGTAGACTTTATTACCATGTTCATCAGTGCCGGCTTGAAAGCGAATCTCATCACCCATAGCTTTACGATAACGTGAATAGGTATCGGACAAAAGATAGTCCATGGCGTGTCCAATATGCGGAGCACCGTTAACGTATGGTATTGCTGTGGTGATATATACTTTTGACATAAAATTATTTTACAACAAAAATACCACCTTCGCAAGAAGATGGTATTTAGTTTACTTAGCCTAGCTAGCAGTGCAGATAAAACCATTACTGCCATCAAGTGTGGTCTTGATGGAATCAAGTGACATGTTATCAGCAGTAATTCCGTCTAAATCGAAGAACGATGAATTAGCAGCCGAGAATGGATTATCCGCAGTAGTGGAGAATGACAATGTAACTACATTGCCGTTAACCGTTGGCTCAGAAGCATCAACTGTAATATTTGAATCAACCAATTCTTCGTTGATAGCATCTTTGACAGTTTCGGCTCCAGCTTTGGCGGCCGTTTCATCTACATAGGTGATGGTCATCTCTTTAGAAACGACAGGTGTGGTGCCTGCTGCGTAGTTAAATTCAAGCACATAGCTGGCCTCGGTCGGATTAGAATAGAGAGCTAATGTTTCTTCTTCTGTAATGGCGCGGTTGCAGGTAAGAATTGTAGATGCAACTGGTTTTTGTTCCTCTTCCTTCTTTTCCTCTTCCTTCTTTTCTTCCGATTTCTTGTCTGAAGAGTTGTTATTGCCGTTGTTATTACCACTGTTATTATTACTACTGCCACCATTATTGACATGACCACTGCCATCTAGGTATTGCCAAACAAAGTACCCGCCAGCAGCAAGAACGAGCACGCCCATGATTGCTAGAAGCACAACTGTGCTACGACGTTGGCGCTTAGGTTGGCTAGATTGAGTAAATGGGTTCGGTGCCATCGCGACTGGCTCTTCTGGAAGATCTGGAATGTCGTCAGCTTTCTTCTCTTTTGGACCAGAGATAGCACTACCAATTGAACCTGGAACTGGAGCGGCTGGTTTGATTGGCTCCTTTGGGGTTGGTTCTTTTGGTTCTGGCATTGGTTGAGGATCAAATTCGTTAGTGGTGGTTAAACCTGGGCCAGCGGCAGGACCGGCAGTAGCTGGACCAGTAGTATCGGTAGGGACTTCGGTTGGTATCTCTGAACCTGAATCAGCAGCTGGAGTTTCCGGTGCTACTACAGCAGCAGTCGTTGGATTAGCTGGGGTGCCATCTTTATTTATACCCATTGATTCTGGCGTAGCTTCCGCTAGGTCAGCGGCAGTTAAATTAGAGAGGTCGGCTGAGAGAGAAGCAGTTAATTCTTCTGGAGAAGGTGCTTCACTAAGTGCTGGGCTGGCTGGGGCAGCTGGCTCCGGGGAGGTTGGAGCTGGGGCTGGTTCAGGAGCCGGAGCAGGTGTTGGTGCCGGTGCAACAGGCGCTATTGGAGGTGTAACTGGAGCAGCTGGATCTGGTGCAGGACCAGCAGCTGGTGGATTAGGATTGACATTCTCAGGACTCATTTATTTTTTTACCTCCCTTTTTAGATAGCATATGTATAATTTTAACGCTTATGCAAATTTTTCGCAAGTATTTCCCAATCTTTTAGCTTCAGCTCGGCTGGTCTAGCGCTAGGGTTGATGCCATTTTTTTCAAGTAAACTGGCTAGTTCGTCTTTTTTAAGGCCAAAACTAGAAAGATTAGCAGTCAGTTTTTTGCGTGGATTTTTAAAACCAATCTTAGCTAATTCAATGACGTTTTCAGACACGGTAGGTTTTTTCGGTGTTAAAACAATTACTCTGCTATCAACTTTTGGTGGTGGCGTAAATTGGTCTTTCTTTACTACTGGACCAAGCGCGACTTCAGCGCGATTTTGTACGGTTAATGACAATACAGTATGGTCGCCAGCACCAGCCGCAATTCTTTCAGCTACTTCTTTTTGAATTAAGAGTGCAATTTGCAAAGGTTGCGGATTAAGATAAAGCAATTTTTGGATAATAGGCGAAGTAATGTAATATGGGATATTTCCGGCTACAGTAAATGGCATTTTAATTGTATTAAAATCAAACTTCAAGATATCTTCGTTAAAGACTTGAAGGTTTTTCCCCGGAAAAGACTTAGGCAGATTGTGCGCAAGGTTTTCATCGTACTCAACGGCAACAACTTCTGGATAGTTTTTTAATAGTGAGGAGGTAAGTGTACCAAGACCTGGTCCTATTTCTACGCAAAGATCAGCTTCCTTCCCTTCTGGTAGACTTAAAAAAGCAATCTCGTCTAGAATCTCACGGTTTTTTAGCCAGTGTTGGCCGAGCGATTTATTATTTTTCATTAGACTCCGTTTCTGTGAGTCCAGTCAGTAGCAATATCGAATTGTTGTGGGTTAGCGGTAGCAAACGAGCCGGTATCGTAAACTTTGCCTTGCCCGAGTGAGGTTTGGACTACTGAGCAGCGTGGGTAATAATTTAGATTTGCGGCAACAAGAACGTAGCCATCATCATCAACTTTAACTCCATCCGCACGGACTGAGTAATGTCCAGTGTGGCTACAGCCACTCCAGTTTTTGGCATTTTGCATTACTCTACCCATATTTAAGTCGTAGTAGGTTTCTTGGCGCTCGATGCCGTTAATGGTGTAGCGATTGCGACCCATAGATTTAGTGAGTGGCTTCATCTCAATTGGATTGGCACCTACTGCAACAATGCGCGGAACAGCTTCGCGAGTAACCGTTGAAGAGACTAGTTCGCGTAAAACTTCTTGTCCATCGATGTATTCAATACGATAGACTGAAGTCTTTTTACCGATTTCTCCGAGTTGCAGCACCTTACTGTTACCAGCGCCGATAGTGTAATCTTTAACTGTTTGTTGGCTAAACGGAATGTCTTCTTCAACAGTTAAGGTGCGGCCACCGTTGCGAACGACTTGATAGACTTCTGCCACACCTGCTTCTAGAAATTGAGAATTCATCACTGCTGTAACTTCGTCGCCATCATAAATTGTAATGCCGGCTGCTTTAGCAATGTCACGCACTTCGTGTTTAGAAGTCATAATATATTTATTAACCGCGCCGTCGAGTACCATAACTGGGCGAGCACGATAAATATTGACGAAGAAATTATCCATGTCAATCTCACTATCTAATCCTGGTTCAATTGTATCGGCTTCATCAACGGTGATTTTAAGACGATCCAAAGTATCCTTTACCGTTAGAGCCTTAGTTCTAATGGTCAATCTCTCGCCCTTATCAAAAATGGTCACAAAATGCCATTCCGAGTTAGCAACGATTTCAGTTTCTTCATTTTCAGCAAAGGTGGTCGGCATGGATTCTAGGAAGCATGCAAAAAGCATACCTACCGATAAGACGGCAAGAATAATTAGAGACCGGTCAAATTTGTTGGAAAATAGTCTCATGTAAGATTAATTATAACAAATATGACGTAAAAATGACAGGTCAATCGTAAAATGGAAGGTCGTCTGATGGAAACGGGTCAACATCTGACTCAAATGGATCATAATCTTTAAATCCATCAGCGTCATCGTCATAGGCATCATTATATCCAGCACTGCCATATGGGTTGTAACCAAGTTCCATTAAGAAACGTGATGGCATTGAATAGCTGCGCCCACCAAAGGCGTAACGCGATTGAGCGTAGGTCAAGAATAAATCTTGCATGGCACGCGTCATTCCGACATAGGCTAGGCGTCTCTCTTCTTCAAGATTAGCTTCGCTTTCTGATCGAGAACTTGGAAATAGACCATCTTCCATGCCAACCATAAAGACGACTGGAAACTCCAAACCCTTGGCAGCATGTAAAGTCATTAGAGTGACAGAATTTTTGGCCGTTGCTTCATCGGCACTAGACATTAAAGACGCATCGGCCAGAAAATCATCCAGCGTTTCGTATTGTCCGGCATTATCGGCTAGAACAGCTAAGTTACTAAGCCGATCTTCGCTTGATATAGTACCATCATTCAAAAGCGTTTCAAAATCAAAATAGTTTATAGTCTTTTCAATAATTTCTGATGGCGATGAAGTGAGGTCGGTAGTTTTTAAATAATTAACTAAGCGCGTAAGCGAGGTCCTAGCTTTTGGTGAAAGAAGCGGTGGTAGCTCCGGATTTAAAATTGGATCTTTACTATCGTCTAGGCTGAGAAATGTAATGATTTTTTGTAAGCTTGCTTCGCCTATTCCGGAAAGAATATTATGAGTAATGCGTTCCAGGCTGACATAGTCACGATGGTTGACGAGTAATTTCAAAATCGCAAGGACATCTTTAACCTCTTTGCGATCATAGAAGCGTACACCACCAATGATTTTGTATGGAATGCGATAATTAATGAAGGATTTTTCAAAAGCGTATGATTGTGCATTAGTGCGATATAGTACAGCAAAGTCAGAGAAATTCGGGTGCTGTCTTTTCATTTTAAGAATGGTCCTAGCTACGAAGCTCGCTTCTTCAGTTTCGTCGCGCAGAGCTTCAATTGTAACTGGGTCACCTTTACCGGCTTCCGTAAATAAGGTTTTTTCGGTACGAGTTTTATTTTCATTAATGATTTTTTGTGAGGCAGCCAAAATATTGCCAGTGCTACGATAGTTTTGTTCTAGCTTGATAACTTTAGCACCAGGAAAATCTCTTTCAAAATTCAGAATGTTGGTAAAATCGGCGCCGCGCCAAGAATAAATTGATTGCCAGTCATCACCAACCACGCAAATATTATTTTGGTCATTAACTAGAAGTTTGATCAATCGATACTGCACCGAATTAGTATCTTGATATTCGTCGATTAAAATGTGTTTAAAACGATCTCGCCATTTAGTGCGCACTTCTGGATAGTCAGTAAATAAGCGAACAACCTCAAGCAACAAATCATCAAAATCTAAGGCTTCGGCGTCACGTTTGTCTTTTTCATAACGTTTGTAAATCTTTGCAATATTTTTTTGATTTGGATATAAAGCGCCGGCAGCATATTCGTCCGGAGAAGTGCCCTCGTTCTTGCATTTACTGATGATGGATTGAATAGACTTTGGTTTTAGCGACTTATCGTCAATTTTTAATTCTTTAATGACGCGCTTAATAAGTGAAACTTGGTCGTCAGCGTCGTAGATTGTAAAATTGCGACTAAGTTTAGCGGCTTCGGCTTCTTGACGTAGAATCTTGACGCAAATGCCATGAAATGTACCCATGTACGGCATGAATGAGCGCGGTGCTTCGCCAGTGTTTCCATCAATTAAACACCACAAACGGTCGCGCATTTCTTTAGCGGCTTTATTTGTAAAAGTAACAGCAAGAATTGCGGTCGGATTAATGCCGTGAATTATTAAATTAGCAATGCGGTGAGTGAGGGTTTTAGTTTTGCCAGAACCTGCACCGGCTAAAATTAAAACTGGTCCAGAAAGCGTTTCGACGGCAGTTTTTTGAGCGGGATTTAGTCCTGAAAAAATATCCATTACTTGATTCTAGCACATATTTGGTCGTGGTTGCGACTCTTTAATTTTGCTTTCTAGTTTCTGGGTTGAAGCTATAAGAAAAACGAATGGCAATTGCTGGTTGGAGCTCTTCTTTGTATGTTAGTTTGCCGATTGTAACGTAGGCATCAACTTTTTCACCATTATGTAGATAGTCGGCACGGAAGCTTGAAAAACTATTTAATAGTTCTTCATTGGTCAGTTCAGTATCTTGACCGTGTACAATGAGCTTATTGTCGTCGGCAATTGAACGAAGATAATTGGCGATTTTTACTAGATAGGCGTGGCCCATTTCGGTATCTATTTCGTGATTAAGGAAGAAGCAGGCTCCGGTATAGTATGGGTAGTCCGTTACAGCGTACGTACCTTTATAGGACAGTTTTGTAACGTCAATGCCTTTAGACGCCAATAATTCTGAGGCCGAGTCAGCAACCTCAATATTTTTGACGGCCTCAAATTTGCTACCATCAATGGTAGGGTTGTTGATGTTTTCATCAGTCCTATCACTTACAATAGACTTTTTATACTCTTCTAGCGTCATCTCAGATTCGCCATTTTGACTCTTGTTTTTAAAATAGAAAAAACAAGCAACCCCAGCACCTAATAGCGCTACGATAATAATGGCAATTAATAATTTCTTTTTCATTATTTCTCCTTTAAATATATTATATCAAAAATGCTTATGATTTAAATACCAGTGAGAGGAGCAATATCTGCGCCCAGATGGCGTAGACGTAGGGCGAAGTCTTGATAGCCACGATTGATGGAATAGACATTACGGAGGATTGAAACACCTGGCGCGGCGAGCATTCCGATAAGCACTACTACAGCTGGGCGTAGGGCTGGCGGCGCTACTAGTTCGGCCGGGCGCCAGTTAGTTGGGCCTTCTACGTAGACGCGGTGTGCATCAAGCAGCTCAACTTTAGCGTTTAGTTTGGTTAATTCAGTAATATAGACGGCGCGATTTTCAAAAACCCAGTCGTGAATCAATGTACGGCCTTCTGCTACAGCCGCGATGACTGAAAAGAATGGCAAGTTATCGATATTTAGACCTGGGAATGGCATTGGGTGGATTTTGTCAGTCGGAGCATGAAGTGGAGATTTTTTGATAGTCAGATCTAC
>JAEEGL015537306.1_pt1 | contig 13838 bp, 16 predicted proteins | sample 9134231 | NCBI WGS metagenome assembly JAEEGL01 (sample SAMN16246548, study PRJNA631951) | gut metagenome | biome: gut microbiome; feature: rumen; material: fiber-attached | host: Bos | place: Iran: Karaj | collected 2018-10
AGATTCTGCTGCAATTCCTTTAAAGAACTCAGGATCTAGAGCTTTATTCATAGAAGTATCAAATTCTCCGAATAATGATTCCATTCTATTAGCATATTCATTTATTTTAGCAACACCATTACGAACTCTCTCGTAATCAATAGTAGTTGAAATATCTGTCATTATTCAACGCCCTCCCCTACTTTAATACCTTTAGCTATTTCTTCATCAACGTTAATTGTTTGACCACCTGCTTCAACCAAATAAGATCCATAGTTAGCAAAAGTTTTTGTAACTCCATCTAACATCATTTTATTTGATTGAATTTGAGTATATAATTCTCTAGCTGCTGGAGATGTATAACCTGTTCGTAATAATTCTTCAACTTCTTTATATATTTCTGATGTTATATGCTTCATTTCACCAGCATGGCTTATTTGAGTTTTTCCCTCTCTTATAGACTCTTCAGGTGATTGTTTAAATACGTTTCCCATATAATAATCCTCCTATTTTCTAATTTCATTTTAACACATGAAATGTTTCAAGTAAATAAAACCATTGTTTAAAAAGTAAACAAAAAGTAAAGTTCTATAAAACTGGTATTGTTTTATGATAAAATATAGTTTCAAAGGAGGAAGCGTTTATGCATAATAGTAAAAAAGATAGAATTAAAAAACTAATATTTCTATTAACTACTTATTTTACTATATTATTAACTGTTAAAGCTGGTACAAACAATACTGGTAAAAATGAGTTATATCCATATAACACTACTCCAACAGAAACAATATGTCCTTATACTACTTATGGAAATAGGAACATCTATATCGCAGATGAAGAAACTATTAAAAGAATTATAGTTAAATCAAATGATATTTATATAATAGATGAAAGAGATGAAAAAGATCCTAACATGTGTATTTGTAATTCACATTTAATTAAATCTACCCAAGAAATAGAAGATATAATTGATATACTTCTACAGTATGAAAAAGAGAATCCATCAGATTGGGAAAGAACAAGAGATTCATTAATTAACGAATGGATTATGCATAACTTAGGATTTGATTTTGGTATTAAAAGATTACGTACTAGAAATGTAGATTTAAACAATGCTGATGAAGAAAACTATGATGATCTTATCTTAAGTAAAATACTAAAATAAAAATAAACTTTTAAAAGTTTATTTTTTTATATACTATCAGGTCCATATTTTTCAAATTTATTTTTTGCTGTTATTAATTTAATTAATTTATATACATCATATACTAATATTACTATAGCCGGTATTAATATTGCTATTAACCAACCTGTTTTTGATGCTAAAAAGAATTGTACTTTTCCAAGTTGTGGTATTCTAAATAATACTTTTCCAATAACATTACTTGGAAGAACTTTTTCTTCATCTGCTTCTTCATTAGCATCTCCCTTAACTCTAAACATAGTTCCAGTTTCAGGTACATCTAATATTTCAACTATTCTATGAGTAATTGGAGTTCCACCAAAGAATGCATTTGTTGAATAAAAAGTTATAACATCATTTACTTTTAATGTATTAGTATCCACATTTTTAACAAATACTACATCATATACTTTTATATTAGGTGTCATACTTGGACTAATAATAGTATATAATCCAAATGGTGGTGTTTTGCCTTCTTTTTCTGCTAGTTTTCCACTAATAACATAGAAAATAAAGAAAGCAGCAATTACCATTAAAATAATGATTATAGTATAACTAATTATCTTATAGAAAGTTTTCCAAATTTTTTTAAGTTTTATAGATTTATCTTCTTCCATAGTTTCACCTAATCAGCATTTACTACTTTAACTCTAACTGAAAAAACATTTCCAGAAGGATATTTCTTTGCTCCCTTTTTTAATCTAAATACTATTTTATAACTATGAGTGTTTTTTGGAGTAATTGAAGCAGTACCTAAATCCTTTGTAATAACAGGAATTGGAGTTTCACTTACATTAATAACTTTATTTGTCGTATCATTACTTTCAGATATACCTTCTACAGTGTATACAAAATTCTCATCAATCATATTAGATAAAGGAGTAATGATTTCTAAAATAATATTATATTTTCCAATAGTATCAGTACTATAGTTTTCAATTGTGAACTCTCTTGAATCTTCCCATCCAGCTTTGATATTGTGACCATTTATTTGATCATCTTTATTAAACATTAATAACATATCAAACTTATTAACAATTGTTTCTTTGTTAGTAGGCTCAATTACTTTTTTCTTATATAGAAAATAAAAAGATGTAAGCATAACAATAATTGCTATAAATACAAAAATATAAAGTATAAGATTAAAATTTTTACTCTTTTTATTCTCCATATCTATTTCCTCATTATAAAATAATCATAACAAATTTGAATATTGTTATCAACAGAACCAAATAAAAAAGTGAATTACTTCACTTTTATTTTACAATTAATTACCGCTTTGTACTCCATCGTTTGTTAGCACTACTGATAAGTAACCAGAGAATGTTTTTCCTTGAGCAGCATTTTGGTTAACATCTAAGTTTTTAAGTCCAATTGTATATTCATATTGATGTGATTCGTATCCTTCAATAACACCACTACCAATTATATAACTATTAACTGGAACTTCACTTTCCATCATAGTAGCTAAAGAGCCACCATTAGTATTTCCACTTGATTTTAATGAATGTACAAAGGCACCTTGTGCTACAGGAGTTAATGTATTAGCTTTAACATTTAATACTATATTATAAGATATCTTTCCAGTAGCTGAAGGATCTGTTTGGCTAACAGTAAATGTTTTAGTTGTAAATGAACCAGGCATTAAGCTTTTTATATCTATAGCTGTTCCATCATTAAAGTTAACTTGTCCTAATGTTCCTGAGTTAATAATAATATCACTAGGATTATCATTACCAGTTACAGTAATACTAAACCATGCAAAAGTAGCGCCAACTATAGCTACAAGTAGCGTACATATACCAACAATAGATAAGAATATTGCTTGACCCTTAACTTCGCCCATAAGTTAGCCTCCTACCTTATAACATAATAATACTCGATTTTCACTAAAATATCAAGTTATTTGTCTATTATTATGACAGGACGAATGTCTAATTTATTAGTTACGCTTTCTAAAATATAATAGTCATAATTATATTGAATTGATGATACTTTTCCATATTCAAATGAGTTCATTGATAAGAAATTACCACTTAAGAAAGTTTTATCTTTACTTGTACTATAAGCATAATTAAAATCATCATAAGATATTAGTTTAACTTTACTAGTAGTATATTCATAACAAGTATAATCATTTCTTTCTATTTCTTCTTTTTCTCTACCACCACATATCTCATCATTGCATGAATGGTTCGTATAATCGTTACATATTTCAAATGTTAATAATTTGTTTATTGTTTTATCTGATAAATTGTTAATAAACTCATTGTTTAAATATTTGTTAATAGTTGAATTACTCCATTTAAAATCATACTGATTTTCTGAATATGGCATTTTATTATCTAAAGGTAAATACTTCATTAATTTAATGCTACTATTATTATCTTTTAATACTACCCATTTAATATCATCTAATAATACAGTAGATCCACTACAATAAAATACACTACTATCATAATTAGCATTAGTTGTATTTAAACAATTTATATTAAAAGTATATGTCTTACTTAGATTACCATCTAAATCACTAAACCAGATATAGTTTTTACCTTCATTAAAGGAATTTATTATTATATTTTGATCATTATCCTGTTTTATCCAAACGCCTTTAAAATCATCCTTATTTGAGACCATATATTTAAGTGTTTCTTTTGTTTCAAAAGATATAATATTATTATTAGTTATCATATTAACATTTATATCTTTAAAATCAGTACATTTATGATTTTCATATTCTATATTACCTAATTCTGTTTTACTAATACAAAAGAAATTTTTATTAAGTTTAAAACTAACATTTTTATATTGATCTATTCTAATAGTACCAGATGCATCTAAATAAACATTGTTATTAATTCTTTCATTATTACTATTAAATAATAATCCATTTTTTAATTCATAATTACCAGGTTCTAAAGAACTAATATCATTTAATAATAATTTAACTTCATCTATACTTTTATATCTATAATAAAAATATGATAATACAAGTCCCATTACCACTATAAATACTAATAAAATTAAAATGTATTTAACTCTTTTTTTCATACTAATTATTATAAAATATAAACTATTAAAATAAAAGAAAAAACTAAGTAAATTACTTAGTTTCTATTCTTTGAAATAATATTTCTGATTCATTTAATGCTATATCAGTTTCAAGATTACCAAAATCCAATGTATCAAATTCAATATTCTTAGTATTTAACATATTGAATATCTTATCTGATGTAGTTGGGATAAATGGTCTTAATAATATAGCACTTATTCTAATAGATTCTAGTAAGTTATATAAAACTGTTTTTAACCTATCAGTCTTAGTTTCATCTTTAGCAAGTATCCATGGAGTAGTATCATCAATATATTTATTACTTCTTTTTAATAATTCAAATATATCTTCTAAAGCTTCATTAACTTTTAAACCATTCATTTTAGTTTCTACTAAACTTGGTAGCATCTTAGCATAACTAATAATACTATCATCTACTTCTTCAGTAACGCCTGGATTTTCAACTTTACTATCAAAGTATTTTTTACTCATCGCAATAGTTCTATTAACTAGATTACCTAGAGTATTAACTAAATCTGCATTAGTTCTTGCTATTAAAAGATCTTCACTAAAGTTTCCATCATTTCCAAATGGTACTTCCCTTAATGCATAGTATCTTACCGCATCAACACCATAAGCATCAATATATTCACGAGGATCTTTATAATTACCAAGTGATTTAGAAATCTTTCCTCCATTTATTATTAACCATCCATGTCCAAATACTTGTTTAGGAAGTTCAATACCTAAACTCATTAACATACAAGGCCAAATAATAGTGTGGAACCTTACTATTTCTTTACCAACTAAATGTAAGTCAGCTGGCCAATATCTTTTGAATTTATCATCTAATTCTTCTGGATAACCAAGTGAAGTAATATCGTTAGATCATGCATCTATCCATACATATCTTACATGCTTTTCATCAAATGAAACTGGTATACCCCAACTAAATGATGTACGAGATACACATAAGTCTTCTAAACCTGGTTTAATAAAGTTATTTAACATCTCGTTTTTACGAGATTCAGGTTGAATGAAATCAGGATGTGTTTCATAAAATTCAACTAACTTATCTTGATATTTAGACAACTTAAAGAAATATGCTTCTTCACTTACTTCATGTACTTCTCTATGGCAATCAGGACAATGACCATCTTCATCTAATTGACTTTCAGTCCAGAATGATTCACATGGAGTACAATATAATCCCTTATATTCTCCTTTATATATATCACCATTATCATACATCTTCTTAAATATTTGTTGAGCTCTTCTCATATGGTCTTCATCAGTAGTTCTAATAAAGTAATCATATGATATTCCAAGAGATGCCCATAAATCTTTAGCATTATCAATAATTGGATCAATATATTCTTTTGGAGTTACTCCTTTTTCTTCAGCTTTCTTTTCTATTTTTTGTCCATGTTCATCTGTACCAGTTTGGAAAAAAACATCATATCCACATAATCTTTTATATCTTGCGATTGAATCAGCAATAATAGTTGTATAACAATGACCTATATGAAATTCTGCACTAGGATAATATATAGGTGTTGTTATATAGAATTTTTTATTTTCCATAATTTCATCTCCTTATACAATAAAAAAATCATAAATAAAGGACGATTTATTACCGCGGTACCACCTTAATTCATGATTTTCATGCTCTTTAATTCTTATTGCGAATTACACATTATTGACTCCAGAACCATTTTCAAGAATTTACTTATTAGTTTTCACCAACCACTAACTCTCTACTAAGTAAGGTTTCTCTCTCTTTCCTTCTCCATCAATGATTTAGATTTTATCATATATTTTATTAAAATACTAGTATTTTTTTAAATTACATTAAAATTAATCTAACACCATTTCTGATATTCGTTTCTCTTATAGTTTTATCAGGTTTATATTTAAGAATGTTTTCTCTATTATAAAGAGAATAATTACTAAAATCTATTCCTTCTATAAGTTTCATTTCACTTATAGATTTTCCTATCAAAAGAATAATATCTGCTATATTCTTATTTAATGGTAAGAATAAATTATAGTTTTCATCTAAAGATGGAATATATACTTCTACTAATACCTTATTTTTCATTGTCAAACTCCTTATCTACAACATACTTAACTGTTGTATGAGAACTATTCTTAACAACAAATCCCATTTGATTGAAGTCAACTTTTCTCTCATCCATAGATAGATTTGGCATTCTTATTGAGAATTGATTAGCAGCATTGCCTCCTAACCAAATACCAGTTCCTTTATCAACATTCTTGAACCATGGTTCCATTTCAAGACTCTTATAAGAATTATAATCATCATAAATAATAAATTTATTTTTCTCATAAGTTGGGAATCCACTAAATACAGAAATAAAGTGTTTTTGTGTTTTCTCTGGAACATTATTCTTAAATGCACCAAGTCCAATTATAATGAAGATATTTGTATGATCTAGTTTTCCAGCTTCTTCATCCATAACTTCAAGTTTAATTTGTTTAATAATTGTATTGAAGTCTTTATTAAATATATTAACTCCTTGTGAATTCTTGTATAAATCAAGAACATCAATTACTCTAACTTTAGTATTAGGTATTTGTTTTAATAACTCAATTAAACCATATACAAAGTGAATATTATTACCAACATCACTTGTTATAACTTGTGTATAACCTGTAGAGAAATCGAATGGAACAATATTTAATTTATCTTTAGCAATTCCAACAGGAACTTCTTTTAATGTATAACCAGTATTAATTAACTTATCAACTGTTAAGAATTTTGGCATTGTTGGAATCATCATAGCTTTCTTCATATTTAATTTCTTCAAGTTCTTAGCCATTTCTTCAACAGCTTTATTAATAACACCAGGTGAAGAAAGATAAGCTGTTTGGAATTCGACTGTTTTATCTTCTAACTTAACAAGTCCTCTACCAAAATATTTAGCAGGTATTAATCCTCTTGGAGCATCCATTGTAAATCTATAATCATCTTCATCAGCAAACTTTAAGCACATCTTATTATTGAATAATTGAAGTGTCTTCATTCTAATACCAGATGATAATGAGTTAGTTACAACAAATGTTATACCAAACTTAGGACCTTCTTTAAATAGATTAATAAATTTATCACCAATTGCATTATATCCATCATTAATAGATTCAAATTGATGAATAACAACTACTATATTAGGTAATGATTTACCACTACCTTTAATATAACTCATATATGTTCCACCAAATGGAGCAAACATTGTTTTTCTTCTTGCAATTTCTTTTGTTAAGAAAGTGATTAAACTATTTAATTTTTCTTTTTCCTCTATAAATACATAATCTCCTACTTGAGGGAAATCTCTAAATTTACTTAATGTTTCAGCTCCAAAATCTAGTAAGAATAAGTTTACTTCGCTTGATGAATGAGTTGAACATATTGAAGAAACCATTGTTGTAATTAAGTTTTCTTTTCCAGATCCAGGAATACCATATACTAATAAGTTACCTGTATTAGTTAAATCAACTGTTAATAATCCTTGTTTTTGTTTTTCAGGATCATCATATTCTCCTATGATTGGATTAATAACATAATTTTCAGATTTATAATTATATTTAGTTACTAAGTTAGATAAGAATATTTCTTCAGGTATACTATCTAGCCATAATTGATTTTTCTTCATTCCTCTCTTAGAAGCAAGATCACTTAAATATCTAACAACATTTGTTAATTGATCTCCATTTGCTGCTTGAACAGGTGTCTTTTCTTTTGTACTTATGTTATTAATTGATTTAATAACTTCACCTGTATTATCTACAAAGCTTAGTGAATCATCCACTTTCTTAACAACCTTTTCTGTTGGGAAATATGTTGCTCCAGCCCATGCAGATTGACCAAGTTCAAATAATTCATCATAACCTACTTGTAAGTAGAATCTACCAGTTTCCTTAATAGATGCTGCTTCAGGTCTTTTTAACATTTCGTTACTATCTTGTTTAGTTTGAACTTTTAAACATACTTTAAATCTTGAGTTAGACCAGATTTGATCATTAACTACACCTGTTGGTTTTTGTGTTGCTAGAATTAAGTGAACTCCAAGTGAACGACCAATACGAGCTGTACTGATTAATTCATCCATAAACTCAGGTTGTTGTGATTTTAATTCTGCAAACTCATCAGATATTATAAACAAATGTGGAATTGGTTCATCTACTAAACCTTCTCTAAAATACTTTTGATATTTATAAATATCTATAGTACTCTCGCCCAATTTATCTCTAACTTCATTAAATTTTGCTTGTCTTCTCTTCATTTCACTATTAATTGAAACAAGAGTTCTGTTCATTTCACTAACATCTAAGTTTGTAATAGTACCAGCTAAGTGTGGTAATCTAACACCAGTTTCTTTATTTTCAAAAGCTCCTGCTAAACCTCCACCTTTGTAGTCTATAAGTACAAATTGTACTTCATCTGGACTATAGTTTACTGCCATAGATAAAATATATGTAATTATAAACTCTGATTTACCAGAACCAGTAGAACCTGCTACTAATCCGTGAGGTCCATGAGCTTTTTCATGTAAGTCTATTTTAAATAGTTCTCCACTTTCACTAACACCAACTGGACAAGATAGACTCTTCATTGGGTTACTTGTAGCCCATTTATTTGAAATATTTAATTGTTCAATATTACCAACATTATACATTTCTAAGAAAGATATCATTTTAGGTAAATTAAATAATTCACTAGCTGCTTGAACAGGTACATTAGATAATTCTCTAGAAACTCTATACATATCTAAATTTTCAAATATTTCTGGTGCAAATGCATTTTGAGTACTCTTCTTATATTCTCTTTCAAAAACAACACTATTCTTTTCAGTAATATAAGCATACTTGCTACATTGATTTGGTAAATTCTTTAATTTCTCATCAATAATTAACATTGAATAACCAACATTCTTATTGAATCTTATTAATTTATTTATAAAGTTAATATTTTTATATTTCCTATAATCATCAGTAATTATTAAATAATATGGAACATAATTCTTATAATAATTCTTAGTATCTCTTTCTTCAGTTATTTCAGAATCATCTTCTTTTATTTCTTCTAGTCTTAAATTATATGTATTATCTATTTCATTAACTATTTTTCTAGCTTCTTCTTCATTTTCTGCATAATATCTAGTATTCTTATCATCAGAATAAAGATGTGGGGCTAATTTTAAATATTCATATCTATAAGAATTCTTTTTAGTTGTCAATAATACTATTTTCAAATCCTTAGGATTATGTAATGATATTAATTGTAGAATAATACCCTTAATATAATCATCTGCATTAGGATAACTACATATTACAGATGATACTAAATTATTACACAAAGACATAGTAATCGGAACATTAACCAATGTTTTTGATGTTTTAGCTATCTCTTGTGCTTTGCTTACCAATTCATCTTCATCTAAAGTAAACTTTTCTTGAGGATAATCAATATCAATTGAAGATTTAATATTTCCAAGTCCAAGTCTAACAGTTAAAAAATCATCATCTGTTATTTCTCTTTCCCATAACCTATTCTTCATTCCAACTACATTTTCATAACACTCTTTAGCCGAAGGATTATTATCATATATAGCTTGGCTTTCTGCTTTAATTATTTCCTTAATTTCTCCAGATTTTTTATTTAAATACTCAGTATATTTTTCTTCTCTTAATTTATCTCTTTTCTTTATTCTTCTATTATTATATGCTGATGTAATTTTAGGCATAAGGAAACTAAATATTAACATTGCACCAGCTGATATTAAAGCTATAATTAAATCTTGTTTAGATGTTTTTCCAGTTTTAAAATTATTATAACTTCTATATGCTGTAAAAATAGAAGTAATTACCATTGTTGCTCCAGCTCCAAGTGAAAATAAGAATGGAACATCTTCTTTAGATTCTTTTTGTGTTGGACTATCTATTTTTACTTTTTCTTCATCATATGCTCCAACTAATCTGGGCTTATGGAAGAAATAATCAGCTTCAGAATAAAGTTCAATATCATTATCTTTTAGTTCATAGTCTATAAAACTATTATTATCAACAATTTCATTGTTAGTAATATCTTGTAAATTAGAAGATACAGTAATACTAAAATCCGTCATAAACACTCTAATAAATGTTCCCATATAAACAATCTTAATATTATTAATAAAAATAGTATCTCCATTACATAATAAAGTTTCTTTAGTAACTCTTCTTTTATTTATATATAAATTAGCAGGACTTCCTTCTGCAATATTAATATATGCAAAACCTTCTTTTATATTTATTACAACTTGTTTTGCCATAGCAAGATCACTACCATAAATAATATTATCGCTTGGATCATTACCTATTGTGATAGAAGTCATATTATTAATAGCATAATCTTTAAAATTGTTATTATAACTATCATATGTATAAATATAAAAGTTATCAATAACACCCTTAATTTTAACTTTATAATGTTTATAATTTTCTAACGGAGTATCTACTTCACTATTTCCAATTATTACATCATCGCTATTCTTTAAATGCCATGCATCATTAATTGAAACTACATTTAAAAAAACTTCAATGTTAGTGAAGTTTGGTGTATATGAAAACAAAAAACTTTCTTCTACTTTTTGAGGTAAATTGAAAGTATTAATTTTTTCTTCGTCCGCTAAATATAGTTTCATACTAATCAACCCTTTATTCTATTAATTAGTATATCAAAAAAACTACTTTAGAGCAATATTTTTTATATAAGGGTCCATATATTCTTTAGTAATATTTTTAGAAGAAATACAATGGTAAAAAAACTGCAAACAACTCATATTTACTCTAGGTTGAGAATACTCATAAATCTTAATATCTTTATAATCAAAAGGTTTATCACCAACAACTATATTAAAGTTATCTAACAAATCAAAAAATAAGTCTTTTAAAGAGTTATATTCTCTTATTCCATTTAGTTTACTTAAGCTTTGTTCCATCCAATAAAACTTATTATTATCTTCATAAACAATTAAGCAGTGATTATAAAACTTATCTTTAGGTATAACAAAACAATAAGTGGTACACTTATATCCATATTTTTCTAGATAATATCTAAAAACTTCAACTGTTTCCCAGCAAACTGCAATCATAGTTTGCTCAATATGTTCAACAGATTGTAATCGAAATTTTTTTAAAAATCCATCACTAATATGGTTGAATTGTTTTCCATCTTTATCAAAATATCCATATTTTATATCTTTAAATTTTTCAAATATTTCTTGTGGAGTCACATCTTCTCACCAAATTAATTATAGCATAAAAAAAATAAATCACTTAAGATTTATTTTTTATATATTAAAATTCTTAGTTTTTACACTGTTTACTTCGATCGATCCAATATCAGAAATCGCTTCATCTGAAAAACGATCGTAATCATTACAGCAATTTTTATACCATTCAATAGTTTCATTTATTCTATCAATACAATGCTCAATCTTAGAAGGGATATTTGCAATTTTATCGCTTCCTGTAAAACCTTGAGACACATTAATAGAAGATGCACTATTTTCAATAGATTTTAAATGATTTTTAACCTCATTTAGAGATGTATCAACACTATCCCTTAATAAGTTTGTATCAATATTAAGTTTTGTCATCTAATCACCTCTATTTGCTTCAACAACAGATGTAAGTTCTGTCTGCATACTAGATAATCTTTCAATAAATGAACTCAATAATAAATAAAAGTTTTCAAATTCTGTCGTGTTAAAAGAATTAGCTAAAGTTCTATATTCATTAGCTTTTGATCCAACCCAACAAGTATCAGTTTTTAATATTAAATCATTTAACTGATCTGCATGATTTTTAAAACTTAAAGAATAACTATTTAAATCTGAAATTAACTTTTCAAATTTACCAGCATCTATTACAATTTTACTCATCATTCACCTTTTTCTTCTTTTATTTTCTTTTTATACCACCATATTGATCCATTATTGTCGTCTATCTGTTTATTTGCAGTAGCAACTGCGCCATCTATTCCTAAAGTGATTCCGTCAATATATGAAATAACTGCATCAACATCATCTTTATTAGCACTAATCTTTTGGCCAACTGAAACACCATCAATTTCATAATAGTTTCCAACCTTACGCGAAAAATTATCTAAACTAGTAGACTCTTTTTCTAATTTAGCCCTAATCTCAGCTAAATCTCTTTTCATATTATTATAAGATTGAATACTAGCATTCAATTGCCTTATTGCATAATAAAGATTATCAATTATATTCTCATACTTTTCAATCATTTATATTAATCCATATGATTTACTGTAACCATTTCAGATGGATCTGCAGCTTGAGCAGTTTCAACTGAACCTAAACTAACAGCAGCTTGTTTTGATTCGTAAGCTTGTAAAACTGCATTTAATTTTTCTTGGAAATCATCGAAATATCTAACAATTGTATTTATTTGTGTACAAGTTTCTTCAATATAATTATTTACAGTAGCAATTTGATCTCCACCGTAAACACCATCAGCAACACTAATATCATCAGCTCTTATTTGGTTTAATAATTCTTCAACCCCAGTTGTATAAGTTTCTATTGCTGCTTGCATTGTTGGTACTTGTGCACCATCAATCGCCATATCATCCATAGTTTAATACCTCCTTAATAATAACTAGCTGATTAATCCAGCTTGGAATGCTCTCCATTCCTCTATTAGTTTTTCTACTGCTTTACTAACAGCAACATCATATTCTAAAATTTGTTTTTGAACATTTTGTTGATGTGCATCAAATTTTGCCAAATAATCTTGGCAGTCTTGTCCACTCCATCCTGCTTCTAAAGCATTACGAACTGGTCCAATATTACCAATAGCCTCATTTACGGCAACGATTTGATTGTGAAAATCGTCATAAGCAGCTCTAATAGCAGATTCAGTTACACCAGCTGTAAAAGTACGTGCTCCTCCACCTGGACCGAATAATTGTATATCTAGTTTAACCTTTAACATTTACTGTTTCTCCTCCTTTCGCTAGATCTACGTCTCCCATAGATATAGATGAATTTTGTTCATTATATTTCTTAATAAGGTTTTGAAAATCAGTAACATATGATTCAACATTAGATTTAATAATAGGAAAATTCTCTTCAATGGAACTAAACTTTTCCATAATAGCATCGGCAACATCGCCTTCAGTAGCTTCACCTAATGAATTCATCAAAGTACTAATACCTTCTAAACACTTAGAAATTTCTACATTTTCAGAGCTCATATTATTAATAATAGTTGTTAATTCTTGCTCTAAAATTGCATTTGAATCATTCTTATCATCACCATATCATAACAAAATAATATCATTTTACGTAAATTCTTGCAAGAAAACCAAAAAAAATTTACACATTTGTGTAAATTATAAAAATTTTTCCAAAAAAAAATTGGCAACTTGCTATCTTCGCTTACACTATTTTCGCCGTTAAAGTGCTTAACTTCTCTGTTCGGTATGGGAAGAGGTGTATCCACTTTGCTATCGTCACCAATTAGATATATTATACAATAATCGTTCACTGAAAACAAGATAATGTGATTATTTATCAAATTAAATAAATGATTAAA
>JAEEGL016799018.1_pt1 | contig 13838 bp, 12 predicted proteins | sample 9134231 | NCBI WGS metagenome assembly JAEEGL01 (sample SAMN16246548, study PRJNA631951) | gut metagenome | biome: gut microbiome; feature: rumen; material: fiber-attached | host: Bos | place: Iran: Karaj | collected 2018-10
ATCCAGCTTCGTGAAAAGAATATATCAGATGATGAATATATCAAAAGAGCAGAATCTATTAAATCAGTATGTGATAAATACAACATCCCTCTTATCATCAATGACAATGTAAACGTTGCTCTCAAAGTAAAGGCTGCAGGAGTTCATGTCGGACAAGGCGATACTTCTGTAAGCGAAGCAAGAAAACTCCTTGGAAAAGACTACATAATAGGTGCAACAGCCCATAATCTAGAAGAAGCAAGAGCAGCTCAAAATCAGGGAGCAGACTATCTGGGTGTAGGAGCTGCCTTTGGCTCATCAACCAAGAAAGATGCCACGCCTCTTACAAGTCTTGAAACCTATAAAGAGATTACGTCTAACATTTCAATCCCGGTAGTTGCCATAGGCGGTATCAATGAATCCAATATGGACCTTCTTGCAGGAAGCGGCATCGCCGGAGTTGCCATAATATCAGGCATTTTCAGTGCTTCTAATATAGAGAAACAGACTTTGATTTTAAGCCATAAGGCAAAGGAGGATTTTTTATCATGAAAAAAGCTGATGTTAAAAAGCTTGTTGTTGCAGCAATGTTTACAGCTCTAGCTGTATCATTGTCCACATTTTCTTTTCCCATAGGAGCATCTAAGTGCTTCCCTATCCAGCATATGGTCAATGTACTGTGCGCTGTGTTCCTTGGACCCTGGTACGGAGTTCTGGTTGCGTTCTGTACATCCCTTATCAGGAACCTTCTTGGAACAGGAACACTTCTTGCATTCCCTGGAAGTATGGTTGGAGCTCTTTGCTGCGGATTGGCTTACAAGTTGTCCCAAAAGTATATCCCAACCTATATAGCAGAAGTTGTAGGAACAGGAGTTATCGGAGGCCTTGTGGCATTCCCTGTTGCAAGCCTAGTTATGGGTAAGGAAGCAGCTCTTTTTACCTACGTGGTCCCATTCCTTGTAAGTACTGCAGGCGGAACAGTTATAGCCGCACTTCTTATAACCGTTCTGTATAAGAGTCACGCAATCAACACACTCACATCCCTTCTTGAAAATGATTCACCTGTATCAAAGTCCAAAGCATCATAACTTAAAGAAAGAGCAAATACTATGATCAAACACACAGCACTTACAATTGCAGGAAGCGACTCATCAGGCGGCGCCGGTATCCAGGCAGATCTTAAGACCATGCTCTCCTGCGGCGTATTCGGAATGAGCGCCATCACTGCTATCACGGCCCAGAACACCATGGGCGTAAAGAGCATCATGCAGGTTACGCCGTCTATTCTTTCAGATCAGCTGGATATGATCTTCACAGATATATTCCCTGAGGCAGTCAAAGTCGGAATGACCTTCAATTCAGATCTTATAGAAGTTATCGCTACTAAGCTGTCTGAATACAAGGCCAAAAATATCGTAGTTGACCCGGTAATGGTTGCAACAAGCGGAGCAAGACTAATTAACGAAGACGCTGTAGATAGTCTATGCACCCTTTTGTTAAAAGAAGCTGATCTTATAACCCCAAATATTCCTGAGGCCATGATATTGTCAGGTCTATCCAGGATATCAAATGCAGAAGATCAGCTACTGGCAGCGAGGATAATCGGGGAAAAATACGATTGCAGCGTCCTTGTAAAAGGAGGCCATATGAGCGATGACAGCATGTCGGCAGATGTTTTATATAAAGAAGATAATTCATATTTTTGGTATACATCTCCAAGAATAGATAATCCTAACACTCACGGAACAGGCTGTACTCTCTCAAGTGCCATAGCTTCTTTTCTTGCAAAAGGAGAGTCTATGGAGGATGCGATATCTAAGGCTAAGAACTATTTAAGCAGTGCTATTGCTGCTGGTCTTAACCTGGGACAAGGATCAGGGCCTTTGTGGCATATGGTACCTATAGATGCTGAAAATACTGAAACTATGAAGAACTTTTCCTCTATAAATGATAATCAAATACTGTTGTAAATAATGCGTACACGTACAAACGGTAAATATCTCATCTTATATCAAAACACAAAACAATTTAATTCAAATCAATAATAGGAGATTTCATGAACAGACAATACCACACACAAATGGAAGCAGCGAGAATGGGAATCGTAACTCCCGAGATGGAGATCGTTGCTAAAAACGAAGGAAGAACAACTGAATTTATAAGAGAGCATGTTGCAAAAGGACAAATTGCGATCCCTGCCAACCCAAGACACAAGGGCCTTAAGCCAAACGGAATCGGAAGCATGCTCAAGACCAAGATCAATGTAAATCTTGGTGTCAGCCGTGACTGTAAAGACTATGACATTGAGATGGAAAAGGTAATGAGCGCCGTTAACCTTGGTGCAGAAGCTATCATGGATCTTTCAAGTCATGGTAATACTCAGCCCTTTAGACAGCTTCTTTGCAGTAAATGTCCTGCCATGATCGGTACTGTTCCGATCTACGATAGCGTAATCCACTATCAAAGAGACCTTGCTGATCTTACAGCAAAAGATTTTATTGATGTTGTAAGACTCCATGCAGAAGACGGCGTTGACTTTGTAACTCTTCACTGCGGAATCACAAGAAAGACCATAAGCCAGATCAGGGATGGAAGCCGTAAGATGAATATCGTAAGCAGAGGCGGAAGTCTTGTATTTGCATGGATGGCAATGACAGGACATGAGAATCCTTTCTATGAGTATTACGATGAGATCTTAGAGATCTGCAGAGAGCACGACGTAACAGTAAGTCTTGGTGATGCCTGCAGACCAGGATGCCTTGCTGATGCAACAGACCCTTGCCAGATAGAAGAGCTTATAAGACTCGGTGAACTTACTCAGAGAGCCTGGGATAGGGATGTTCAGGTTATGGTTGAAGGCCCAGGCCATGTTCCAATGGATCAGATCGCAGCTAACATGAAAGTTCAGCAGACTATCTGTAAAGGTGCACCTTTCTATGTACTTGGACCACTTGTTACTGATATTGCTCCAGGATATGACCACATTACAGCTGCTATAGGCGGAGCTATTGCCGCAGCTTCAGGTGCTGCATTCCTTTGCTACGTAACTCCAGCTGAGCACCTTGCTCTTCCTAACGTAGAAGATGTCCGTCAGGGAATAATCGCAAGTAAGATCGCAGCTCATGCTGCTGATATAGCTAAGGGACTTCCCGGTGCAAGAGACCAGGATGACAGAATGGCTGATGCAAGAAGAAAGCTTGACTGGGATGCTCAGTTCTTAGAAGCTCTTGACCCGGAAACTGCCAAAGCTATAAGAGACAGCCGCGCTCCTGAAGATGATCACAGTGATACCTGCAGTATGTGCGGTAAGTTCTGCGCAGTACGTAGTATGAACAAGGCACTGGCAGGAGAATACATCGATATCTTGTAATAGAAAATACATGGCGATCAGACCAGATCGCCATGCATTTTTTTTAGAATAAATCCAATTCATTAATTACATTTTATAATCAGCAGCGTTTTTATTTTTTATCCCATTTTTCCATGATGGGAACAGGGTTAATCTGACACAGGTATCGTATAATCGCACGAATAAATAATTGTATTCGAAATGCTTCAACTAATTATTATTTAACTATGATTTTGATATATAATGTAGTGTTGTTTTATATGTATGTAAGATCTGATTATGGCCTTGGACTAATGGGAATGAATGTATCTCCCGACCACGACTATACCCGTGGTGAGCCGGTATATATAAATGATAATATTGCTGCTGAAACATATACAGAAGATGAGCTTTCTGCAATAAAAGAATTGATAGGATCTGATCAGTATGATTTTCCATTTTGGTATGGAACGACTGATGGATGTGTGACTTCATCGGCAAAAGAATTATACGATGGCACAGAATGTAAATATATAGAATGTACGATTCCAACTACAGCAGAAAGTTACACAGCGATCATTACCAAAGATGGAAGAATTTATATTATGATATATTCTTATGATACCAAGAGTCTATATACCAATGATCCTAATTGGAGCAGCGACGAATTACCGGAAGCGATCGAAGGGTAAAGCAGAACGTTACAGGATTAATAAAAAAGATCCCTATAAAAGGGAGGATGCCAGGTAAGTCCCCACTTACCTGGCATTATTATGAAAAAGTTTTTTATTAGTATTGCTTCATCTGACAATATTAGTGTATCGCATCAATATGACTAATAAATGATTTCGAGTAAAGAAACGTAAAACAAAATGTTAACAAAATATTAAGGAGTCTGTATGAGGCGTATTTACAAGCGTTATTAGCTGATCTATTATCTACCGGAAGTGCTTTCGTTGATTCGAAAAAGAAAAAAGAGTTTTAGCTTGATATGTAAGATTTGAAACTTTTCCCTGTCTATATAAGTGTAAGCTTACAAAACAGATGACATAAGGAGTAAGGATGAGAGACGAAGAGATTATAGAGTTATATTTCCGCCGGGATGAAAGGGCTATAGATGAAACAGGCAGGAAATATGGGAACTACTGCCAGACAATAGCTAATAACATTTTAGGCAATAGGCAGGACGTTGATGAGTGTCTGGATGATACCTACATGAAAGTTTGGAACAACATTCCGCCTACAAGGCCCAGGATATTCAAGGTTTATCTTGCTAAGATCGCACGTAATCTGGCTTTTAATATGTTTGAAAAAAGCCGTACAAGAAAACGGGGAGGCGGAACCATCACTGAGGTACTTGATGAGTTGTATGACTGCATCCCTGATGGTAACAATGTTGAGCAGGGAGCTCTTGAAAGAGAACTTGCAGGGATCATCAGAGATTTTGTAAGAAATCTTCCGAAGAGGGATGCAGATATTTTTACCTGCAGATACTTTTATACAGAAAGTATCGAAGAAATAGCTGAAAAGTTTGGTATTAAGAAAAATAATGTATCGGTAATACTGAAAAGGCTTCGTGACAAGCTTGCGAAGAGACTTGAAAAGGAGGAATACCTGGTATCATGAAGGCAGAGAATTTATATAAAGCAATGAATTATATTGATGATGAAATAATATTTAGAAATGGTAAAGTAGAAAGAATTGGAGACATAAAGCAAAAGAGTAAAAAGCAAGTGAATAAAAAACAGGTATTTAGGATAATGGTGGCAGTTGCTGCAGCCGCAGTTCTTTTTACAGGAATGGGTTTCATAAGACCTTGGGAAAAAGCAGTAGTAAATACCGGTACAGGAGATGGTTCTGACATAGAGGCGGTTAATAACGATACAAATACATCCCTTGTTCAGTCTACAAGAAATATGTTTGTGATAACTGCAAATGCAGCGGAACCAATTCCTGACGAGCAGGACAGTGCTGTGGCTTCCGGTGACATAATGAGCATCTGTAACACTACGGCAAGTTTTGGAAGTTCTCTGTACATGGATCAAAGGTTTGCTATATCTGGAGAAAATATAGAAAAAGTAAAGATATCTACAGACAAGTGCAATATATACTCAGTAGTGCCTATTTATGAAGGCGATTCTGATTATGAGAAGGCACAAAGATATGAAACAAGTGGAAATGACGATTATCAGCTTGTCGTAGATGAGGAAGGTACAGGAGAAGATGCTCCAATGGAAGGAATTTCCAACCATTATGAACATTTGGTTGTAGCAGGAAGTACTTATGAGGGTATTTATGACAATACGATGATGTTTGGAATGTCTGTTCCGCAGGAACTCTGGAGTACAAATAGTGACCTTCAAAAGAGCTTTTGGGAAGATATAGATCAGGTTGCTGGTGCTACGATAACCATTGAAGTTACATTCACAGATGGAAGCATAGAAGTACATCATTACCAGCTGTCCACCGGTAAGATCTTCGTTCCCACAGATGAAAATGGATATAATCAGTGGGATAATCTGACCAGATTTCTGACTGCAGAGGAGGAAGCTGCAGGAGAATCATACGCATACGGATATCTTATGAATAAAATCGATTGATAAAGAGAAATAATAAGCCGCAATTTTGGAATGATCTGAAATTGTGGCTTTTAAATTTGAGTAGCTATCTAGCTTAAAAATTTTCGCTTAGGACCTTACCTGCGCGAAATGAACATGAATCAATGTTATAATGTTATTTGTAAATTCACCAATCAGGATACTGAATATGGTAAAATAGTTTTCATAAAGAGAATAGCGCATATGCTTAAAAAAGTAGTTTTAGTTTTTCACGACAATGCAAATACATCTCTAAAAGAGCTGGAAGAAGAAAAGACCTATCTGTCTGATTTCGGGATAGATCTTGAAATCATATCTTCTCAGAGAATTCAGGATATCTGGTCTTTGTATGTGGGAAGTACAAAGGCAGCAGCTGTAAAAGGCGATATTCCTGAAAGCGTCAGAGAAGTTCTTTTCCTGTGTGATGATCCTGAAGATTTTGCATATCTTAAGGATAAAGGCGCATATGTCTGCGGCATGATAACTCCTGTATCTGATCAGAATATATCATTCGAAGGAGCTCAATATATTTTCAGCGAGATAGATGATGTAGACGCAGATTCTTTTATCAAAGCATATCAGAGGCAGGCTGGGGAGCCGTGGGATATATTGGAGACTGACAGGCTCAGGATCAGGGAGACCACAGTTGAAGACGTTGATGATCTTTATAAGATATACGCAGAGCCTTCGATGACCCGGTACATGGAGGGACTCTTTGAAGATCCTGCAGATGAAAAGAGGTACATGAAGGATTATATAGAAAAGGTATACTCCCTCATGGGCTTTGGCGTATGGAGCCTTGTAAATAAGGAAGATGGCAAGCTTATAGGGAGAGCAGGATTCAGCATCCGAAACGGATTTGATGAACCGGAGCTTGGCTTTTTCATAGGAGTGCCGTGGCAAAGACAGGGATTTGCTACAGAAGCCTGCAGCGCCATCATGGAATTTGGCAGAAACGTTCTTGGCTTTGATAAGGTTCAGACTCTTGTAAAAAAAGAGAACGAAGTCTCCATCCATCTGTGCGAAAAGCTGGGTTTTAAAGTATTAGACGAAGTTGAGATTGAAGAAGATATTTATGGCGCAAGCTATATGACGCAGGGACGCGTATCCTTCGGGCCCGAAAAACGGGGGCGTTACGTAAGGCTCGAGTGGACATATAAATAATTATGGGAAAAGGGGAAAACTATGTCACAGGAAAGTTACATCTTAGCCCTTGATCAGGGCACCACATCATCACGTTGTATCTTGTTCGATAAGACGGGCAAGATCGTATCAATGGCGCAGAAGGAATTTCAGCAGTACTATCCACAGCCGGGCTGGGTTGAGCACAATCCAAGGGAGATCTGGTCTTCACAGCTTGCTGTTGCAATAGAAGCTATGGCAAGTGTCGGGGCAACCGCAGATAATATTGCAGCGATCGGTATCACTAACCAGCGCGAGACAACCATCGTATGGGACAGAGAGACAGGTGAACCAGTTTATAATGCGATCGTATGGCAGTGCAGACGAACAGCTGATATTATAGAGAACATCAAGAAACAGGGGCTTTCTGACAAGATCAGGGAAAAGACGGGGCTTGTACCTGATGCATACTTTTCTGCAACCAAGATCCAGTGGATCCTTGATAACGTAGAAGGGGCAAGACAGAAGGCAGAGAACGGTCAGCTTATTTTTGGTAATGTTGATACCTGGCTTATCTATAACCTTACAAAAGGTAAAGTTCATATAACAGACTATACTAATGCATCAAGAACTATGCTTTTTAATATACATAAGTGTGAATGGGATGAAGAGCTTCTTAAGCTCTTTAATATTCCTATTTCCATGATGCCGGAAGTTAAGCCTTCAAGCTGCATCTACGGCGATACAGATCCGTCTATCCTTGGCGGTCCTATCATGATAGCTGGAGCAGCAGGAGATCAGCAGGCAGCGCTGTTTGGTCAGAACTGTTTTGAACCCGGACAGGTTAAGAACACTTACGGAACTGGCGGATTCCTTCTCATGAACACGGGAAGAGATGCCATAAAGTCAGAGCACGGACTTATCACAACTATTGCAGCCAGCATTGGAAACAACGTTGAGTATGCCCTTGAAGGAAGCGTATTTGTTGCAGGCGCTTCTATACAGTGGCTCAGGGATGAGATGCGTATGATCAAGACTTCTGCCCAGTCTGAAGAGTATGCAGACAATGTTTTTGACACAGCAGGAGTATATGTAGTTCCTGCCTTTACAGGTATGGGTGCTCCATATTGGGATCCATATGCAAGAGGCACCATTGTTGGAATTACAAGAGGATGTAAAAAAGAGCATTTTATAAGGGCAACTCTTGAATCCATCTGCTATCAGTCAGCTGATGTAATTAAGGCTATGCAGGAGGATGCAGCATGTCCGTTAAAAGAGCTGCGTGTTGACGGAGGCGCAAGTGCCAACAACTTCCTTATGCAGTTCCAGTCCAATATCTGCGGCGTTACAAGTTACAGACCCAAGTGCATAGAGACTACAGCTCTTGGTGCAGCTTACCTTGCCGGAATAGCTGTAGGCTACTGGAAAGACAAGGAAGATGTAACAAGGAACTGGCAGCTTGGAAGAAAGTTTGAATGCAAGATGGAAGAAGAGGAGCGTATAAAGCTTCTTAAGGGATGGCACAGAGCAGTTCGCTGCGCTATCGCTTGGAGTCAGGACGACGAGGATTAAAGACTTGAACAGTTTTATTAGAAAATCAGTAAGACCTTTTTACGATTTCCTTTCAGCGATCGGTAAGACCGGTTTATGGTTTACCGTTCCAATGAAAGGAAAGGCTAAGTTAAGATTCTATTCTAGGAAAAAATGCATAGACAGAAATTTTGATCTGAATGTAGCTGCATTTGAGAAGCATAAGGAAAGAATAGAAAGAGAAAAAGGCTTTATAGAAGATCAGAATTTATATGGCGATATGAAGTATGGCGTAAGCACCATGGCAGATTCAGGCTGTGGTGTTATCGCAGTATACAATGCACTTAAAGTGCTTGGGATCAATGAGTCAGGAAGTGAAGGGATTCCTTCACTTTCCAATCTCATTTCTATTTTTGAAAACAGCGGCATTACAATGGCAGGGCAGCTTGGCACAGGCCCTAAATCTATTGCAGCTTTTTTTAGAAAAAGAGGCCTTGCGATAGAGACTACCTATGATCAAAAAAGATATGAAGAGATCGTAAGAAAAAGTTCTGTAAGTATCATAATTATCCTTAATAACAGAGAACGCCTGCATGACTACGTTCATACCATGTGCATAACCAAAGAAGAAGGACGCCTTATGCTCCATAATTCAAACGGAAAAAGAGAAAACTATTCTTCCATGAGAGAATTGATGCAAGGTTGCGGCATAAAAGGTAAAGCACAGGGAATCATGCTTGTGGGAATTGCGGGATAAATAAATCAGAGTCAGAGGACAAAATTAACAAAATTTAGTAAAATTAAATTGAATATCTGTTTAAGATTTTGATCGTCTATTTATTGTAATTTTTAGGTTCATCACATATGATAAACTTGTAATAAAGCGAAGGGATGAAATTATAGGTGGTCAAAGATACGGCCACAACGGAGATCAGATGAATACAACAGAACTATTTGAACTTATCGCCGGTATTGTTGGCGGACTGGCAATGTTCCTTTATGGAATGAATATTATGAGCGGAGGCCTTACCAAGGCTGCAGGAGGTAAGCTCGAGAGCGCTCTTGCCAAAGTGACTTCCAGAAGATGGATCGCTTATTTTTTTGGTATTGGTGTCACGGCTCTTGTTCAGTCATCTTCGGCTTCAACCGTTATGGTTGTAGGTCTTGTTAATTCGGGAATAATGCAGCTTTCCCAATCTGTTAATGTTATACTTGGTGCCAATCTTGGTACTACAGTAACTGCCTGGATTCTTTCACTTAACGGAATCGAAGGTGGTAACTTCTTTACTAATCTTTTAAAACCAACCTCTTTTACACCTTTTCTAGCACTTATAGGTATAGTACTTCTTATGTTCAATAAGGCAGAGAAGCGCAAGAATATCGGAACCGTTCTTCTTGGATTTTCAGTTCTTATGTTCGGTATGAACATGATGTCAGAAGCGGTAGCACCTCTTAAGGAAAGCGTAGAATTTCAAAATTTCCTCAGAAGTTTTTCAAATCCTATAATCGGTTTTGTTATCGGTATGGCATTTACCATGATAATTCAGTCATCTGCAGGAACTATCGGTGTAGTTCAGACTTTTGCAGGTGAGGGTATGATGACCTACGGTATGTGTATTCCTGTTGTCATGGGAGCTGAAGTTGGTACCTGTATCACAGCTATTCTTTCATCTGTTGGTGCAGGCAAGAATGGTAAGCGTACAGCTCTTATGCATCTGTACTTTAATGTTATTAAAGCAGGCACATTCATGGTGGGCTTCTATCTGCTAAATGCTTTCATGCACTTTGCATTCCTTAATGACGCAGCAAGCTACTCAGGACCTGCTATCATACATACACTTGTAAACCTTGTAGCATCTCCTCTTATGGTGCCGATTTCAGGCGTACTTGTTGCTATGGCTCTTCGTACTATTCCTATTGACGAAAGAGAGCAGCAGGAACTGGAAGAAAGCCGCGGCATCACAACTTTGGACGACCGCTTCCTTTCCAATCCTCCATTTGCTTTGGAGCAGGCAAGAAATGCAACTGTTATGATGGAGAACCTTGCTGAGAAATCTCTTTTCCTTGCAATGGAACTTATTGAAGAGTTCGATATGGAGAAGGCTTCTAATGTAGAGCATCTGGAAAAAGAGATCGACAGATACGAAGATCAGCTTGATACCTATCTCATGAAGGTCAGCCAGCACCACCTGGCTCCTGAAGATAACCATACACTTTCCGTACTTCTTCATACGATCAGCGACTTTGAGCGTATTTCTGATCACGCTCTTAACATAGCCCAGGTTGCACAGAGAATGTATGAGAACGAAAGACAGTTCTCCAGTAAAGCAACTGAAGAAGTTAAGGTCTTTGCAGATGCGGTAAAAGAGATCGTATCTACAACCTTCAAGTCATTTGAAAATAATGATATAAGACTTGCCAAGACAGTAGAGCCTTTAGAGGAAGTCATCGACGGACTTCATATGGAAGTTAAGCGCCGCCATGTAAGACGACTTCGTAAAGGTAAATGTACTGTGGATCTTGGATTTGATCTTTCTGATATCGGAACGGATTTTGAAAGGATCGCAGATCACTGTTCCAATATCGCAGCTGCCATCATTCAGGTCAGCGAGGACGGCTTCGATACTCACGGATATCTTGAAATGGTTAGAGCTGAGAAGAATCAGGAATTCGAGCAGGCAGTATTCTATTTCGAAAGCAAGTATTCTCTTCCTAAGATGAAGAAAGCAGACGTGATGGAAGAAGACCGCATAGATACAACATTCAAAGAAGATCATCCTGTACTTGTAGATCTGAATGTGCTTGATGAAACTGAGGCTAAGAAGGCAGTTAAGAGTGAAGATGCTGCCATAGATGACTTCGATAAGACCCTTGATAATCTCTTTAAGGAAAAGGGCAAGAAGAAAAACAAAGATAAGAAAAAAGATAAAAAGAAGAAAAAGTAAATTATAATTATTATGATATAGCAGATGGCCAATATTAACGCGCTATCTGCTATAATATTGTCTAAAAGTGCAGAGATGATGTTATTTTAATTCACCGATGCTAATATGGAAATTGGTGAAGACTTTGTAACGGGTAAGCACTTTTTCACGATAGAATTATTAACCGGAGGGTAAGTGATCCATGAATATTAGAAAGCTTACAAGGCTTGATGATTATATGCAAAAGCGCGCAGGAAACATTCCCGGCGCTACTATTTTAATAGAGCACAATGGCAAAAGAGTATACGAAAACAATTTTGGCATGGACAGAAAAGACAGCATCTACCGCATCATGTCCATGACTAAGCCTATTACAGCTCTTGCTGCAATGATCCTCTATGAAAGAGGAGAACTTGATCTTATGGAAGAGGTAGGAAAATATCTTCCTGCTTTTTCAGATATAAAGGTTGCATCTTTGGGAGGATTTAAGGCACCTATACGACCTATACTAATAAGAGACCTTCTTAGCATGACTTCCGGAATAGTACTTCCGGGTGACTACGGCGAAGCAGGTCAGTCCATGAGTCAGGCGTATAGGCAGGCCCGCGTTCAGAGAAGATCCGGAATCCTTAAAAATAATGTTGATATTGCATCCAAGTTTGCAGATTCAGTTCTTATGTTTGATCCAGGAACATCTTTTCATTACGGACTTAGTGCAGACGTTCTTGCAGCTATAATAGAGATCATTTCAGGAATGAAGTTCTCTGAGTTTTTGAAAAAGGAGGTATTTGCTCCTCTTAATATGTCAGAGACAGACTTCATGATTGATGGCGATAAAGCTTTCAGACAAGCTGTCATGATGGGAAGACCTGATAGCAAAGGAAAGGTTACAAGAGCTGATGCCAATACTCTTGCAAGATTTGAGATGGAGGCTCCATTTGAAAAGCCCTGGTATGAGTCAGGCGGAATAGGCCTTTATTCTACAGTTGAAGACTATGTACACTTCTGCCAGATGCTTCTTAATAAGGGGGCATTCCATGGTAAGGAGCTTATCGGAAGGCGAACATTTAAGTTCATGACAACTAATCATCTGACAGATGAGCAGCTTAGGGAATTCGGAAGAGAAGGCTATGGATACGGATGCTATTACAATATCCTCATGGATCCGGTAAGAGCAGCATCTAACGGTGCTGAAGGTTCTATCGAAGTTACAGGTGAAGCAGGAACTTACTTCTGCGTTGACCCTGAAGAAGATCTAATTATCATGTACATGTCCCAAATGGACGGCGGCGCAGATCCAGCCTTCATCAGAGGGCTTCGCCAGATCGTGTATGGGGCGATGTAAAGCAGGATGACCAGTTGTTTTGGGGAGCTTTTAGGTTGTTGGCGGCAGATACCGCTGATATAATCCTCGAGCTACCTTGCCACTCGTCATAGGGGCTTTTGCAGTTCGCAATTTATTATTCGAAAGCGTAAGGTGTTTTTACGAATGAACATACGATGCCCCTGAACATTCCTCGTACGGATGACGCTCGAGGATTATATCAGTGGTATCTGCTGCGAATGCGTTGGCGTCTCCCCAAAACAACTGGGAGTTTAAGCAAGCGCTAGAAAATAGAGTGTTGATAGGATATATAGTTATGAAATTCAAATCGATCAAAAAGCTAGAGCAGGGTAAATTCATTACTCGTTATGATGTGGAATATGAAACTGAAGACAAAGAACAAAAAATATACGAGATCATAAGTCGCAATTCTGAAATAGAGTCAGAAGAAGACTTACATAATATGAAGCCTGATGCAGTAGTTTTAATCATAGAAGACGAGAAGCATGAAAGACTTCTTATAAATAAAGAATTCAGGCTGGCAGTTGATTCATGGGTATATAACTTTCCTGCAGGGCTTATCGATCCGGGTGAAACTGCTGATGAGGCTGCAAAGCGCGAGCTGATGGAAGAAACGGGGCTTGAGCTTATATCCATAGAGGATCATATTGGAAGGTCATATAGTGCAGTGGGATTTTCTAATGAAGTTAATGTGTGCGTTGTGGGCACAGCAAAGGGTGAGTTTAAAAAGAGTACATCCAACGTCGAGGAGATAGAGCCAGGGTGGTATACAAAGGAAGAGGTAAGAGAGTTGTTAAAGACACAGCCTTTTGCAGCCAGAACACAGGCGTATGCATACCTTTGGTCTAGGGAATAAAAACAAAAGTAATTTTTGCCGATACTGTAATGGAAAAGGGAATAAAGTATATGTTTTCGCAACTTTGAATCAGAAATCCGCATTTACTGCGGATTTCGTAAGAAAGTGAATCGGTAGGTAAATAGGCCCAACACCGAAGGTGTTCTCAATTGGCCTA
>JAEEGL010080056.1_pt1 | contig 13837 bp, 12 predicted proteins | sample 9134231 | NCBI WGS metagenome assembly JAEEGL01 (sample SAMN16246548, study PRJNA631951) | gut metagenome | biome: gut microbiome; feature: rumen; material: fiber-attached | host: Bos | place: Iran: Karaj | collected 2018-10
AAAATCTGTTTCCGTTCCTATGGGAATGCCCTGATGCCAATCATTTGTTCCAAGAAGTACTGTATAGAGATCTGCTTCAGGAATCGCCTGTGTAATCCAATCCCGGAAGGTAGAGCCATTAATCCCTATATTCTTTAGATGGAGATTTGGAATCTTTTCCAGTATTCTGGACAAGTATCCTTTAGTAACCCTATACCCTGTTTCATCAAGATGGTCATTCAAGTATGTAAAAGAATCTCCGATAGCACACCAGCGAATCTCATTTTTATTATTCATTTCATTTCTCCCTTAGATTCACTTATCACATTATCCAAAGGCCTTCCAATTCCTCTCGCAGTGAATTATTATTCTCAATTATAAAATATAACATTTAATCAAAGCACTGTCTATGAAAATACCAGGCGGCGTAAACTTACTGAAGGATCGTCGCGAAATACCGTGCGGACAACGCATTCAAGGGAAGATCCCAAGAGGAGATTTTAAGCAATCTTCATGGTTTGATTCCTCCCATCCAACTTCTCAATTGCCTCAAAGACCTTGATTAATAAGAGCAAGGTTTCCTCATTCATTTGTTTTCCTCGCTTCCAAAACGCTAAAATTATATCTCTTGACCTCACAGTTCTTGATTCCACAAGATGAAAACTCTTCGTTATCCATTTCCCTAAAATAGGACTCCACCATCCTCGTAATGCCATTATGTGCCACTAAGATAACTTCTCTGTCTCCTGCCTTTATTTCATCTATAAGATTATATATTCTCTGCGCCAGATGCAGCATGGACTCACCCGTTCCAAATCTGCTTGCCATGTTCTTTTTTGCTTCATGAAACTCAGCCCCGTCTCTTGGGGTAGACTCATATTTGCCAAAATTCTGTTCTATAAGCCTTGGCTCTATTTCCATGGGAATCCCCGTCATCTCGGAGATGTGCCTTGCGGTTTCCTTTGCCCTTACAAGCGGCGACGTCAAGATAACGTCAGCAGTAATACCCTGTTCCAATATCTTCCTTCCCGTTTCTATTGCCTGCTCGTGACCTTTTGGGGTTAGTTCTATGTCTGTCGCTCCGCAGATTTTATTCTCTACGTTCCAAACGGTTTCCCCGTGTCTGATAAAATAAAAATGATCCATGTTCTTAGCCTTTCCGACCCCCTTTACCAAGGACAGTCTTTCCAACCCTCTTTATTGCTAAAGGGTTCATAGCTTATTTCCGGTATGTGAGGATATTTATCCGGGCTTTCATTGTGAGCCCTGGCCCATGCTTTCATCGGGACATACAAAAGGTCCTCATAATCCGAATCTTTCGGCAAACTTTTCTTCCCCTTTAGAATCGCATTGTAATATGGTCTTCCGTTAATCAATGCGACGCAGCGGGTATAAAGGAATTCATCACTGGAGAATCGCGCAGGATCTTCCATGCATTTTGATGCAATCTCGTAAGTGTCAAGCGTATGCAAGAGTTCCGCCATCTTATCCTCGAAAGCAAATATCATGTTGTCGCCATAGCATGCAAGATATGCTATTAACGGCTCAAGAACTTTTCATTATTCCCTTCATATTTCCATGCAAGCGTTTTCATGATCATGAAAAAATCTATTGTAAGCATCTTCTGCTTTTTCAAGATATCTAGTATCCATAGCGGTTGCTTTTCTTCCATACTAATTCTCCAAATTAAAACACTATTTATCTAGCATTTTTCCAAGTAACAATGTGCATTTTTCTTCAGCCGACTTCTCTTCGTTACGCAAAATCTCCATGCACTTGTCATACGATCCATCCTCATCGTTAGGATCATAAAACGCGCTGTTGATCGAAATCACCCTTGATACATTAAACATGTCATCATAAGGCGAGCCAAGAAGTCCATACCCTCCGGTCATCTCCGCTACATGATTGTCGAGTTTCTCCATTGCCTCAAATGCCTTTATTAATAAGATCATGCTTTCCTTGTTTATTCTTTCTTCCCCGCTTTCTGTTTATAAAATTTATAGTTTCTTCAGACACTATATGTAATCATAAGTTACTATATCCTCCCCTTGTGATAATACCACAACAGGTGATCCAATCCATTTCGGCTTATTTCAATGCCTGATGCTTCTCTGATGCGATCCACCGCTTTTCGATAATTCGCATAATCGCTCAGGTCATACCGTTCAATCCCATAATACTCAAGATACCAAGGCAAAACCTTTTTCAGAATGCTGTCATAAATCATGTAGTTGTCCTGATATTGCGTATCCTCAAAGACATAAAAGCAAGCGTAATGGCAGAACTTACTGGCGAAGGATTGATTCGTTCTCGCCTTATACTCCGCTGAGGTCTTATCAGCGATCAGACGGAACAACTTCATGTCCTTATAGTCTGGATTGCGAAGGCACTCAAGCAGTTCGCTCTTTTTTAAGCTGACAATTCTTTCAACGATCTCTGCGCGGCCCACGTGATCAGAGTTCAAATGCGTGCTATTCTCTCGGTCCACCGCTTCAACAGCATGTTCAATGATCTCAGCATAAGTATACTCAAGCTTCTTTTTGCCATGAATCAAGACCTGCTTCAATTGACTCATCCAATACGCCGAAGAGCCTCCATATTTCAACTTTCCGTTACTACTAATTTCGGGTTTCGCTTCTTTATTCGAGGTTTGCAGGTAGGAAGAGTCATTGCAAATCATCGCCTCAACTTTAGCAACATTATCACGGGAAAGAACAACCAACTCTCTCCCGAATACCTTAATGGTTTTTATCATTTTCTTCTGGGCAAGCAATAACTCCTTATGAATGGTATTGACATTATTGCCTCCGTCAGCGCATATGTTCTTCATACCTTAGTCCCTTCATTTATCTTCAAGCTGCTTATATTGCTTAGCAATGTATGACCAAACTTTTTTCTGGTTTTCAAAATCTCCAGCATTCTTCGTTCCCCATGATCCGCAATGTGCAACGCCATACACGGGGATCAACAGTTCCTTCCCGTCTTGGTCAGAAAATAAAGTCCCATGCATGAAGGGAATCCCAGTTAATAGCTTTTTTGAAAAGTTCTTCGCAATCTGTCCTGATGCCACCTCATAAGTAATTTTCCCAAGGCATATGATAATCTTGGGTCTTATTGCCATCACAAGTTCTTTGAAATACTTTTCATCCTGTCGCATTAGTCCCTTCGTCATACCGCCGCTTTGATTACCTGATCGGTAGCCTAAGGAGTAATTAGTAAAGAACAATCTCTTCCCTGGGTTATTCGTTCTGATGTCAACATCAAAAGCTTCAAATAGATCCGCCAAATTATCATCCGTCTTGGATGCCCCTTCTCTGTATACAAGTGTTTCCTCACCCTTCCGAATATCCTCTATTCTTTTGATGGTTTCTGTATTTTTCAGGGGATTTCCCCAATCCTGCCCTACCAAGAGAATGTCTACGCCCTTTTCATCGATGTCCTTTAGCTGATAGCCTTGCCAGTATGTCCAAAGGTTTATATGCTCACCATCAAGCCATGTTTGGCACTTTGCATAAAACGCCTTACCTTTAGGATCATTGTATTTTTTCCTTTCATGCTTAGCTTCTTTTACAACATCAGCATACTTCATGCGTTAATGTTTTCCCTTCTTTACCAATCAGCCTTTGAATTCTTGGATTAGCTAACGCAACTATCACGAGCCACTCAGGTAACCCATATGAAATCTCCGTTGATAGAATGATTATCGTTTCTTCCTTTACTCTCCGTACAATTCGCGATACATCTGGCGCACATTCTTTTCGATGTTCACGCCATGAACATATCCATAGCCCACCTTCTTCTCTCGTGCTACATTTACATATCGATAGTATGTAGTATGACTTAATGTATCCGAGAAAAAGTATACGTAATCTGCGTTTTCTACTACAGACGCATCAATGGCACCACTTACTTCAGGGTTAACAAACTTCCATCCAGGGAAATCCTTTTTTAACTTAGCCACCCAGTTGGTATGACCTCCGACGATGATGATCTTGCGTTTTGCTAGTTCCCTTTTCATTTCATCAACGCCCTTTTTGTCTACAGGCGCATCATCCTCAGTCAGATGATATACATGATTCCGAAGCGCAGCCAATTCTCTCGTCATCGAGTCAGCCTTGTCGCTTAGGACTTTGTTTTCCTTCTCAAGAGCATGTCTCCCTGCCAACTGAATCTTGAGTTCCTTATTCTCATTTTCAAGCAGATGAATTTGGCGTCTGGCCTCCTCCAGTTCCGTTGCAGCTTCCTTTTCGATTTGTTCTGACGCAGATGACTCTTCCTTGTCCGTACTTCTCTTTTCTTCAAACGATTTGCGAGGCGCATTGGATATTGCAGTCGTCACCTCTTCTGGATGAAATTGCGAAGGGTACTCATCATAATAGTCAGTTCCCTGCTCCCCATAAGCTAAAATTCTACTCTGTTCATCAAGCCAATCTGCATTGCAAGTCAAGGCACTTGCAGCATGCAGAATAGTACCACAAAGTACTATCTCCCATGGCGTAAATTCCTTCTTGGGATATGTCTTTTTTAAGATAGCAAGCGACACTGCCAGACGCCTTGAAAGATCCGCGTCGTTTTCGTCACACTGATCGGCATACTCAGGTCCATAGCCCAACCATTGCAAGACATTTCCCAAATACTTTGCAGCCTTGTCATCTAGCGCATAGTACTCATCAAGTTTTCCAGACTCCTCAATTTCCGTAAGGCAATCTTGGAATATCTCCCCGATTTTTTCAGAATAGGATGCTCGGTCCTCTTCCCTCTCCTGCGAAACGCAGTGATTCAGATAAGCGTAAATGACGCCACAATCAGCCCCGATATCAATCCCATACATTTCAGAAATGCATAGGATCCGTGCCATTTTTCCAGCGAAGTCCCATTCACCGTTTTTTACATCGGGTTCTGATAATGCAATAAGCTCGCCCGATGACAGTCTTGAAAACTTCTTAAGCGCCTTGTACTCCTGTTTATAGTAAGTTTTATGAAGGTACACAAATAGCGATTTTGCGTATGTACTGCCGCTTTTCACTGCGTTCATCATGAGGTTAAGGATAAACAGATTAAAGGATTCCTCTGGCCATATCATACCCGAATCAAAATCCACATATTGTAGGTCATTATGCTCAGATATGTTTCCAGCTTCGTGAAGCAAAAAATCCCTCGCGATCAACGGAAAATCTTCTTGCATCTCGTCGTTAACAAAAGCCCTTAAGAACATTCTCTCGCATCCGTAAGTATCTGGTTTTAGCATTCCCATAGCGTCGCGACGCTTCGCGCTCTCGTTTATCATCTTGACTAACCCTTCAAGAGTATCATATCCTCTTTGAAGCGTTTTCTCAGCGCTTGCCTTATCAAAACCAATTGGCGGCATGAATGAACTGTTTTTATCAGTCATGCTCATATTCCTTTCGTAACCAATTCACTAATCACACATGTAAAATCTTCTGAAATCTTCTGATAACAACTTGCCATTGAATTTTTTTGTCAGAAAACTATAATTATATTATAGCATTCCAATGTTCGCTCGACAACATTCAAATCCGTATTATACAGGTATTATACAGGGTTCTATTAAAGCTGATATACTCACACAGCTTACCCACAAACTCTCCACAGAAAGGATTCACATATCATGAGTAACTTAGAAAATGAACTGGGCCTTATTGATAAAAGTTTCATTTCAAAGGTTTATGATAATCCTAAGGCGTTCATGCTAAAGCAATTGCCCAAAACACAGCACACATATGAATTGCTCACCCATGTTTGCTCTCATGACGGCCTAGCTCTGAAGTATGCTTGCAAACGCCTTATTGACAGGAAGTTATGCGAGATTTCCATTCAACAGAATAGCATGGCCATAGAATATGTGCCGCAACAAGTTTGGGAATTATCTTCCGTTGAATGGAAAACCAAAATTTGCAACATAGCTGTTAAAAATGACGGAAAGGCATTGGCCTTCGTTCCTAAGGAAATCAAAACACCCGAAATGTGTGAATATGCAGTAACTCATTATCTAGGCGAAAACTCATATACAGAACCAGACAAGAAATCCAGAATTGCGAAGGAAAAAGGCGCATGGTTGTACGGAAACTATCCCATCGCCTATGTTCCATTGAATATTTTGACAAAGGAACTGGCATTCAAAGCCATTAATTATTCGCCCTATTGCATTAAAAGCATTCCTCCGCTAAAGCTCACGGAAGAAATGGTCCGCTTGGCCGTTTCCTTAGACGGATTAACCCTGATGCATGTGCCGCCTAGATTCATGAGCAAGCAGCTAATAGACCTCGCTCTTTCAAATAACATTCTAGCCATAAAATATGTTCCGAATGTGTATATGAATCAGGAATTCTGCGACGCATGTTTTAGTTCAGATTATCAAGTACTCGCCTATCTTCCGGAAGAATATGTCTCGAAAGAAATGTGTCTCAGAGTAATAAAACTCAAGCGATTTTTGGTGGTCAAGATTTCTGAGGAAGCCATGATAAAGCGCTATGGTTCCGCCAGCATTCCAATAATATATTTCAATGACTTTCCAGAAAAGCTACGTAATAACAGGAAAGTTCTCGACGAAATTATTGGAATGTATAAGTCCGGTTCAAAGATTCTCCTTGATTGGAATGAATGGATAAGCAGTCGCAACGAAGAAACTTTAGGAGGTTACGCATACCCCCATGATAAACGAGGCAACCAGATCAAGCCTTTACGCCCTAAAACCTTGGATTATCTTAATACGAGAATAAAAGAAACCTCTTGGGAAGATAATGCGTCGCAAATCGAAAGTTCAACTTCCGACAGCGCTAACGATTCTTTGCATATCGATGTATCTACAATGTTATCCAAAAGAGAATGCTCGAAAAAGCTATCGAATTACGCCATCCCGCAGGGGCATCTCACCGTTCATTCAGCGGAGACCGGCATTATTCTGCATGATTTTTCAGACAACATTGACTTGGCTCAGAAGATATATTATGTCTCAGATATCCACATAGAACATCAGTTAAGCCAGACTTTCGTACAAATACAAAATGCGCGTCTTGATAAAGCGACGGAATATGAAAGATTATCATCCGCGTTAAGCGAAAAAATCATCGAAATGATACCAGATGAAATGAGCACAAACAATTTGCTATTAATCGCAGGCGATGTTTCCAATTCCCTTTCACTAACTTCATTGTTTTATAAACTCCTATCGGAGCGGTGGCACGGTACCATCGTTAGCGTTTTAGGGAATCATGAACTTTGGGAGGGAACTGATCTGCGTGAGTATTTGACGAACCCTCAATATAAAGGCGCTTCAGTAGAGAGCATGGTTGCGGATTACCGTCAAAATCTCAAGCATTGGAACCTGAAACTATTAGAAAATGAAGTGTACTTAATATATAAGAATCAGCGTCCGCGCATTCTTCCTGAAGAAACAATCCTAAATGCTGATTTAAATGACTTAACTGATCTTCTCTCCAAGTGCTCCATCATCATAATCGGCGGCATAGGATTCTCCGGCTTAAACCCAGTACATAATGCACTTGAAGGCTTATATCTGGCATCCGTTAACACAATAGAAGAAGATCGATATTGGTCGTCTCGTTTCAGAGCCATTTATGATATCATACATAAATGCGCAAAGGAAAAGCGCGTAATAGTGCTTACCCATACCCAGGTATATGATTGGCTAAATACCGAATGCAATCCAAATTGGATTTACGTAAATGGTCATACCCATCAAAATACTATTAGAAGAACTGCCGATGGCATCACGATACTATCAGATAACCAAATTTGTTATGCTCCCTGCAAATGGAAATTGAATTCATTTGCGCTAGATAAGTGTTGGTATGACCCTTTTGAAAGCTATCAGGACGGCATTTATCAAATAGACTCTGCCCAATATATGGACTTTAATGTCGGAAGATGTATAAAGAATAATGGTTGCAACTATCCAGGCAAGCTCTTCATGCTGAAAAGAAATGGCCTTTACTTATTCATACTAAAATCCGCGGCCTCGCTTTGCCTCATGAATGGTGGCAGAAGAACGAAACTCCCCTCGCATGACATACAGTACTACTACGACAATTTAGCAATATATGGCGATAAGATTAAATCATTAATCGCCCCTTATCAAAACCTAATGCTTAAGCTTTCTAATGAGATCAAACAATTTGGCGGTTTGGGATACATACATGGTTGCATTGTTGACATTTCGTACTATAGTCATATATATGTCAATCCTTACGATGGAAAAATTACGGCATATTGGGCACCAGACATAACTTCAAGAATTCCATTTCCCAATTTAGAAAAGCTTCTCGAAGAGAAAGAGCCTGCATTATTATCACACTATCAGAGCGAGAACATCAAAGGTTCATTGCCGCTAATCGGAAAAACAATTCGCAAGAAGCGAACATCGTTGTTGAATGTACCTCAATGGGTCTTTGGTACAGAAATGTATCAACCCTCTAGAATTATGAAAGCAATTCAGTACGTATGGGAACAAAATGTCATTCGCATTTGGAACGATGATGTCTTATCAACGGACTTATCGCCGTTACCTGATTCTTCTAAAGATATCACAACCATATCCGGCACAAAGAAGACCTAGAAGGCAGCTCCTTCGAGCTGCCTTCTACCATTACTACATCCTGTTTGAGTTTATTAAATTAGCGGGCCTCTATACCGATCATTGATCTGCCACCCTCGATCCATGTATTAAGCACCTTTGAATCAAGGCGCTGCATTTTGAGTATTTCATTAGATACTCGATACATCTCTGTATTAGGCACATATATTGGTGGTACACTAAGATCATCATTTGAATGGCTCACAATCGAGGGAAGATCATTCGGATTGGATGCCAGCCTTTCCCTGTATTTTTCATATAACTGCGGACACTTATCATGAAGCAAAGCTGGAACGCTTGGATATATCCATTTTTCAACTACGCTATCAGCATAATAGGCAGTCGTTTTTAGGTCAATCGGATTTACAAAAACATGCTCCAAAAAATTAATGTCCACTATGCATCCATGAATTCTCCCGTCCCCACCAAATCTCTTAATGTCAGCAGATACTTGTCTTAATATTTTGTTGAACTTATCGATAGGCTCTCGCAATCTGGCTATTACTGAATCCATATTATCAAAATAATATTCTATATCCTTGCGATCGAGTCTCTTGGTGTGACCACCATTCATGATGAGCAATTCTCTTTTGAGGTTCTCTACGATAAAACAATAATAGCCGTTTTTCTTAAGCATGTATATACACCGATGCGCTCGATTGAACGCTGCTGTTCTGTTCACGCCATGGTAGAAAGCTACATATTCGTTGACAGATATGTTATATATGCCATCTGTATAGTCGGAAAAGTAGTCATATTGGTTTATAAACTGAAACCACTTCAAGCATACATGCCGATTTGCATAGCCGATTTGATTGTCCGAATATATCTTAGTTAAGCCGTCATCCCATAACACATTTTTATGGGTATGTCCACTGACATATACAAATCCGGGATGATACTCTTCCTTATCTGCCCAATCTGCAATTGGCATATGCGTGAAAACTATGAGCTGCTTATCATAAAAAGTATCTTCAACTTTTTTGTATAATCTAAAAAAACGATTACTCTCTTCTATCTCTCGTCCCCTGCTTATAACTCCTCCGTAAATTCCATTGTTCGCATTAAAAGATTCGTTTTTCCCAGAAAATGCAATTCCGCCGAATAATAAAACAGATGCCTTTCTAGTAATTTCCCTCAATTCCTTTCGGCTACAATTTAATAGTTCTTCCTCGGTTATCAAATGAGATTCAGTAAGCCATCCATTTTTTTTATAATATATCAATTCATTTTGAAGCAGATGCATGCCACATTCAGTTAATAGTTTATCATAGATTTTAATAATCTCTTCATACTCTTTATCTGGAAAGCTCCATAGTTCATGATTACCTAGCACAAAATAAACATCAACCCCATATGCCCTGATCCGTACTTCTTCGCTTAGTCTTCTAGCAAAATACTCAAAGACTCTAAAATCCGAACTTATGTCACCGCCTATTAGAACATGCTGGGGAAACCCAGGCAACATCTCTTCAATCATTTGGTCAATCATTTGCTTCACAGCCAGTTCCGATTTATCCTTTAAGCGTTGAATCTTATGCATCAGGTGAAGATCACTAATATAATACCATTTGGGCATGGGTATATCGTTATTTTGATTCTCTTTGTTTTCCACACGCTCTTCCAATAGAGTATTCAGTGACAAAAGCTCGTTTTTTTCGGGAATATCATATGATTTGACCAATTGGTTTTTATCCATTTTTCCGCATCTCCAGATAAGTTTCTATTACTCAAAAATTTCAAAGCCTTACTAGCGACAGTTTTTACAGTGGCATCTCTGAATCAAATGATCAGCCCGCACATCCCATTCATAACCACACCCTAAACACTTCACATGAACCATATCTTTGGATCCGACATAGTTTGATGCTTGAAGCCTTCCATCACTAATCTCACGAATTCTCTCATAGAATTTTCTGGCCCTTTTCTCCAGAAATTCCTCTTCTGTCATGGCCTTTGGTTTTCGTTTGCTAGTCTCCATTTTGGGAAAACACTTTGGACAAGGAGTATGTTTTATTGCCATCCGGAATGACGAGTTCCATTCATATCCACATTTTTTGCATCTAAGTACAGTTGGCATAGATTTGTTGACATAATTTTTTAATTCAACATTTTCTGTCTCGATCAGTCCTTTTGCCTCTTCAAATTTGCTAGCCGATGTTCCATCAATCGGATCAATAGCATCTAGATTCATTTTGGTAACGATAAAGTGCAATTCCTTAGGAAGCCAACCCCATTCGACTTGAAGTAAGTATGCCTCTCTTCCTTTAGCTTCGTAGTAAATCTGATTAGCATAGTTTTCTGGTTCACGATAATTTGTTGCCTTTATCTCCATTACAGCGCTCTTGGATGACAAATCACAAAAGGCCAAGACATTCTTGTCCTCATGAACAACTAGCTCTTGTGACATAATCTCTTCACCCTGAAACACTTCAGTTCTAATAAACTCAATCAGAGGCTCCAAATCTTTTCTAAGCGCCTCAACAAAGGCATTCAGTTCTTTTCCCAATTCCACATCTTGCGGACGAATCGTTGAAACCGTACCGTCTTCGTTGATAATGAGTGGAACCCTATCAATCTTTGACTCAAGCGTTCCAACATATTTTAACTTGCTTTTATTCTGTTTAAGGAAATCCATTGAATAGATTCTCTTAACGCCAAGCATCCCATTAATCAGGTTCTCAATGATATCACCGTTAAAATTTGTGGGAAACTTCTTCAGATATCCCCCTATCACCTTTACTACTTTGATTGTTTCAGTTTGAGCCTTGATTCTCGGTAAAGGCGGCAAATGGTATTTAAAATTGGGGAAAGTTGATATCATGCTTGCGGGAATAATATAATCACCTATTTTGAATTCAAAGACTTTATTATTTGTAATTAACAGTTGTCCGCCGTTCATTCTGGCATACAATTTCCATTCCAAAACACAATCATTTTCAGCGGAATGCACCTGAGAAACATTATCCATCAAAAAAATTTTGCACAAATTATCTTTTGTTATGTTACCTTCAGAAAACCTCGAAGATACCACATCATGCTTAAAATTGTAGAATCTGAGTTTATCAAAACCTGATAACCTATGACGCAAAAAATACATTCTCAGGAATTTCTCATCCAACGATCCATAAGTAAGAACTGTCCGAGTTTCTAACTCAAAAGTTTCAATAATATCATTGACATCCTTTTGCGAAAGCGGCATCGCCCCCTTTAGCATTTTCATTGTTATTCCGTTGAATTCTGTCGTAAAAATCTTTTCATTCATTTCCAACGGCAAAAACTTATGATACATTGTTTCCGTATCTGGTTTGTAAATCGCTATCGATAGCAGATCATGAACCTTCGCTGACAAACCATTTGTTTCAACATCCAGAACGACATATTTAGTTGGATCAACATTTGATATAAAGTTCGCTTCTTCTCGTTGTCTTATTTCTCTAAATGCTTTTTGCTTTCTTTCCTTGTCTGCCTCAATCAAGGATTGTATATCCTTCAGTTCTAAAGGGCTCTCGGTCCCTTTAGGAATATCATCGATTGGCACATCATTTGTTTTGATTAGCTTTTTTATTCTATCAAACATTCAATCTCTCCATATTCTTATGAGCCCATACAGATACATCGAAACCGTTACTTTATATACTTTTCTTGAATTCTCTCAACATGCTTATCCTTTACTTCCTGGCTCACCTGCGTTAACGGATATAACTTCTCATAAAGTGCCGTAACTTCTTCTTTCGTCAGCACATCCGGATTCTGATCCCAAATATCGCGCACGGTTGCATAGGTTTGGTCTCTTTGAATCACTTCGACATCCATGGATTCCATTGTAATCTTTTTGATCTCACATCTTTCGGAGAACACAATGATAGAAAACAGCGGGATCTTATCTCCTACAAATTCCCTCATCCACTTTATATGTGTTTTATTCTGCAGTATCGGATTATAGAATTTGTTTCTGTCTCCATTTGCAAGTGTAGCGGTCCATAGCGTATCTCTCTCATTTCCGAATATCCAACCCGAATAATTCTTGCTTTCGAAAACGAATATGCCCTTTTGCGTGATAAAGATAACATCGACCTCAGAAGTCTCTTCACTTCCCTCTCCCTTTGGCAGATAAACATTTCTAAGTATCTTACCATCTCGTCCAAAAAGCTTAACCCATTTCAGCTCTCGCTCCGTAAGCTTTTCACCATATTTACCAATGTCATTGGTACCCAAAAGAGAGTCGCTAATCAGTTTTGCCGTCTTATCTACCAAGATATCCATTAATGATTTTGCCATCGAGTTCTTCTCCGATTTTTATTACAATCACAAACTTAGTCTAGCACAATCTCTGATCGCAGAACGGTAACATCCTGCAACTTCTTGTTATCAAATACAATACTATGAGGGAGTTCCATGTAATTAGCGGTTCTATTACCGTCTGCATCTTCGTAAACAATCCCGTCCGCCGTCTGAATCTTCTTATAATCGCCGAAATCATAATGGAAGGTTACATTCTGCAGGTCAAGTTCATCATCAGTCCACTTGGTAATAATGAGCCCCTCCATCTCAGCACCTTCAAACACTTTATTCTTGAAGAATGCGAACACATTCGGCTTTTTCCCTTCATAAACTTTAGCGTAATTTGTTTCAAGCAACGAACCATCTTCTACATATGCGGTCGGGAAATAAGCTTTCTGCGCCTCGATATGTGTTACAGGCAGAAGCAGCCAATAATCATTTGATTCAATCGTAAGCATTTCGAATGGTGCAAATACTACTTTATCAGTATTGATCCATATGTCTCCGTTGCGATATTCCTTTATGGTGAATTTGTAAACATCAACACCTGATACCTCTAACATCTTCTGAACATTTGTGCTAAAGGCAACATCTTCCTTCTTCGAGAAATACACTTGTTCTGGCTTTCCTGAAGTTATCGCCTCACTCGTCTTTACGCTTTGAGATTCATCCGTTGATGTTTCTGTCTTTTCAGGTTCTTTCGACTGCGTGTCATTTGTATTCACAACGGGATTGTTTTGCTGAGTATTGTTATCCAGTCTTTGCTTCTGCTTATTCATTGTCGCCGGAAAAACCACATAAAAGAATATCCATAGAAATAGCAATCCTATCGCAAACCGGATCAATTTCTCCAAGGAACGATTACGCCTTTTATGTGAAGAATTACCCCTTTCGGTTGATATCTCCCTGACCATGTTGTTCTTCAGTTCCACTTTGCACGCAGGGCAAATCTTATTT
>JAEEGL011760827.1_pt1 | contig 13837 bp, 13 predicted proteins | sample 9134231 | NCBI WGS metagenome assembly JAEEGL01 (sample SAMN16246548, study PRJNA631951) | gut metagenome | biome: gut microbiome; feature: rumen; material: fiber-attached | host: Bos | place: Iran: Karaj | collected 2018-10
CGACACGCGGAGGGTGTCGGCGATCTTCTCGCGGGGAATCTCGATCATCTCGGCCAGTTCGTCGTGCGAAGGCTGGCGTTCGTACTGCTGCTCGAACTGCGAGAGGGCCTTGTTGATCTTGTTAAGGGAACCCACCTGGTTGAGCGGGAGACGCACGATACGGCTCTGCTCGGCCAGGGCCTGGAGAATCGACTGACGGATCCACCAGACGGCGTAAGAGATGAATTTGAAACCGCGGGTTTCGTCGAATTTCTCGGCGGCCTTGATCAGGCCGAGGTTGCCCTCGTTGATCAGGTCCGGAAGGCTGATGCCCTGGTTCTGGTACTGCTTGGCGACGGAGACGACGAAACGGAGGTTCGCGCGGGTGAGTTTGTCGAGAGCGGCCTGGTCTCCCTTCTTGATACGCTGGGCGAGTTCGACTTCTTCTTCGACAGTGATGAGTTCTTCACGACCGATCTCCTGCAGGTACTTGTCGAGCGAAGCGCTCTCCCTGTTGGTGATCGACTTGGTAATCTTAAGTTGACGCATAGAAAAAAACAAGTGCCGCCTGAATCCTGCGGCACTTATTTATACGGACAATTTTACAAATTGTTTCAGAGCGTCACGATGATCTCGTGCTGCTTGCCGTCGCGAAGGACGGTGACCACCGCCTTTTCACCGGGACGGAGCTTGGAAATCTGTTCCTGAAGGCCTGCGCTGTTGTGCACGGCGTTGAGATTGATTTCCCGGATGACGTCGCCGGCCAGGATGCCGCCTTTCTCGGCGGGGCTGTCCTTCTGGACGCCGGCCACGTAGACGCCGTCGATTTCCGTCAGGTTCGCCTGGGCGGCAATCTGCGCATTGACATCGGAGATGCTCACGCCCAGCATGGCACGCTGCACTTCCCCGTACTGGATGAAATCGTCCACCACCTTGCTGACGATGTTCACCGGAACGGCGAACGAATAGCCCGCATAGGAGCCGGTCAGGGAGATGATGGACGTGTTGATACCCACGAGTTCGCCGGCCGCATTGACCAGCGCGCCTCCGCTGTTGCCCGGGTTGACGGCCGCGTCAGTCTGGATGAACGATTCGACGCGGTACTGGCCGTCATAGTTCGGCATGGAACGGCCCTTGGCGCTGACGATGCCGGCCGTGATGGTCGAACGAAGGTCGTAAGGCGAACCGATGGCGAGCACCCATTCGCCGAGCCGCAGGTCATCCGAGTTACCCATCGGCACGACGGGAAGGTCTTCCGCATCGATCTTGATCAGGGCGATGTCGGTGGCCGGGTCGGTTCCAACGAGCTTGGCCTGATAGACCTGGTTGTTCTCGAGCGTGACTTCGATGACGTCGGCGCCGGCGATCACGTGGTTGTTCGTCACGATATAGCCGTCAGGCCGGATGATGACACCCGAACCCAGGCCCACCTGGTCGCGGGGCGTCTGGACGAAGCCGAAAAGCAGGTCGAAGATCGAGTTGGGCTGCTGTGCCCGCGCCCGCTGCGTCACTTTCACATAGACCACTGCCTGGACGGCCGACTCGGCGGCGTCCGAGAAGTTGGCGACATTTTTCACCTCGATGCGTCGCTGCGGGACTGCCTTTTTGTCAGCCCCTGCAATGGCCAGCACCTCGTCCGACCCGGCCTCGTCCGGCAGGCGCCGGTCCAGGGTCCACGTTGCGGCGAGATACCCCATAAGTCCTGATACAGCGACAGTTAGAATGAAATAGAGAAGTTTTTTACCCATATCTCTTTATTTTTATTATATTTGTGTTTCGAACTGACCATAATAGAAATATAAAAATTATACCAAATATGAAATTCTCTGTATCCAGTTCCGAACTGCTCAACGGCCTGATGTCCGTCTCGAAAGTCATCGTCCCGAAGCCTACCAACTCCATCCTGGAGAACTTCCTCTTCCAGCTTGAAGGCAACACCCTGACCGTTACCGCCTCGGACGGCGAAACCACCCTCAAGACCGACATTCCCATCGCACAGGTCGTCGAGGAAGGTGCCACCGCCATCCCCGCCAAGCTGCTGACCGACTCCCTCAAGGAGTTCCCCGACCAGCCGCTTTCCTTCAGCGTCGACAGCGGCAGCTCCGTCATGGACATCGTGTGGGCGAGCGGCGCCTCGAAGATTCCCTGCTTCGACGCAGCGGACTTCCCGGAACTCCCGAAGATCGGTGATATCGCCGAGAGCGTGATCATCCCCTCCTCCACCCTGCTGAGCGGCATCAACAACACCATCTATGCCACGGCTGAGGAAGAGCTCCGTCCCGTGATGAACGGTATCTTCTTCGACATCGACCCGGAGGTCACCACGCTCGTGGCTTCGGACGCCCACAAGCTCATCTGCTACAGCTTCACCGGCGCCAAGGTCTCGCAGAAATCGAATTTCATCCTCCACAAGAAACCGGCCTCGATCCTCAAGAGCATCCTGGCCAAGTTCGACGAGGACATCACCATCCGCTACGACAACAAGAACGCCTACTTCACCTTCGGCACCACCATCCTGGTGTGCCGCCTGATCGAAGGCAACTACCCGGCATACAAGAGCGTTATCCCCAAGAACAACAGCAACAAGCTCGTCATCGGCCGTGCCGACCTGCTCGGCGTGGTCAAGCGTATCGCCGTCTGCTCGAACCAGATCTCGAACCAGATCCGCCTGAAACTCGGCCTCAATGAGCTGCTCATCTCGGCACAGGACCTCGGCTTCTCGATGTCCGCCCACGAGACGCTCCCCTGCCATTATGACGGACAGGAAATGGAAATCGGCTTCAAGGCGCCGTTCCTGCTCGAGATCCTCGGCAACCTGCCGTACCAGAACATCTGCATGGAGCTCGCCGACCCGGCCCGCGCCGCCCTCATCGTCTCGGCCGACGAAGCCCGCCCCGGCGAGGACATCCGCGCCCTGCTGATGCCGGTGATGATCAACGCATAAGGACCGGCTTTACCTATGCAGCTCGCCCTCAAGAACCCGCTCCTGTTCTTCGACATCGAAAGCACGGGACTGAATGTCGCGACCGACCGCATCGTCGAGATCTCGATTGTCAAAGTGTCGCCCGGCGCCCCCGGGCAGCCCAACGACGTGGAGATCAAGACCCGCCGCATCAACCCGACCATTCCCATCACGCCCGGCGCCCAGGCTGTCCACGGCATCAGCGACGAGGACGTGAAGGACTGCCCCACCTTCAAGCAGGTGGCCAAGTCGCTGGCGCAGCTGATGGAAGGCTGCGACATCGCCGGCTACAACTCGCTGAAGTTCGACATCCCGATGCTCGCCGAGGAGTTCCTCCGCGCCGGCATCGAATTCGACTTCCGCAAGCGCAAGCTCGTGGACGTACAGAATATCTTCCACAAGAAAGAGCAGCGCACGCTCAAGGCCGCCTACAAGTTCTACTGCGGCCAGAACCTCGACAACGCCCACTCGGCGGAAGCCGATACGATGGCCACTTACGAGGTGCTCGAGGCGCAGCTCGACCGCTACGCGAACGACGAGGAAGAGCCGTTGCAGAACGACGTGGCCTTCCTGTCCAAGTATTCCTGCCAGACCCGCTTTGTCGACTATGCCGGCCGAATCGTCCTGAACGACAACGACGTACCGGTCTTCAACTTCGGCAAGCACCGCGGCAAACCCGTGGCGGACGTCCTCAAGCAGGAACCTTCGTACTACAGCTGGATGATGGACGGCGACTTCACGCTCGACACCAAGCAGCAGCTGACCAAGATCAAACTTTCGCTCTGATGGACATCGTGGTCGTCAGAACAGACGGAAGCTGGTACACCCGCCCCGACATCACCCTCGTCCGGGACGCCGACCGCTTCTGCCTGCCCGGCGACTGCACAGGTGCCCTCGCATTCAAAGCCTGCTGCATCCGCATCGAGAAGGCTGGAAAAGCCCTGGAAGATCGCTTCTGTGACCGCTATTTCCATAGCTATGCAGAGGCCTTCCTCCTCTACGGCGTCCTGGCCGACGGCCGGACGACCCCCTACCTCGACCGCGCCACGGTCGTCGCACGGGAGTTCCATCCGCTCGCAGACCTCGCGCCGGAAACCCGGGCCGCGATGACGCGTGCGATTGTCGGCATCTCGCAGCACCTTTCCTACCGCATCGGCGACTTCATCGTCTTCGAGCGCGAACCCGCCGTTTCCCTGGAACGGGGCGGGCATTTTGAAAACATCGACATCCTATGAAAGCATTCTTCGAAAAATACGCCGCCTATATTGTCGCGGCCGTCCTGTTCGTCGTCCTGGCCTTCGTCTACTGCAAACCCGCGCTCAGCGGCAAGGTGCTGCAGTCGGGCGACGACGTGAACGCCGTTTCCGCCGTCCACGAATCCGTCGTCTACACGGAACAGACCGGCGATCACACCTGGTGGAACGGGGCGATGTTCAGCGGCATGCCGTCCTACCAGATCGGCGGCGGCCTCTACAAATCCGAAGCGCTGCTCGGCCCCATCCGGGGATTCCTGCACCGCGGCCCGGCACATCCCGCCTGGATCCTGATCTTCTATTTCGTGTGCTTCTTCATCCTGATGCGGAGTTTCGGCGTCAAGAGCTGGCTGTCGATCGTCGGCGCCATCGCCGTCGCGCTGTCATCCTATTTCATTGTGATCATCGCCGCGGGCCACGGCGGCAAGACCATCGCCATCTCCTACATCACGCTGGTGGCGGCTGGATTCTACCTGATCTACCGGAAAAAGTACCTGCTGGGCGCCGTCTTCGTGATGTTCTTCACGGCGATAGGATTCAGCATCCACCCGCAGATGGCCTATTACCTCTATATGATGATCGGCCTCTTCTTCCTGGCGGAACTCTGGATCCATGCCAGTGAGAAGCGCTGGAAGGACTTCCTCGTGGCCAGCCTCATCTTTATCGCCTCGCTCGGCATCGGCCTGGGCACCGGCAGCGCCAATATCTTCGCCAACCGCGAATACGCTGCAGAGACCATGCGCGGCGGCCATTCCGACCTGGTCCGGGAGAACGAGGAGAAAGAGAACGTAGCCCCTGCGAAAGGCCTTGACATCGACTATGCCACCCAGTGGAGCTACGGCATCGACGAGACGTTCACCTTCCTGATTCCAGGCTTCAAAGGCGGCTCGTCGAACTATCCGCTCGGCACGAATTCCAACACATACCGGTCGCTCGTGAAGCTCGGTGTTCCCACGGGTTCGGCCCGTAACTTCTGCGCCTCCGCTCCGCTTTACTGGGGCGACCAGCCCTTTACGGCCGGCAACGTGTATATGGGCGCCATCGTCTGCTTCCTCTTCCTGCTGGGATGCCTCATCGTCCCCGGCCCCTACAAGTGGGCGCTGCTGGTCGCCACCGTCCTGTCGACGATGCTGGCCTGGGGCAGCAACTGTATGTGGCTCACGAAGTTGTTCTTCAACTACTTCCCGATGTACAACAAGTTCCGCGCGGTGTCGTCCATCCTCATCGTAGCGGAAATCGCGATGCCGCTGCTCGGCTTCCTGGCCCTGAAGGCCCTGATGGAGGGCAGTGTCCCGCACGAAAAGGTCCGCAAGGGCATCTTCGTCGCGGGCGGCGTGACGGCGGGCCTGTGCCTGTTCTTCGCGCTGCTGGGCGGCTCGCTGATGAGCTTCACCGGCATCAGCGATCCCCAGATTGCGGCGCAGCTCCCCGAATCGGTCTTCACAGCCCTGCAGCAGGACCGCGCCGACCTGTTCCGCACCGATGCATGGCGCAGCTTCGCGCTGATCGTCGCGGCCGGCGTGCTGCTCTTCCTGTTCAATGAGAAAAAACTCAAGGCCGGCTGGCTCATCGCCCTCCTCGGTGTGCTGATACTGGTTGATATGTGGCCCGTGGACCGGCGCTACTTCAACGACGACTACTTCCAGTCGCCCAAGACCACGCAGGGCACCTTCGCCGAACAGCCCTGGGAAACCCTCATCCTGCAAGACAGGGATCCCCACTTCCGTGTGATGAACCTGGCTTCCAACACCTTCAACGAAGCCCGTACCTCCTACCGGCTCAAGTCGATCGGCGGTTACCATGCCGCCAAGCTGCGCCGCTACCAGGACCTGATTGACGAGCACCTTTCGCAGATTCACCTGCCGGTCATCGGGATGCTCAACGCCAAATACATCGTCACGCCCGGTGAGGACGGCCAGCCGAATGTGCAGGTCAATCCCTATGCCCTGGGCAACGCCTGGTTTGTCGAAGACCTGCTGCTCGTCGACGGCGCCAACGCCGAAAGCGACGCCCTGAACGACATCGACCCGGCCACGACGGCCGTGGTGGACCGCCCGTTCGAACCCTTCGTCACCAACGCGCATCCCGGCGTCGCCGAGGATGCCGACGTCCGGCTCACGGCCTATACGCCCAAACAGCTCGACTACGAGTACACGACTTCGCAGCCCGGCACCATCGTCTTCTCGGAAATCTACTACCCCTACGGCTGGAAGGCCTCGATTGACGGCCAGCCCGTCGACCATTTCCGCGTGGACTATACCCTTCGCGCCCTCAACGTACCCGCCGGCTCTCACCACATCACTTTCCTCTTCGACCCCGACAGCGTCCGCAAGGGCGACCGCATCGCGACGATATGCATCCTCGTGATGTACGCAGTGATCGCCGCGGCCATCCTGCTGGGCATCCGCAACCTCCTGAAGCGCAAGAATGAAGCAGCCGCGCATTAAAATCTTCACCCGGTCGTTCGACCTGCGCCTTTACCGCCTCGCCAAGGGTCTCTTCGAGAACCTGAAAGATGCGGCGGGGAACCCCATCCCCTGCGTACGGCTGACCGACCAGAGCGCGGACGGCTACTTTTACACCATGCTCAAGGACACGGAGTGCGACGTGGCGATCAATGTCGATGAAGACGCGTTCATCGTCGACCCGGAAGCCGTTCTTTCGCTGGTCGACACGCTGCTGGAAGGCGGTTACGCCAACATCGGCTGTTCCGATGGCGACCCGGCTACGACGGGGCGTGACAAGATTGTGACAAACCCGTTCTTCAACGTATTCGACCTCAACCTCATCCGGTCGAAATTCGACCGCAGCCTGCTGGTGCGCCGGCTTGACGATGCCGAGCCCTACTACCCGTTCTTCCACTGGATGGCCGCCACGTTCCCGACCCTGTACCTGCCCTGCCGCAAGCACGCCGACGGTATCACGACCATCGCCCTTCATCCCGACGGACGCACGCTCTGCCTGCACACCTGGTTCTCACGCTTTTACTCGATGCCCGCCTGGATCGTGCGGCGCATCGAACCCGAGCAGGGCACGCAGAGGCAACGCATTGACGCCATCATCCGCGAGGCATACGCCCTGCGCAGCCTTCCCGTCCCGACTTTCGGTCCGGTCGACCGCCTGGCTTTCGCCGGCAACAAGGCCATACGCTGGATCATCAAGATTCCCCAGCGCGTTGCTCGCTGGCCCTACAAGCTGAAACGAAAAATCGCACGCCGCCGTGCCGCCCAACATGCCTAAGGTATCCGTCATTATCCCCGTATACAAGGCGAAGGAAACCATCACCGCCTGCCTTGACTCCGTTCTCGCCCAGACGCTCGACGGGATGGAAGTCGTGCTGGTGGATGACCACGGTGGAGACGGGACGATCGAGGCGGCCCGCGGCTACGCCGCCGCCCACTCCGGCCCCGTCCGCTTCCGCTTCACGGAAACGGAAGCCAATTCCGGCCCCGGCATCGCCCGCAACGTGGGCGTCGCAGCCGCCACCGGCGACTTCGTCGCCTTCCTTGACGCCGATGACACCCTTTCGCCCGACTTCTGCCGCTCCCTCTACGAAGCCGCTGTCGCCGCCGATGCCGACATCGCTTTCGGTCACATCTCATTCGACCAGCCGGACGGCACTTCGAAAGTCTGCCATAACCCCGCCGTTGCAGACGGTCCCTTCGAAGGCAAGGCGAAACGCGACTACCTGTGCCGCTTCAAGTCGTATTTTACCACTTACATATATCGCCGCACCTTCCTGACGGACAACGAGATCCGGTTCCCCGACACCCACAGCGCCGAGGACAGCTGCTTCCTCATCTGCAGCCTGCTTTGCGCACGGCGCATTGCCAGCGCCCCCGAGGCTTGCTACCACTACGCCCTCCAGCCCGGCTCCGTCAGCCAGCGCCGCGACCCCGCCCGCTGGCGCAACCGCATCGCCAGCTTCCGCCAGATGGAATCCTTCGCCCACACCCACAGCCTCTTCCGCCCCTACCGCCACGTCATCCGCTGGATGTCCTTTAAGAAAGGCTGGCTGCTGGCCGGGAGGGATTTCTTTCAGAATAACTTGTTCTCCATCGACCTATGAAAATTGCACTCATTACTGGCATCACCGGACAGGACGGATCTTACCTGGCCGAATTCCTGCTTGAAAAAGGATATGCCGTCCACGGCATCATGCGCCGCAGCAGCTCGTTCAACACGGGCCGCATCGAACACCTCTATCTTGATGAATGGGTGCGAGATATGAAGAACAAAAAGACCATCGAGCTCCACTACGGTGATATGACCGACAGCAGCTCGCTGATCCGCATCCTGCAGCAAGTCCAGCCCGACGAGGTATACAACCTCGCGGCCCAAAGCCACGTCAAGGTCTCCTTCGACTGCCCCGAGTACACTGCAGAGGCCGATGCGGTGGGCACACTCCGACTCCTCGAAGCCATCCGCATCCTCGGACTGGAAAAGAAGACCCGGCTCTACCAGGCTTCCACGTCCGAACTCTTCGGCAAAGTGGTCGAAGTGCCGCAGAACGAGAATACACCCTTCTACCCCCGCAGTCCGTATGGCGTTGCAAAGCAGTACGGCTACTGGATTGTCAAGAATTACCGCGAGGCCTATGGCCTTTTTGCCGTCAACGGCATTCTATTCAACCACGAAAGCGAGCGCCGCGGCGAGACCTTCGTAACCCGCAAGATCACCCTGGCTGCCGCCCGTATCGCGCAGGGACATCAGGAAAAACTTTACTTGGGCAACCTCAGCGCACGGCGCGACTGGGGCTACGCTAAAGACTACGTGGAGTGTATGTGGCTGATGCTGCAGCACGAAACGCCCGAAGATTTCGTGATTGCCACGGGCGAGTACCACAGCGTGCGCGAGTTCTGCACGCTCGCGTTCAGCGAGGTGGGCATCACGCTCCGCTGGGAAGGAGAAGGCGCTGCCGAGAAAGGCATTGACGCCGCTTCCGGACGCGTGCTGGTGGAAGTCGACCCGAAGTATTTCCGTCCCACGGAAGTGGAGCAGCTGCTCGGAGACCCGTCCAAAGCCCGCACCCTCCTCGGCTGGAACCCGCAAAAGACCTCCTTCGAACAGTTGGTGAAACTGATGGTGGTGCACGATATGAAGAAAGTCAAAAAACTGTATGCCCATGCAGAAGAATAGCAAGATCTACGTAGCCGGCCATCGCGGCATGGTGGGAAGCGCCATTGTTCGCGAGCTCCGTCGTCAAGGGTACGATAACCTGGTGCTCCGGACCCACGCGGAACTGGACCTGACGCGGCAGGAGGCCGTGGAATCGTTCTTCGCCGATGAGAAACCGGAATACGTGTTCCTCGCGGCAGCCAAGGTGGGTGGCATTGTGGCCAACCAGAACGCCCTGGCCGACTTCATGTACGAGAATATGATCCTCGAAATGAACGTGATACACTCCGCCTGGAAGAACGGGTGCAAGAAACTGGAGTTCCTGGGCAGCAGTTGCATCTATCCCCGGATGGCCCCGCAGCCGATGACGGAGAGTTGTCTGTTGACGGGCGAACTGGAGAAGACGAACGAGGCGTATGCGCTGGCGAAGATCAGCGGACTCAAGTATTGCGAGTTCCTCAACCGGCAGTATGGCACGGACTTCATCAGCGTCATGCCCACCAACTTATACGGCCCGAACGACAACTATCACCCGGAGCACTCGCATGTGCTTCCGGCCTTGATCCGGCGTTTCCACGAGGCGAAAAAAGCGGGCTTGACCAGCGTAACCTGCTGGGGCGACGGCTCACCGCTCCGCGAGTTCCTGTATGTGGACGACCTGGCCAACCTGTGCGTTTTCCTGATGAAACACTATTCCGGCAATGAGACAGTCAATGCAGGGACGGGGAAAGAGCTCTCGATAAAACAACTTACCGAGATGGTTGCCCGTGTAGTCGGCTACTCCGGCCGCATAGAGTGGGATACCACCCGTCCGAACGGGACCCCGCGCAAATTGCTGGACGTCTCCAAAGCCACCGCCCTCGGCTGGACCTACAGGACGGAACTCGAAGACGGCATCCGGCTGGCTTATGAAGATTTCCTGAATAATCCCGTCAGGGCTGAACGATAGACAGGCGTAAAGCCTATTCCCCCATCATTCCGTCAACGGTATTCATGGCCGCGGCAATGGCCACATCCATATTGTAATACTCCCAGTCCGCAAACCGGCCTGTGAAGTAGAATCCACTTGCTTTCAGGTCCGCCTTCATCGCACGGATCGTGTCCCGGGTGGAAGCGTCCTGGATTGGATAGGAATACGGGCTGAAATGATGCGTGATATACTTGGGGGAGAAAGGCATTTTCTTCAGTTCCGCCTTGATCTCCTTTTCGCTGATTGCGTCCGTAAATTCGATAGTTGCCGTGTGCGTGCCAACAGGGTCGTTTGTGTCGGAGAAGTTGCCCGTACAGATGATGCGGTGACTCCGATAGCTCTTACTGGGCTGATAGATCCACGTATACGGATTCTCCTCAACCGCACAGAAGACGGCGGTTGTCCCGTGGTACGCAAGCCTTTCGATTGCGGGTGCATATGCCTGGACATTCACGCCTTTGACGATCTTCACCATCTCTTTGATGTTGCCGCAAAAGACGACCCTGTCAAACACTTCATCCTGAACAACCCACTTCCCTCCAGAGTATGTAAGGGAATCGATTTCAACGCCATAAACGACATCCAGGCCTTCGGCCAGTCTGTCAGCCAGAAACTGGGACCCGCCTTTCTTCTCATACCAGAAAGTGGAATGGACAAACTGTTTCTCGGCAACACGATTCATATTATTGTAAATCATCTCTGATACCGTCGGCATCGGCAGCTTGCCCTCCAGCCACGACAGGGGGACCTGCTTCAGCCCGCGCATCCACACTTTCTCATTATACGGACGGAAGTACAGTTCATAAAGCGTGTTTCCGAACCGTTGCTTCAGAAAGTCCTCAAAATTGTCCGCATCGTTTTTTCCGCTTGACGCCATCTCGAGGAAATCTGCAATGACGGCACGCTGCACGGGTTCATCCAAAAGATAGACGTAATTCTCCACTGGATACGGGACAATCTTCGCCCCGTCAAACCAGATTACGGAATTCCTGTCCCGTTTTACGAACTCCTCCTCACGGAACATTCGCCAGAACCACTGCAGGACATCCGGCTTTCGCGTATTGAAAACATGCCCGCCGCAAATATGGAACAGACTCCCTTCCACCCGTTTGCAACGGATCAGTCCCCCGGGACAAGCTTCTTTCTCAAACACTTTTACCGCAACTCCTTTTTCAGAAAGAAGCCGTGCGGTACTGAGGCCAGAAATACCGGCACCGATAACAGCAACCCTATTCATTGTCCGTCTCTTTCAAGATTAATCGTAATAAATCACAGCGCTTTGATGTATAATGCTTCTCCAGATACGCACCATACGCTTTCATATCCACCTCCTCTGAAAGGGCTTTCTCCATTCTCTCTTCGAACTGCCCGTAGGACGCGACAGAAGGGCCGAAGCGGTGGAACTCATAAAACGCCGTCTCTTCGTTATCCGGGTACCGGGCGATGATATGGCAACCGCAACTCACCATTTCCAGGAAGCGGGGCGTAACAGGATTAAATCCGTTGGTCCGGGAAGCCCCGTCATCCATTCCGGGTGTCGCATAAAGACCGATCCGCGATTCCCGAAGGAGCGCCATATACTGTTCGCGGGTTCGGATATCGCCCAGGAACTCGCCTTTGGAGGTGTAATAATTGAAAACATCTCCCTTCATTTCCCGATACACGTAATAGAAATCCGGATGGCTTTGCGCAAAACAGTTCAAATAGTCCAAAAGGACTTCATTCGTCCTACCCACCAGGACAAGATCATACTTTTTCTTTTGTAAGACATCCGGCGCAGGTCGGTACTTGTCAGACAGGCTCAACGGAAAATGCCGGATATTCAGAGGACAATTCCTCTTTTCAAGGTAACGGACCACCTCCAGACTAGAAACCAGCAGTACCGGATGCCTTGCATTGTTCCTATAGAATAACGGCAGATCCTTCTCTTTCAGGAAGAAATCAATCAGGCAGGGAACGACATTGCGTTTGTTGTACTCGCCATGAAGATCGGGCCCCATCTGGAACATGAAGGCGGGACTGCACGTATTCAGCATCCGCTTCAAAAACGGAACGGGCCATTTGATACGGAAAGCGATATCGTCAGAGAGTGCCAGGTTGAACTCCTTCTGGATACAATCCTCCCATTCGAAAACCAGGTCCCAGCTCGGCCAGCGATTATACTTCCTGCTTGATATCAATTTCCGGATCGTCTTCATAACTCGTTTACCCCGCCATAGATAGCGTTTTTAATACCTGTTCCATCCGATTCTTGAAGGTATGCTCCCTGACCACAATCGAATGCGCCAGGGATGCGGCCTCCTCCCTATCTGATTTCAGGGCTTCTCCAACCAGGGAAAGGAGTTCCTCCTCATCGTGGTACAAGCCGATGGCTCCGGACGGAAAGAGCGATGCGACATAAGGATTCCAATCGCATATTTGATAGGCCCCGGAACCACAAATCTCAAACACTCGGGGGTTGGCTCCGTCCCGCTGGGATTCCTGATGGATATTCAATACAATCCGAGCCTGATTATACAGGCTGTTCGCCCTGGCGCTGGACACCTGGACATTCTTATAGATGTGCTTATGCGGTCGCTTCATCCACGCCCCGAGACCTTTAAACCACGGCTGATACCATCCGTAAACGCTGATGGATCTTTCCGGATACCGGTCAATCACGGCATTCATCAGCCGTTTCCGCCTGGGGGAATAAAGCAGGTTGCCGACAAAAAGAATATCGATATCCTTCCGGGTTCCCGACAATGGCCGATAGACCGACGTATCGCAGGCCTGTGGAAGGAAATGGGCTTCGATGCCATCCTTCTTATAGGATACGGCATCTTCCATGTCAAAACAGAAGAGTGCATCCACGTGAGCGTGGTGACCTTCCGCACCGGGTAGCTTCACCCGGTTATCAAACATCCACAGCGCGACCTTGGCAGAGCCCCTGAATGCATCCAGTGTCTCAGGCAACAAGAAATCACCGTTCAAAACAAACACGAGGTCTGGTTTAAAACGGCTAAACACCTCCATTATGTAGGGCTGATACTGTCTAACGCTCCGTCTTTCAACGGCAGGCTTGTCACTGGACAACTTGTAAAGCATCCGGTTAAAAAAGGTATACGGATGCAATGGCGCCTCATAGCCTTCAACAAGCGTCTCCCAGCCCAATTCCCTGAATGCCGACTGCGTGGCAGACAAGAAATTAAAATAACGGGGTCCGACGATCAAGACTTTCATAGCCGTATGCATTTTCAACAGATTGTCCCCAACAATTGACGGTAAGCGTTCTTTTTATTCTCGATTAACGCTTCTTCAGAATAATGTTCCCGGATCAGCTGGATACCCTTTGCAATGAACTGTTTACGGATATCGGGATCCTCTGCCTTGATGATACGGTCAGCAAAGACTGCGGGATCGTCAGTAATGAAGCCGTGTATGCCATCTTTTACAGGTATCCCCTCCGCCCCCACGACCGTACTCACGAATGGAACGCCCAACGACATCGCTTCCAGAATCTTCATCCTGATTCCGCTTCCCACACGAATGGGAACAAGCATCGTCCCTCCCTTC
>JAEEGL014752886.1_pt1 | contig 13837 bp, 16 predicted proteins | sample 9134231 | NCBI WGS metagenome assembly JAEEGL01 (sample SAMN16246548, study PRJNA631951) | gut metagenome | biome: gut microbiome; feature: rumen; material: fiber-attached | host: Bos | place: Iran: Karaj | collected 2018-10
TTATTATTACAGTAATAGTTGCTAATGTGGGATATTTTTGATTAAAGGACGAGGTAGATATGGCAGAGTTAAGTAACACACAATACTTTAAGGTTCAAAAGGAAAACCCAGTAGGAGTTAAGGACGTACTTCAACAAGTATATAGCGCCTTATCTGAAAAAGGATATAATCCAGTGAATCAAATTGTGGGATACATAATGTCTGGTGATCCTACATACATTACCAGTCATAATAATGCGAGAAGCCTTATTATGAAGGTGGAACGTGATGAGCTTGTAGAAGAGCTACTCAAAGAATATATAGAGAGCGAGAGCTGGAATAAATAATGAGTGGCAGAATTCTTGGCCTTGATTATGGTACGAAAACAGTGGGGGTCGCTATTAGTGACCCTTTACTTTTGACTGCTCAGGAACTTGAGACAATAACACGTGAACGAGCCAGCGCCCTTAGGCATACACTTGTTAGAATCAAAGAGCTTTGTGAACAGTATGAAGTAGAACTTATTGTATTAGGTTATCCTCGAAATATGGATGATTCCGAGGGATTTCGTTGTGAAGATACTCTTAAATTCAAGGAGCTTCTTGAAAAGAGAGTAGACATTTCAATTACTTTAGTGGATGAACGCCTTACTACCGTATATGCGGATGAAATATTAGAGGAATCAGGCGTTGCAAAAAAAGATAGAAAGAAATATATCGACCAGATAGCAGCTGCGATAATTTTACAGGATTATTTAGATAATCATAGGAGTTAATTATGGAACCAATTTATTTACCAGACGAAGATGGAAATCAGATCAAATTGTTTGTTGTTGAGGAAACTCAATTATCAGGCTTTAAATATTTACTTGTCTGCGAAAGCGACGATGAAAATGAAGATTCAGATGCATATATCTTAAAAGAGGTATCTTCTGAAGGTGATGACAGCGTTTATGAATTTGTTGAAGATGATGTTGAATTTGACGCTGTAGCAAAACTATTTGACGAATTAGTTGGCGACGATGCTGACATGAATTATTAATTAGATTTAGGAGGTTATTTTTTGAAAAAGAAAACTGAACAGAAAGCTGAAAGGCTTAAGATTATTCCACTTGGAGGTCTAGAGCAGATCGGCATGAATATTACTGCTTTTGAGTATGGAGACAGTATTATTGTTGTGGATTGCGGACTTTCCTTTCCTGAGGACGATATGTTGGGCGTGGATCTGGTTATTCCAGATATAACATATCTGAAGGACAATCAAGATAAGCTTAAGGGCTTTTTCATTACCCATGGTCACGAGGACCATATTGGGGCGATTCCTTATGTCTTTAAGGATTTAAATGTATGCCCAATTTACTCAACTAAGCTTACTAACGGCTTGATTGAGCATAAGCTTGAAGAGCACAAGATGCTCACAAAAGTAAAGCGTAAGGTTGTTAAATATGGTACACATATTAACGCTGGCGATTTTAGAGTAGAGTTTATTCGTACAAATCATAGTATTCAGGATGCTGCTGCTCTTGCTATTTATTCACCAGCTGGTATTGTTGTGCACACAGGTGACTTTAAGGTTGATTACACACCTGTTTACGGTGATCCTATTGATTTACAGCGTCTTGGTGAAATTGGTAAGAAGGGTGTTCTTGCTCTTATGTGCGATAGTACAAATGCTGAGCGCCCAGGCTTTACTGCATCCGAGAAGACTGTAGGTAAGACTATTGATTCTATCTTTGCTGATAATAGCTCTAGCCGTATTATTATTGCCACTTTCGCATCAAATGTAGATAGAGTTCAGCAGATTATTAACTCTGCAGATAAATACGGACGTAAGGTGTGTGTGGAAGGACGTTCAATGGTTAATACTATTGATACAGCCCAGAAGCTTGGTTATCTTCATATTCCAGACAATACACTTATCGATATTGAACAGCTTAAGGCATATCCAGATGAGAAGGTTGTGCTTGTTACAACAGGTTCACAGGGTGAGTCTATGGCAGCTCTTTCTCGTATGGCTAACGGTACTCACAAAAAGGTACAGATTAAGCCAGGTGATTTGATTGTATTTTCATCACATCCAATCCCAGGTAACGAGAAGGCTGTTTCAAACGTTATTAATGATTTAACAATGCGTGGTGCTGAAATCGTTATGCAGGATGTTCACGTTTCTGGACATGCTTGTGCCGAGGAGATTAAGCTTATTTATTCTCTTGTGCGTCCACAGTTTGCGATTCCAGTTCATGGTGAGTTTAAGCATCTTACAGCACAGGCTCACATTGCAGAATCTCTTGGTTGGGATCATGACCATATTAAGATTATTCGTTCTGGCGATGTACTTGAGCTTGGTGATAACTATGCTAAGATTGCAGGACATGTTCACACAGGTGCAATCATGGTTGATGGTATCGGTGTTGGTGATGTTGGCAATATCGTTCTTCGTGACAGACAGAAGCTAGCAGAAGATGGTATTATCATTGTAGTTCTTACCCTGGATAGTGCATCAGGTCAAGTTCTTGCTGGTCCAGATATTGTTTCTCGTGGATTCGTATATGTACGTGATTCTGAGGATCTTATGGAAAGTGCAAGAGCAGTCCTTACTGAGACAATGGAAGTCTTAGAAGAAAAGAATATTACAGATTGGAATAGAATTAAGGGTGATATCAGAGATAATCTTTCTGATTTCGTATGGCATGAGACTCAGCGCCGTCCTATGATTATTCCAATTATCATGGAAGTATAAAATGATTGTAGATGAGAGATATACAACTTATTTAAACAGTCTTTATCCAGAACTTAGTCCAGTGCTTGCCCAGATTCAGAGGGAGGCACTGGAATCTTTTGTTCCTATCATTAGACCTGAAACAGTTAATTTGCTTCAGACTTTAATTAGGATGAATCGACCAAAAAGGATATTAGAGGTTGGCGCTGCTGTTGGATTTTCCGCAAATCTTATGGCTGAAACCGCCGGAGATGATTGTGTTATCACTACAATAGAAAACTATGAGCCTCGTATCCCTATTGCAAATGCTAATTTCAAAAGAACAGGAAGAGACAAGCAAATCACTTTATTAGAGGGAGATGCAATGGAAATCCTTCCTACTTTAGAAGGTCCATATGATTTTATTTTTATGGATGCAGCAAAGGGACAGTATATTAATTTTTGGCCTGAGATTAAGCGATTAATTGCAGATGATGGGGTTATTGTTACCGACAATGTTTTGCAGGATGGAGACATTATTGAATCCAGATATGCAATTACAAGACGTAATCGTACCATTCATAAAAGAATGAGAGATTACCTATATGAACTTACACATGATAAGGATTTTACTACTACAATATTGCCTTTAGGCGATGGTGTTAGTATTAGTGTGAAAGGAAAGAAATGAGAAAAACAGAATTATTAGTTCCAGCAAGCAGTCTTGAGGTTCTTAAGGTTGCAGTTATTTATGGAGCTGACGCAGTATTTATTGGTGGAGAAGTTTTTGGCCTTAGAGCAAAAGCAAAGAACTTTTCTAAGGAAGATATGACCCTGGGTGTGAAGTTTGCTCATGAGCATGGAGTAAAAGTTCACGTTACAGTTAATATATTAGCTCATAATAATGACCTTGAAGGTGTTAGAGAATATTTACATGAGCTTAAAGAGATTGGCCCTGATGCATTAATTATTGCAGACCCAGCTATCTTTATGATGGCAAAGGAAATCTGTCCTGAAATACAGCGTCATATCAGCACACAGGCTAACAATACAAACTATGGTACCTACAAATTCTGGTACGACCTTGGTGCGTCACGTGTAGTTTCAGCTAGAGAGCTTTCACTTGCTGAAATAAAAGAAATCCGTGCTAACATCCCAGAGGATATGGAGATTGAGTCTTTCATTCATGGTGCCATGTGCATTTCATATTCAGGCAGATGCCTTCTTTCAAATTATTTCACAGGTCGTGATGCTAATCAGGGTGCATGCACACATCCATGTAGATGGAAGTATGCAGTTGTTGAGGAGCAGCGTCCAGGAGAGTATTTCCCTGTTTATGAGAATGAGAGAGGTACATACATTTTCAATTCAAAGGATCTTTGCATGATTGAGCATATTCCTGACTTAATTGATGCAGGAATTGACAGCTTTAAGATTGAAGGTCGTATGAAGACTGCTCTTTATGTAGCAACAGTTGCTCGTACATATCGCAAGGCTATTGATGATTTCCTTGAATCTGAAGAAAAATATTTGGCAAATATGGATTGGTACAAGGAGCAGATAGCGGCTTGTACTTATCGTCAGTTTACTACTGGCTTCTATTATGGCAAGCCATCTGAAGAAGCTCAGATTTATGATAATAATACTTATAATATTGGTTATACATATCTTGGTATCGCTGGACCAAAGAATGCCGACGATTATTTCGAAATTGAGCAGCGTAATAAATTTTCAGTAGGTGAAACTATTGAAATTATGAAGCCAAACGGAGATAATATAGAGGTAAAGGTTCTTGGAATTAAGAACGAAGACGGTGAGGATATGGAATCTTGTCCACATTCAAAGCAGAAGCTATTTATTAAGCTTAGCACTACACCTGATGAGTTTGATCTTCTAAGACGAAAAGAGGCATAAGTTTAGTTACGAGGAGCATACAATGGCAGATAGCAAATATGTGGCTTATGTAGGCACCTACACACATGAGACTAGTGTTGGTATTTATGTTTACGATGTTAATCCTGATACAGGAGTTTTGACAGAACAGAGTGTAGCACCTATTAATAATCCATCGGATATCATTAATTCAAAGGATAATAAGTTCCTTTATTCTATAGCTGATGAGGGAGTTGCTTCATTCAAGATTCTTGAAAATGGCGATTTAGAGAAGATGAATCAGGAATGGGTTGGCGGCATGAGAGGCTGCAATCTTTGCGTAGATTCACAGAATAGATATCTTTTTGTTGCAGGCTATCATGATGGTAGAGTTACAATGATGAGCCTTAACAAGGATGGTAGCATTGGCGGTATTGCTGATGGTATTTTCCACCAGGGAATTGGTAAATCAGTTGCTGATAGACCATTATATCCACATTGTACATGCGTAGAGCTTACTCCAGATGAGAAGTTCTTATGTGTTGTTGAAAATGGTCTTCATCAGATTAAGATTTATGAAGTTGATTATGAGATGGGCAAGCTTCATCTTGTAGACATTGTACGTTGTACAATGGGTTCAGCTCCACTTAGAATGAAATTTTCTAATGATGGCAAATATGCATATGTTATTACTGAAATGTCAAACGAGATTTTAGTATATGATTATCACATTATTGCCGGTCATCCAGATTTCGAGAACATTCAGACTGTATCACTTTTAGTTGGTGTTGATGAGGAAATCAGTACTGGTACAAATATTAAGTTCGGCGAGGATGATACTTTCCTTTACGCTAGTGTTGATGGTCTTAATGCAGTGTGCATGTATAAGAGAGATCCAAAATCTGGAAAGATTGAATACTTTGCACATAGCTTTATTAGCGGTGATTACCCAAAGAGCTTTGCGGTACTTCCAAAGGATAAATATTTCGTTTCATTGAATCATGATACAAATGAAATCAGAAGCTTTATCATTGATAAGAAGGCTGGACATTCTTTGATGCAGAATCCACCAATTAAAATCGCTAAGCCTAATAGCATTGTTGTTGTTAAGATTAAGTAGTTATTGTAAGGGCTGTTTTTACAGCCCTTATTTTTTCATGTAAAGGGAGGCGCATATGGCAGGTTCAACTTTTGGAGGCACTATTTCAATTACAACTTGGGGTGAGTCACACGGAAAAGCTATCGGCGTTGTAATCGATGGTTTTCCTGCTGGAATGAAGCTATGTGAGGATGATATTCAGCTTTATTTAGACAGAAGAAAGCCTGGTCAGTCAAAGTTCACTACAGCAAGAGCGGAAGGAGATAAGGTTTCAATCTTATCAGGTGTTTTTGAAGGTGTTACTACAGGAACACCAATTTCTCTGATGGTTGAAAATACAGATCAACATTCCAAAGACTACGGAAATATTGCCACATCCTTTAGGCCAGGTCATGCAGATTTTGGTTATATAGAAAAGTACGGAATCCGTGACTATAGAGGTGGCGGTCGTTCTTCAGGAAGAGAAACTATTGGTAGAGTAGCTGCAGGTGCAGTATGCGCTAAGCTGTTACAGGAGCTTGGTGTTACAGTTTGTGCTTACACTAAATCAATTGGCGATATTCGTATTTACGATTTTGATTTATCTGAGCGTGATAACAATCCACTTTGTATGCCAGACCCTACAGCGGCAAAAGCAGCAGAGGAATATCTTGAGGCTTGTATGCTTAACAATGATAGTGCTGGCGGTGTAGTAGAATGTTTGATATCAGGAGTTCCTGCAGGAGTAGGTGATCCTGTTTTTGATAAGCTTGATGCGAAGCTTGCCCAGGGATTAGTTTCTATCGGCGCAGTAAAGGGTGTTGAAATTGGCGATGGTTTTGCTGCGGCAAAGACAGTTGGAAGTATAAATAATGATAAATTCAGAGTAGTTGATGATAAGGTGGTTAAACTGACAAATCATAGTGGAGGAATACTTGGTGGTATTTCAGATGGTGATGATATTATTGTTAGATGTGCTATAAAGCCTACACCATCTATTTCTGCTATTCAGCAAACTGCTAATGAAAAACATGAGAATATAGATATAGAGATTCATGGTAGACATGATCCTGTTATCGTACCGAGGGCAGTTGTGGTTGTAGAAGCAATGTGCGCTATTACAGTATGTGATGCGATGCTTTCTCACATGACTGATAGAGTTGATTATATTAAGGAGTTTTATAAGAATTGAAGTATGAATTATTAAAGACTGAGGGTCTTGCAAAAAGAGGCAGGTTCCACACAGTCCATGGTGTTATTGAGACACCAGTATTTATGAATGTTGGTACAGTTGCTGCTATTAAGGGAGCTGTATCCACAGATGATTTAAGAGAAATCAAATGTCAGGTGGAGCTTTCTAATACTTATCATCTTCATGTTCGTACTGGTGATAAGCTTATTAAAGAACTTGGTGGCTTGCATAAGTTTATGGCTTGGGACAAGCCAATTCTTACTGATTCAGGCGGATTTCAGGTATTTTCATTAGCTGGTATTAGAAAGATTAAGGAAGAGGGAGTTACCTTTAATTCCCATATTGATGGTCGTAAGATTTTTATGGGACCAGAGGAATCTATGCAGATTCAGTCTAACCTTGGATCTACAATTGCCATGGCATTTGATGAGTGCCCACCAGCTCTTGCAGAACGTAAATACGTAGAGGATTCTGTTGCTAGAACAACTAGATGGCTTCATAGATGTAAGTCTGAGATGGCCCGTCTTAATTCTTTAGAGGATACCATTAATAAAGAGCAGCTTATATTTGGTATTAATCAGGGCGCTATTTACAATGATATTCGTATTGAGCATGCAAAACAGATATCAGAGCTTGATTTACCAGGATATGCTGTTGGTGGACTTGCTGTAGGTGAAAGCCATGAGCAAATGTATGATGTACTGGATCATGTTGTGCCTTATTTACCACAGAACAAGCCAACATATCTTATGGGCGTTGGTACACCAGCAAATATTCTTGAGGCTGTTGAGCGTGGTGTGGATTTCTTTGACTGTGTATATCCTAGCCGTAACGGTCGCCATGGCCATGTTTATACAAATCATGGAAAGCTCAATCTTTTCAATCAGAAGTTTGAAAAGGATATGAGACCAATCGAAGAAGGTTGTGGTTGTCCTACATGCCGCACATATTCTCGTGCGTATGTTAGACATTTGCTTAAAGCTAAGGAAATGCTTGGTATGAGACTTTGTGTACTTCACAATCTTTATTTCTATAACAATATGATGCAGGAGATTAGAGATGCATTAGATGCAGGTCAATTTGCTGTTTACAAGAAGAATAAGCTTGCTTCAATGGAGGCAGGAGAGGATTAATTATTAAATTTATATTAATTCCACCAATCATATTGCATGAAGCTTATTATTTAGGTAAAATATTTTTCAGTGACTGACCATTTAGGTCGAATGTTAGGAGGATAATTAAATGTTATTAGCTACTGCAATGAATAGTTCAATTAGCTTAGTAATTTGGGTTGTGGTTCTTTTCGTATTTATGTACTTCTTTATGATCCGTCCACAGCAGAAGGAGCAGAAGGAAAAGACTGCAATGATGTCAGCTCTTGCTATTGGTGATACAGTACTCACAACTAGCGGTTTCTATGGTGTTGTAATTGCAATCCAGGATGATACAGTTATCGTTGAGTTCGGTAGCAACAAGAACTGCCGTATTCCAATGCAGAAGTCAGCTATCTCAGCTGTTGAGAAGCCAGAGGATGCTGTTAAGGCTGCTAAGGAAGATGACAAGAAAGAGAAATAAAATAAGCTATTAGCTAAAAATAACGCCAATCTGTTAATCAGACTGGCGTTTTATTTTACTTATTTTTTCTTTTACGTATGAATTGTGAGCCCTTATTTAATAAGGATTTTGTGGATGCTACAGGGTGAGTGAATTTTGCAATATGTCTAAATTGTCCTCTTTGTGTTGCAGAGGATTTTTTAATCCATTCGCGAACAGCTTCAGTAGATAATCGTTCGCGAAGCTCTTCAAATTTTTCATTGGTTAATTCGATTCTCTCGGCCATTTGAGCATTAATCTGGTCATTGATTCTTTCAAAGTCTTTTGCAAAAGTGGTAAGAGCAGAAACGGTAAGGGCCATATCCATTCCAAAGACAAACATAAAAAGTAAGGCAAGAAGCTCAATTACTATTGCTGGTAGATAAGATAAAACCATCACAATTGGTGGAACGATAAACTGAGTAACGATAATTCCTGCCACACCGAAGCAACAGGTGAAGATTAAGCAAACTCTGCCGTTGATATTAAGAGGGAATTCTGAATAATCCCACCATCTAGCGTGAAATCGCCTTTCTAGAATATATGATGTGGAATACTCCAAAATGAAGGAGCCTATGGCACATCCTAAAAAAATAATTAAGTATTTGTGATCAGGAAATTTCGATAGAAGAGGAGAATCTATAAATATCATTTGTGCTAGTGCTGCACCGACACCATATAAAGGAATGCATGGTCCATATAAGAAGCCTCGATTCTGCCAAGTCTTTTCGTGTATTGTGCAGTAGCAGGTTTCATAAATCCAGCCTAGAAAGCTATAAATTATAAAGTAAACAAAGTATTTCGATAACATTATTTTCCCCTTCCCAAACAACTTTAGCTTTGATTATACCCTAGTAGGGATAATTGTCAAAATACACTTCATATATTTTTCTTACTATAATGTTAGAATATAAATTACCTAAATGTCGTTATTATTAAGGTGGTGATATCTATGATGGGAATAAACCCAGTATCCTTTAATAATTTCAATTATATAAATCCAACAAACCCTGTGAATTCTTCTGCTAGTACTGAGAAGATTGCTAAGGAAATGAAGGCAGAGGGCAAGGATGATGATAGAGCTAAAAACTATGCCTCTGAGAGAGCAGCAAAAAGGGCTGGTGTTATTGAATGTGAGACCTGTGCAAGCAGAAAATACCAGGATGGCAGCGATGAGCAGGTTTCTTTTAAGTCGGCCCAGCATATTTCACCAGAAGCGGCAGCAGCAAGAGTTAGAGGTCATGAGGCAGAGCATGTAGCTAATGCTTATGATAAGGCAGAGGAGAAGAATGGTAAGGTTTTAAATGCCACCGTGTCGATTCATACTGCTGTTTGCCCAGAATGTGGGCGTACTTATGTGTCTGGAGGTACCACAAGAACCTCAATTAAATACGGTAATGAGGATAATCCCTATCAGAAAAATAAGAAGTCATCTGATGCTGGAGCATTAACAGGAATGAATTTTGATGCACAAGCTTAGAAAGTGATTAAATTGGCTTGAAAAGGTATATATGGTATGATATACTTCAAATGTTGCGAAAAGTCGTAATATTAACAATAATTTAGCCGATTAAATGGGAGGCATTTATGCAAGCATTAAAGATAGCTCTTATCGTATTATTAATTGTTATATGTGTGGCACTTACAGTCATCATTCTTTTCCAGGAAGGTAAGCAGAATGGTCTTGGTTCATTATCAGGACAGCAGTTTGATTCATACTGGAGCCGTAATAAGGGACGTTCACGTGAAGGTTTACTTGTTAAACTTACAAGCGTTTGCGTTATTCTTTTCTTCGTGCTTTCTGCAGTACTTAATATTGGAAGTTTTTAAGATTTGATTTAGTTTTGCCACCCGAAAGGGTGGCATTTGTTTTTTAGGAGGTTTATGAAGGAATTCGATAAACAAAAGCATTTTTTGATGGATGTTTTTAAAAGCCCAGCATATATTCCAATGAAAAAGAAGGATTTGGAAATATTGTTGGACGTAGAAAAAGATAAAAGGGCAGAGTTTGCTGCAGTATTATCTGAGCTTGTTTCAGAAGGACAGGTGGAGATTACAAAACGTGGCAAATATCAAATTGCAGAAAATAGACCAAAGTTTGTAAAGCTTGAGGATCATAAATCTAAAAAGCCTACTAAAGCAGAAGTGGCCTCTAAAAAGCAATCCTTGAATCAAGTAGCAAAGAATGCTAATCGTCCAAAAAATGAAAATGTGGAGCCTGATATCATTGGTAGATTTGTATCTCATAAGGATGGCTATGGCTTTATAGAAGTGGAAGGACAAGAAGAGGATTATTTCGTATCAAGAGATAATACTTGTTTTGCTATGCAGGATGATATTGTAGCTGCAGTTCTTACTTTTGGAGCTCCTGGCAAACGTCAGGAGGCAAGAGTCATTCGTATTATCACTCATGGATTTTCTGATGTAGTTGGTACCTATGAAAAGAATCCTGGCTTCGGATTTGTCGTTGCTGATAGCAATAAAATGGATAGAGATATTTTTATTCCAGCTGGCAAAGATATGGGAGCAGTTTCTGGTCATAAGGTTGTATGCCATATTGAAGACTATGGTGATGATAGCCATAAGCCAGAGGGTGTAATTACTGAGATTCTTGGTCATAAGAATGATCCAGGGGTAGATATTTTATCTATTGTTAGAGCCTTTGGTATTGATACAGAATTCCCTGATAAGGTTTTAAAGCAAGCTACAAATGTGGCTAAACCTGTTTCAGAAGCTGATATGGCAGGTAGAAATGACCTTAGAGATTTAATGATAATCACTATAGATGGTGAAGACACTAAGGATATTGATGATGGTGTTTCACTAGAACGTGATGGGGAAAATTATGTCCTTGGAGTTCATATTGCTGATGTTACAAATTATGTGCAGGAATCATCAGCTCTTGATGTGGAAGCATTAAAGCGAGGCACATCAGTATATCTTGCAGATAGAGTTATTCCGATGCTTCCTCATACACTTTCAAATGGCATGTGTTCTTTAAACGAAGGGGAAGATAGACTGGCTCTTTCTTGTATTATGACCTTTAATCCAAAGGGACAGCTAATTAGTCATGAGATTTGCGAGTCAGTGATTCACAGCAAACATCGTATGACTTATACAGATGTATATGCCATCATGACAGGAGATGAAGAAACACGTTCAAAATATGCTGATATCGCAGATATGATTGATGATATGTATAATCTTTCTAAGGTTCTTAGAGCAGCTAGAAAGAAACGTGGAGCTATTGATTTTGATTTCCCTGAGACACATATATTAATTGATGAAAATGGTAAGGTGGCAGGTCTTGTTCCTTACGAAAGAAATGATGCCCATAAGCTTATAGAAGACTTTATGCTTGCTGCTAATGAAACAGTGGCAGAGCACTTTAATCTTATGGAATCTCCATTTGTTTATCGTGTCCATGGAGCTCCAGATCCTGAAAAGATGCAAACTCTTGGACGTTTTCTTGGTACTTGCGGATATAGCTTAAAGGGTAAAAAAGAAAGTATTCACCCAAAGGAAATTCAAAAGATGCTTGAATCACTAGCTGGTCATGAGGATGAGGCTGTAATCACTAAGATGACTCTTCGTAGCATGCAACAGGCTAGATATGATACAGAATGTAAGGGACACTTTGGACTTGCGGCTCAGTATTATTGCCATTTTACTTCACCTATTCGTAGATATCCTGATTTACAAATTCATCGTATAATTAAGGATTATCTTCGTGGTAGAATGAATGAGCGTAAGATTTCTCATTATGAGTCAATTCTTCCTCAGGTGGCTATGGATACTAGCAAGCTTGAGCGTAGAGCTGAGGAATGTGAAAGAGAAGTTGATAAACTAAAGATGGTTCAATACATGAAGGATTATATTGGTCAGGAATTTGAAGGAAGTATCTCTTCGATTACTGGTTGGGGCATGTATGTTGAACTTGAAAATACAGTAGAAGGTCTTGTTCACGTATCTACTCTTTATGATGACCATTATGACTTTATAGAAGAGAATCTTACTCTTGTAGGAGAACGCACTGGCCGTATCTTTAAGTTGGGTCAGCCAGTGACTGTAATTTTGGACTCAGTAGATGAACAAGCTCGAACAATCGATTTCATTTTGAAAGAATTCGAAAGATTTTAGCGGAGAATTATTATGAACAAAGAAGGCAGAAAATTAATAGCTAATAATAAAAAAGCCTATCATGAGTACTTTTTAGAAGAGGAATATGAGGCAGGTATTGAGCTTCACGGCACTGAGGTTAAGTCAATGAGACTGGGACAGTGCTCCATCAAAGAAGCTTTTGTGCGTATTGATAATGGCGAAATGTTTATTTATCAGATGCATGTTAACCCATATGAAAAGGGTAATATTTTCAATAGAGATCCACTTCGTCCTAGAAAGCTATTGCTTCATAAGGCGGAGATTAACCGTTTGCTTAGCAAAATAAAAGAAAGTGGATATACTATTGTCCCAATAGAGGTTTATCTTAACAATGGTCTTGTAAAGGTAAAGGTAGCCCTTGCAAAAGGTAAGAAGCTATATGATAAGCGAGCTGATATTCAGAAGAAGGATATGAAGCGAGAAGCTGAAAGAGATTTCAAGGTAAGGAATTTGGGATAATGAAGATTATACTTGCATCAAATTCTCCAAGGAGAAAAGAATTATTAGAACAAGCTAATATTGAGTTTGAGGTTATAGGGGCTGATGTGGAGGAAGTAACTACTAAGACCAAGCCTGATGAGGTGGTTATGGAGCTTAGCCAATTAAAGGCTAATGCTGTAGCTGCTCTTAATCCTGGCAGAGTTATCCTTGCAGCTGATACAGTAGTTGCTTTTGCAGATGTTATTCTTGGTAAGCCAAAGGATGAAGAGGATGCCTTTAAGATGCTTGATGCTTTATCAGGAATGACACATCAGGTCTATACAGGAGTTACTTTAATTGAGGCTGATGGTTCTGTTCATACCTTTGCTGAATGCACAGATGTTACAATGTACGAGAATTCAAAAGAGCTTATTGAAGCCTACATTGCAACGGGAGAGCCTATGGATAAAGCTGGAGCTTATGGTATTCAGGGCAAAGGAGCTGTGCTTGTTAAAGAAATAAAGGGCGATTACAACAATGTGGTAGGATTACCTCTTGCAAGAGTATATCGATATCTTTATAATAGATAATGCTCTGTTGAGGAGTGTTACATGTTGAAGAATTTATGGGCCTGTCATGGTTTCGACAGGGGTCATGCAGCGGAAGAAGCGAGTCCCACGGTACTGGGTTAAATGGCCAAACTTAAAATTAAACGCTAACGATAATTTAGCATACGCTGCCTAGTTGCGGCAGTCTGACCTAGGACACCTACATCTTAGGATCCAGACTTCGACTTTGTAGGAAACGACGGTATCAAAGCTTTGAGATATTGGGCGTATTATGAA
>JAEEGL016652204.1_pt1 | contig 13837 bp, 8 predicted proteins | sample 9134231 | NCBI WGS metagenome assembly JAEEGL01 (sample SAMN16246548, study PRJNA631951) | gut metagenome | biome: gut microbiome; feature: rumen; material: fiber-attached | host: Bos | place: Iran: Karaj | collected 2018-10
TAAATAATAATAATTATACAAAATAAGAAAAATATTTATATATTAATTAATTAAAAATATATTTCAATAGAACTACATTTTTCCAATTTCAAATATTTAATAAAATAATAAGACTTGATAATTATTAACATAATTGCCAAGGGGTTAATCCTTCATTATTTTTAATATTTTCATTAGCACCATGTTTAATAAGTAAATCAGCAAATTTATAATTATGATTACGAAGTGCAATATGTAAAGCAGTTTCATGTTGATTATTTTTAGCATTTATATCAGAACCTTTTTCAAGTAAATAGTTAATAAATATTTCATATCCACATTCAACTGCGTACATAAATAAAGTACTTCCATCATTTTTTCTTGATTCTAAACTTATTTGATATCTTTCTAAAATATCTTTAAATTCTCTAAAATTCTTTTCTTTAATTAAAAAAAATAAAATTTCTTCAAAAGTATTTAATTTTTTTTTCATTTCTAATTTTATTTCTTCAGTTCTAAAAATTAATCCTTCTTTTGACATATTTTTATTTTTTTTTATTGATTCTACTGGATCATCAATATTAAATTTAAAATTTTTAATATTTCTTTTTGGAATTAATTTAAGATTTTTTATATATGAATTTTGTCTTATAAAATTAATTTTATCATTTTTTCTAATAAATAATTCTTTATTTAAAATTGAACTTAAAACTTTTACTCTTTTATGATTATTTTTACTATGATTATGATTGAAATGATTATGATGATTATGATGAAATGGTGATTTTGATTTACTAAAAATTGATTTTTTTCTTATTGAATTTTTTTTTAAATTATTTCTAAATCTTGGAGTAAAAGATTTTGTTCCTTGTTTTGTTAAATGAAAATGAAGTAATCTTATTGCATGTTCATTTTCAAATTTTATTTCTTCTATTATTTTTTTTCTCATTATTCCATCTTGTAAATCATTTTGAATCATTTTTTCATATATAAATTTATAATTTATTTCATTATAAGAATTTTTATTAATTTCTTTTATTATTTTTATTGAATTTTTCTTTGGAATATCATCAAAAGTATCATCTAAATAAAATTCAATCATTCCATCATATGATTCAGAATCAAAATAATGATTTATTAAAGTTTGAGGCATAAAAATAGACAAAACATAAGATTGTAATCGAGTAAAAAAATGTAATTTATAAATATGTGATAAATATAATTTTTCAAATTTATGACCTGAATGTCTTAATATTTTATAGTAATATTTATATATTTCTTTATAATATTTTTTGTAATTTAATGGTTCAATATCATTTTTGTTATAATTATTTAATGTTGAGCTTATTTTGTTTTCAATAAAAGATTGACTTTTGTTTATAATATCTATTTTTTCAATTTGTAATTTATCTTTTACATAATTGTATATATTAAAATTTTTATTTAATATTTTTTCTAATTTATTCCTTAATTCTTTATTTTCAATATAAATCTCTTCTAATTTTTGATTTTTTTTCATAAAATTTGTTATATCCATATTAATATTATTCTGATATATTTTTTGACTTTCACTTCTTTTTAATTTATAATATGTTTTATTTTTGTTTTTATATGATGAATTACTAGTATCTGAGAAGGTTCTTAAAGTTTGAAATTGTTTTTTTTTATTTAATAAATTTTTTAATAAATTATCTTTTTTCTTTTTAAATTCAATAAAATCATCACTTTGCATTCTATTAAATTTTCTTTTTTTAGAATAATATTGATTGACTTTAAATCCCTTTAGGCTTAATTGTTTATTAAAATTAGAATTAATTACTTTTTTACTGAAATAATCATTTATTTTACGTAAAATATTTGAATCATTTTTTTCATTATTATTTGGAATAAAGTGATTCAATAAATATATATTAGGACTATTATTAACAGAAGTATTATAAATATTAATAATAGTTTGATCTTTTTTATTATTAATATTATTTAGTGTTAAAGTTTTTTTAATTTTTTTTTGAAATGAATTATTTAGAGAATTTTTCTTTTTATTTGTTTTATGAGTACTATTTAAACTTTTAGTTGAATTTTCATTAGAATTACTATTTTTATTTTCAAAACTAAAAAAAGAAAAATAATTTGTACGAGAATTCCCTTCTTCAATATCACTAATTGAACTTTTTAATGTTAAAAATTTTTCTGAAGGTATTCTTGTAATTGTTGGATTTGAAAAAAGTTTATTTCTTAAATTCCTATTTTTAAATAAATAATCATTATTTTTTGGATTTGAATTTTCATTTTCAGATAAATTAAGTTTTGAAGAAAAAAGAAAATTATTTTTAAAATAATTTTTTTTATTTCTAGTTGGTTGATTATTATTTAATATTCCATTTAATTCATTTATTACACTACCTGATAATCTGATTTTCTTCTTATTTGGAAAAATTAAAGTTTTATCTTTCAAATTTTCTTGTCCAATTTTTAATGTTTTAATATTTTTTAATTTATATATACTTTTATCCATTTTTTATATTTCAAAAAATTATTTAATGGAGCATTTCAATTTTTTTCATTTTTTTTTATTTAAATAATTAATAATTTTTATTTTTTTTATAATGAATATTTGTCGTAAAAAATTATTAAAAATTAGAATAATCAATAAAGAAAGCTCACATTATAATGGTTAAAAAATTATTAATATAAATAAATTAATTTAATATTTAAATAAATAAAATAAAAAAATAAAAACTTTTTTATAAGACAAAAAAAAGATAATATAATAATTTATTCCTTCTATTTATTATTTTGTATTTGTTTTTGATTTAAATAGATTTAAATAATATTAAAAAATTTTAAATTTTGATTTTTTAATTTTTACTTTATGAATTATATATAAAATAGATTTTATTATATAAATCTTATAAATTAAATATAGAAAAAATTATTTTATAATTTTTTTCATTTCATTGTTCTATTTATATTAATCACAAAATCTAATTTATATAATCCTTTTTTTATATAATATCAACGGTATATCTTTGTTTAGTTTCATTTGCTGCACTTTCCAAAAGACCAAAAATTGAAATATAACTATTCCTAAGTCTATTCTTACTAACAATTCCTTCAGTTTTAGTTCTATATAATGGTAAAGAAATAGTTCTTTGGTCTATTCCAGAATTATTATTTAATGATGATAAAAATCCATAAGTAAATAACCAATTATTTTCTTCTTGAGTTTGAATATGTTTTTTCCAAATACTTTTCATTTTTTTTCTTTTTTTTGTTTTATTAAATATTTTATCCATAGAAAGTATATTTTCATATTCATTTATTTTTAAAATTTCATCAATTTTATTTTTTTCTTTTTTCATATCTTTTCTTATTTCAATAAAGTTTCTTGATGATTGTTTTGGTGTACAATCTTGAGTATCATTTTCATCTAAATCAGATATTTCATCATCAGGACATGATAAACAATCATTATTATCTTTTTCATAATCATATATAACTTCGTTTATTTTTTTTTCTAAATAATTATTATTGTCATATAATTTTAAACAAAGTTTCATTGGACTTACTTCTTCATTTGATTTTTTTGGTTTTGGAATTGGTGGTTTTGGGAAAAAATATTTTGTATTTTCTATTAATTGAGGCTCATTTTCTTTTTCAATTTTAAGGTCTAAATTATAATTTTTTAAATTTTGTTTGAAGTCTAAACTATGTCTTAAATTTTCATCTTCTTCATTTTCTGTTTTAATTAAATTAGTTTCTTCCTCATTTAAAGAAAATATATCCATATCTATTACTGAATCACAACTGTCTTTCATTGGATCTTTGATTTCATTTTTCAACATTTTTAATAAATATTTTATTTAATTCTTTTAATATGATTTTCGGATAATTTTAAAAAATAATAGTTTTTCAGATAGAAAGAAATTTTTTCAGAAATATTAAATATCATATTTTTTATAAGTTTTTTACTTATTTTATATTAATATAATTGATTTATTTTTTTTAATTAAAGTTTTACTTTTTTTTTCTTATTTTTATTTTCTATGCTTTAAATTAATTATGAAATTTAAAAATTACTAAGGATATAATTTAAAAATAAATATTTTTTTATAGAAAGAATAAATTACAATGATATAAAACAAAAATATTTTGATGTAAATAAATATTCTTCAAATGAAAAGATAATAATTAAATTATTGTTATTTTAAAAATGTAATAATTTTTTAATTCCGTAGATTATTACTATAACATTTTTAATAAATTTAAATTATTTTTAGTTGTAAATATTCATATTTATTAAAGGGAATTAAATAATAATAAATTGGGAAAATAATATAAAATAAATAAATTTCAACAAAATAATTAAATATTTATTTTTAAATATTTTATGAAATTATTCCAGATTATATAAATAATTTTCCTGTTATTATATTTTTTTATAAATATTATCTAAATTTTACATTTTTTTATTTTTAATTAACACAAATATCTATTAATTTCCTCATATTTAAAATTTTTTCTTTTTATTATTTTGAGTTAAATGATTTAATATTTAATATATTTATATATCAATTAGCATTGAAACTATATTTTATATATAAAAACATTAAAAAGTATTTTTACATTTTTTATTCCATTTATATTAGGTTTTTAAATTTTTATTAATGAAATATTTTCAAACTAAATTTAGAATAAATGAAATAGTTTAATTTATATGTTAATTTAAAACAATTAATTTAATATTTTTATGAAAAAAAAAGTCAAAAATATTATTTTCAAAAATATTTAAATAATTTTATAATAATGAAATTAAAGAAAATAAAATATACATCTATCAATAAAAGAAATTTTCATGATATTTTTTTTCCACCAAAAATAAGAAAAACAATTTTACCTCAATTCTCAGAATCATATATTACTCCAATTAATAACAATAATAGAAATAATATTTTTATCAATTTAATAAAAAAAGAAAATAAAAACAGAAATGATAATTATATTTCTAATAATTTAAACTATTTCTTAACAAAAAGACTAAATCAAAATAGAATTCTATATAAAATAAGAAATAAAAACAAAAATAGTGATTTTCTTTTCCAAAAGTTAAAGGAATTTTCTTTAACAAAAAGGAATTATAGTTCAACTACAAGAAATAACAATATATTAATGAAATCAACTCAAAAAATTAATGAAAATTTAAATAAAAAAAAAATTAATCAAACAACACAAAATTTAAAACCATTATCAAATTATTCTCCTTATTTACTTGGTACTGGAGAATATTCTTTAATAAATAATCTTCAAAAAAATAAATATAATAATTATACTTTATATAATAATAATAATATTTCATCAAATGAAAGTTATAGTATTTTAAATAATTCAAATATGAAAAAATCAAAATCATGTAGATTAATATTATAAAATAATTTTCAATCCTTATTAGTTTTATTATATTTTATATAATTTTTAAAATTTAAAATAATAATAAATAACAATTAATTAAAATGTAATAAATCTTATTTAAATAATGGAAAAATACGAAATCCTTAATATAGTTGGAGAAGGAATGTATGGAGATGTATATAAATGTAAAAATAAAGAAACAGGAGAATATGTAGCAATAAAAAAATTTAAAGGAATAGATGATGAATTAATTAAAAAAACAATGAAAAGAGAATATAATATGTTAAAATTAGTAAAACATGAAAACATAGTAGAATTCAAAGAAGGTTTTATAATAGAAGGAAATACATATTTAGTATTTGAATACATAGAAAAAAATTTATTAGAAATAATAGAAGAAAATAAAAATGGTTTAAATGAAAATTTAATAAAAAATTTAATTTATCAATTATTAAAAGCAATAATTTACTTACATAAAAATAATATAATTCATAGAGATATAAAACCAGAAAATATTTTAATAGATAAAAATATGAATTTAAAATTATGTGATTTTGGTTTTTCAAGAAAATATTATAATCAATTAAATTTTGATAATAATAATTTAATGACTGATTATATTGCAACAAGATGGTATAGAGCCCCTGAAATTTTATTATCAAAAGGAAAATATGGTTTTGAAATTGATTTTTGGGCAATTGGTTGTTTAATGTGTGAATTAATTGATGGAAATCCTATTTTTCCTGGTAAAGATGAAATTGATCAAATTAATTGTATTAGTAAAATTTTAGGAAATTTTAATGAAAATGATATTAATATTTTCTGTAAAGAAAATCATTTTAATAAAAAAGAAATTATTTTTGTTAATAAAGTTTTAAGTATAAATGATATTTATAAAGGAAAAATTAGTGATGATGGAATTGATTTTATTAAACAATTGTTAAAAGTTAATCCAAAAGAAAGGTTAAATGAAAAAAATGTTTTTTTACATAAATATTATTCTAATTATGAAAATGTTAATAAAAATAATTTAAATGTGGATTTTAATAAGGAAAATAATAAAAAAATAATTGAAGAAAATCAAAAAATTAAAACAATTAAAATTATAAAAAAAGAATTTTTATTTTCTGTTAATTCATCTAGAAAAAAAGTTAAAAAAATAGTTGTTCAAAATAAAATTATAGATACAAAAGATAGTCCAAATTTAGTATTATTTCATTCATTAAGTCAAAGAAATATAAATAATAATATTCAAAAAAAAAAAGATGAATCTTTTAATTTATCTAAAATGATAAAAGAGAATTCATCTAATAATTTAAAAGATAAAAAAATAATAAATGATATAATACCATATCATTATAAAAATTCTACTTCAAATAAAAATCAAACTAATAAATATAAAGTAATAAATGGAATAGATTTTTTTAAAAATCAAGATTTGAGTCAAAAAACATTTTTTTATAATAATAATATTAATTTTATTTCTTTTGCTTTTGATAATTCTTCCAAAAAAAAGAAAAAATTCCAAAAAAATAAAAGTGCAAGAAATTTAATTCCATCGAGTTATCAAATTAAGAAAAATTTCAAAAATGAAAATGAAGATTTACTCAATCTTTTAAAAGAAAAAAAAAAAAATACTCCAAGTTTAGAAAATAAAAAAGTTAAACCTTTTATAGAAAAAATAGGTTATGAAAATAAAAATAAAAAAAACAATAATAATAATAATAAATTGCCATATATTGTATATTATAATGATGAATTTTTGAGAAATAAAAAAACTTTAAAAAAAAAAAATTAAATTTGAAATCTACAATTTATATTTTAACAAAAATTTAATTTAAAAATTAGTACTTTATTTTTTCTATCGCTATATTTTTAATATTAATAATAATTATTATTTATAAATTAAAAAAATAAATAATTTTAAATATAAAAATTTTATGAATTAATTATTAATCTATTTTTATTGAATAATTATAAAAATTGTAAAATTTCTCTAATTTAACTCTCAATCAAAATTACCCCATTATTATTATTTATGATAGGTAAAATATATTTTTTACATTTTATTTTCTTTTTTGAAAAAATTTCCAAATATTCTAAATTAGTTAATTCTTTTGGTGGTGTCATATTTTGTAATTTGGTATTAGATTCTATTAAAATCTTCATATTTTTAATTTTTTCAAAAGGAAAATTAGAATTAAAAAATGATTCAATTTGTTGAAATTCAATTACTATATTTAATTTTTTTAATCTTGATAAACTGTTTATTTCATAAGTAATTGAATCTAAATTCATAATAGATGGAATTCTTAAAATTATTTTTTCTAAATTTATTGTTTTTCTTAAGAAATTAGAAATATAAATTGGATTTTCTAATTTAACTAGAATTACAAAATTTTTTAAGTTAAAATCTATTTGTTCAAAAGAATTTAATAATTGATTCACATATTCTTTATTACAATCTTCATATATTTCTAATGTCTCAATATTTTTAAAACTTAAAGAATTCAATAAATTTTTATCTAAACATTCTAATACAATTGAAATTATTTTATCTCTTTGAATTTTTGTCGACATAATAGGTGGTAAAAATAGTTTTTGTGAGTCTGAAATATTTGTAATATGAAGAATTATATTATTGTCCAATTCATATAATATTTTTCTATCAAAACTATAATTGAAATTAACTTCAATTAAAAACCTTTTTGATAGTGCTTTAATATATTGACATAATTTTTTTTCAATTTCATTCTTTGAAAAAGATTTTAATTTTTCAAATAAAATAGAAACTAAATCATGAAGTATTATTTTATTTTTTGTTAAATAATGAGCTGAAAAATAATAATATGGAATTGAAATATTTATTTCTTTTTGAAAAAATTTGGAGTATTTTACAATTTCTAAAGCTTTAGGCAAAGATATAAATGTAGTTAAAATAAATGATTTTAATACTCTTGGAATTTTATTGAGTGTATTTTGATTCATTTCTTTGTGGTATGTATTTTATTTATTAAATAATAAAATGTAATTATTTTATATTTCAAGAACATTTTTTATTTTATAATCAAAATTTGATTATGAAGATTTTTTCATTTTATGATATCATATGATAATTATAAAAAGATATTAATTTATATAAATATTTAATGATTTGTTAAGTTTAAAAAAATCATTTTAAGATAAATAACATAAAAAGTAAATAAAAAAACATTTTTTAATTTTTTTTAAATAAATAATTAAATATAATATAAAAAACTAAATAATATGAGGTCATTATAAGAAATATTTTATAAATTTTAAATATATTTTATTCATATTTCTTAATATTTTACTTTTATTAATTTTAAAAAATTAGTTGCTGGGGTAGCTCAGTATGGTTAGAGCTTTGGTCTTATGAGCCAAGGGTCGAGGGTTCAAGTCCCTCCTTCAGCAAGGTTAAAAATTTTTTTGAAATTTATTAAAAAATTTATATAAAATATATATTAAAAATATATATTTTTAACAAAAAAGATGAATTAATTATGAAGTTTTTGTTTTATTTTTAATTTAATTAATAAATATTAACTACTTTATAAAACTTTAGTTAAATAATTTACTTAAAAATATTGGGTTTTTTGTATTTTTTTCATAAAAAATTTTTAGTTTATCAAAATATATTTTTTATATCTTTTGAAATTAAGAGTCTATAAATTTAAATTAATTTTAAGTTGAAATTATTATATAAAGAAAAAAGTTTTGGGTAAAGAAAGATTATTTTTAAATTATATATATATATATATATATAAAAGAATAAGTAAAAAAATTTTGATTAAAAATAAATATTATTATTTATATGAAAATAATGAAGAAACGCCTTTTTTATTACCAAAAACAGAATGTTTCAATTTAATTGTGGTATTAAATAATTTAAAAAAAATCAAAATATTAAAAATCAAAATAAAATTTAAAAGAATTTATGATAAATCAAATAAATATTTAGATAATAATAACCAAAAAAATATTTTACAAGATAATAAAATAATAAATTTAATATTAGTTATAAATTATTAATTTCAAAAATGTATTGAAAAAAATATAAAAAAATAAAATTATAATATAACAGTAAATAACTAAAAATTATTTTCCAAATTATAAATAAAATTATAATATTTAAATAAAAATGGGAACAAACTGTTGTAATTCACTATCAAATGGTTACTCAATATTACAATGGAATATACTATGTACAAAAATATCAAATGAATTTTATTTTCCAAAAACAGAAAAAAAATATCTTTCATGGGATTATAGAAAAATGTTATTAAAAGACATATTAGAGATAGAAAAACCAGATATAATGACTTTACAAGAAATAGATAATTATAATGATTTTAAAAAAGACATTTTAGATAATTTAAAAATAAAATATGATGGTGATTTTCATTTAAAATCAGATGGTGAAATGGGAATTTATATTGGAATAAATCCAGAAAAATTTATGATAATAAATAAAAGTAAAGAAAATCTTCCTGGAAATGATGAAGATGATGAAAATAATTTATCAAATTATATATTTGTTATTTATGAAATAAAAGAAATTAAATCAGATAATACTTTTTATTTAATTACAACTCATTTAAAATCAAAAGTTCATAATGAAAATATTAGATTAATTCAAATTCAAGGAATTTTAAGTTATTTAAATGAAAAAGGAATATTTAGAAAAAATTTTATTATTACTGGAGATTTTAATGCTGAACCTACTTATCAATCAATTAATAATTTAGAAAATTATGGAATTGAAAGTGTTTTTGATTTAAAAAATCCTAATGATTATACTATGTTTATGTATAGAGATGAAAAACAAAAAAGATATATTGATTATATTTTTTATAAAGGAGATATTCTTTTTGGAAAACAAGAAAAAGCAATTGTTGATATTGATGAAACTTGTGGATTACCTAATTATGAATTTCCTTCTGATCATTTATTTCTTAAAGCAAAATTTAAATTTAAATAATTTCTAGTGTAATTTGTTGTTTAATAATAAATATTTTTTTATTATTTTTTATTTAATTTAAACAAATAATGTGTTAATTATTTTATATTTTATTATTTAAATTTAATATTTTATTTTATATTTTTTAAATGAAATTTTATTTAAAAGTTTCAATCAAATTTTCATAATAATTTTTAATATTATTTTTTTATTAATTAACAATAAGTAATATTTAGTAAGTGATATTTGAATTAAACTGTATTTTCTTTTTCTAATCATTCTAGAATAATTAAAAATAGTTAATATTTTTAGTTTTTTTTTGAGAATTTTACAAATTTCTTTTATATTTTATGTTATTAAAAAATAATTAATTTATTTAAAATGCGTGGTTTTTTTAATTCTCTAAACAAACCCAAATTTCTAAAAGATTCTGAAAAAGGTTATAAAAATTTAATTTTTGTGCAAAAATTTTTTAAAGGTGAATTAATGAATGGTGAAACATACATTCCAAAAGAATTTAATTTAGATTTTACTTCATTTGATATTGATGATGAATGTATACAAAATTTATCTCAATTAATAGTAAAAACACCACAATTATCTCAATTATCTTTAAGATTATCAAATATATTAAAAAATTCATCATATTTAGATAGATTATTAAGGAAAATTTCATTAAAACAACAATTTATTCTTCTTTCTTTTTATATAAAATATTTAAATCCTGAATTATTAGATATTTTTATTACATTTTTAACTAAAATAAATTTTAAAACTAATTCATTAAAAATACAAATTAAATATCATGATAAAAATTATGAAAGAGAAGTTATAAAAAGAATACTAGAAGGTTTAGATAAAAATAATGAATCTCAAATTCATGAAATTGAATTTTTAAATTGTCGTTTTGATGATGATGAATCAATTAATTTATTGAAAAAATATTTAAATAATCATAAAAATATAATTGAATTTTATTTAAATGGAAGAATGATAAAAGGAAATAAATTTGATATTGATATATCACATTTAGAAAGATTAGATCTTGCAAAATCTAATTTATCAATTTTAACACATATTCCAATTTCTATTTTAAATTTAGAATCTAATTGCATTTCTGAATTAGGAATTAAAATAATATCTGATTTAATTTCAAAAGAAAATTGTACTTTAAAAAAAATAAATTTATCAAATAATTATATTGGTGATAAATTAACAGAAATTTTATCAAAAGGAATATCAAAAAATAATTCAATTGAAAAATTGATTTTAGCAGGAAATAAAATTTGTGATAAAGGAATAGTATCAATTGGAAAGAGTTTATTTGAAAATAAATCTATTAAAAAAATATCTTTTAAAGATAATTATATAAATAATAAAGGAATAATTGAATTTTGTTATTTATTAAAAGATACTCCTTTTGATAAATTTACAAAATTAGATTTTTCTCTTAATATAATATCACATGAAGGTTTAGTTGAATATTCTAATTTTTTAAATACTCATTATACAAATGAAATTTTTGCAATTTCTGGAAAAATTACTTTAGAAGAACAAAAAAAATTTTTTATTAATTGTGAAACATTAAATAATATAAAAACAATAATTTTTTTCCCTTTTGAAATATACAATGAAAATTATTTCTATTTAAATAAAATTTTAATGAATAATAAAAATATAAAATCAATTTTTTTCACAAATAATAATACATTATCAGGAAATGGAATTGAGGAAATTTCTTCAGGAATTTCACAAAATAAAACAATAACAAAATTATCAATGATTCAAAGTAATTTAAATGATGAAGATATAGAAATATTATCAAAAGCATTATTTAACAATATTAATATAGAAGAGTTAAATTTAGATCAAAATAAAATAAAGTCAAAAGGAATAAAAATATTATCAGAAAAAATATTTCCAAAAGCAAGTTTAAAAAAAATAATTTTAAGTCATAATTATATTGATCCTGAAAGTTGTATTTATTTAGGAAAAGGTTTATCAGAAGCAATTGGTTTACAAAGATTAATGATTAATTCAAATCAAATTTTAGATGAAGGAGTAAAATATATTTCAGAAGGTTTAATAAAAAATAAAAGTTTAATGGAATTAAATATTGAAAATAATAAAATTTCAAATAATGGTTTAAGATCTTTATCTTATGCTTTAAAGGAAAATAAAAATTTTTTAAAATTAAATTTTTCATCTAATTTATGTACTGATATTGATGATAATACTTTTTGTTTATTTGATAGATGTTCTGAAGTTAAATTTTATGGAAATAAAATGTCAAAAGATGCAATTATGAGAATGATAAATGGAGGAAAAAATAATAAAATTATGAAATTAATAAGATTTTCAATTGATAATCAAAAAGTTTTTAAATTTAAAGCAAATAATCCAAATATAAAAATATTAAATTTAGAATATAATAAAATAAATCTTAGTTTAATGACTTGTTTATTATCACTTCCAAATTTAACTCATTTAATTTTAACAGATAATCAAATTTATGATAATGAAGCAATTGAATTATTTAATAATTTAATGGAAAGAAATACAAAAATAAAATATATTAAATTACCAACAAATAAAATAACTGAAAAAAGTGCAAAAAAAATTGGAGAATTTTTAGAAAAAAATAATACTTTAAAACATTTAAATTTAGCATCAAATAAAATTGGATCAGAAGGAATGAATTCAATATGTAATGCATTAATTAATCATAATCAAACTTTACAATATTTAATGGTTAATAGTTGTAATTTAACTGATTATTGTGCAGAAAAAATGTATGAAATGTTAAAGAAAAATAAAAGTTTATTATTTTTTTCTTTTAATGGAAATTTATTATCAAATGAAGGAATTGATATTGTAATTTCTGCATTAAGAGTAAATAATACTTTAAAACATTTATGTTGTGGAGAAAATAAAAATAATGAATATGGTTTTAGAAATTTAAAAAAATATTTGAGATTTAATCAAAGTTTATCAATTTTAGAAATTAAAAATATTGGATTAACTGATAAAACTACTGAAAATTTATCAAATGCACTTAAAATAAATAAAAGTTTAACTAATATTAATTTAGTTTTTAATATAATTACTATTGATGGAATGAGAAAAATTGTTGCAAATATTGATAAAAATAATATTATTAAAGAAGTTAAAATGCTTTTAAATGATATTAATGAAGAAGAAAGAAATATTATAATAAGTGAATGTCCTCATATAATTTTCAATTAAATTAATTTTATTTATTTATTATATAAAAGAATTATTATATTTAAATTAAAGAGTTGTGAATTTATTTAAAAATTGATTTTTTTAAATTAAAATAAAAATAAAAAATGTTCTATTTGAATATTTATTATATAATATTGATATATAATATAAGTTTTATTTTTTCAAAACTTGAAATAACATTTAAAAAAAGAATTCAATCAAATTTAAATGAAGATAACATAA
>JAEEGL011460086.1_pt1 | contig 13836 bp, 11 predicted proteins | sample 9134231 | NCBI WGS metagenome assembly JAEEGL01 (sample SAMN16246548, study PRJNA631951) | gut metagenome | biome: gut microbiome; feature: rumen; material: fiber-attached | host: Bos | place: Iran: Karaj | collected 2018-10
GGTTCGGACATAAGGGCATCGGGGATGTAAGGCTTTTGAAAAAATATGAGGACGAAGGTTCGTTCTCTGTCTTTGTGGTGGAAAAGGAGCTTTATAAGGGCGAGGTGATAAGCTCCTCCAGGATAAGAAGGGAGATACTCTCCGGGTGTATGGAGGAGGCCAATGCCATGCTGGTGGTGCCGTTTATGTTTTACGGGGAGGTCGTCCATGGAAGACGGCTCGGAAGGACCATCGGGATCCCCACCGTGAACCTCCTTCCAAGAGAGGAAAAGCTGATGCCCAAAAGCGGGGTGTATTACTCCAGAGTAAGGCATCTTGATATAGAATACCGTTCCGTTACGAATATAGGGATAAAGCCCACCGTTGTAAAGCAAAACGGGAGAGAAAAGACGGTAAAGGGCGTGGAAACCTATATCTATAATTTTGATCAGGAGATCTACGGAGATGAGCTTCTGGTTTTCATTCATCATTTTGTCAGGCCGGAGATGAATTTCGGAAACCTGAAGGAGCTTCAGACTGCGATGCAGAGGGATATAGACGGAGGACTTAAGTGGCACGCAGAGCACTTATAGTAGTTTTCGTATATTATCCTTTCCATACAGGAGGTTGATGATGACAGCGTCAATTTTATTAACGCTAAGCGGAGGCCTGGGTCTTTTTCTTTTTGGCATGAACCTTATGAGCGCAGGCATAGAAAAGGCGGCCGGCGCCAAATTGAGGAGGATCCTCGAGATATTCACTACGAATAAGTTTACCGGGTTACTGGTGGGTATAGTGTTTACCGGTATCATCCAGTCCTCAAGCGCCTGCACCGTAATGGTGGTCACCTTTGTAAATTCAGGCATAATGACTCTCTATCAGGCGGTGGGAGTTATCCTCGGAGCCAATATAGGTACGACGGTAACCTCACAGCTCGTATCCTTCAACCTTTCACAGTATGCCCCGGCTTTTGTCTTCTTCGGGGTTGTGATGCTGTATTTCATCAAGATGGACCTTATACAGAAGGCGGGAGAGATCCTTACAGGCTTTGGTATCCTGTTTATGGGTCTTTCCATAATGTCGCAGTCAATGGCGAATATCAGGGAGATTCCTGCCGTTCCCGCCTTCTTTTCAGAGCTCAGGAGCCCGATCCTGGCTGTTTTCATAGGGATGGTCGTAACCTCGGTGGTACAATCCTCCTCAGTGACAGTCAGTATCATACTTGTCATGGCCAACCAGGGCCTTCTGGAGCTGCCCATCAGCCTTTATATCATACTTGGCTGTAATATAGGAGCCTGTACCACCGCGATGCTCGCCTCCTTCTCAGGGACTAAGGATGCAAAAAGATCGGCTCTCATCCATCTGCTGTTCAATATAGCCGGAACAGTCATCATGTTCATAATCCTGAGCCTCGCAATGGATCCGGTTGTCAGGATGTTAGAGTATATTTCAGGTGAAAATATCGGCCGTCAGGTGGCTAATGCGCATACTGTATTCAAGCTCTTCCAGGTGGCGATACTGTTCCCCTTCACTGATTACATCGTAAAGCTTACTTATGTTATCGTACGGGGAGAGGATAAGAAGGTCAGCTACAGGGATAACATGACCCTTAAATATATCGGTTCCAAGAACATCTTCTCACCCGCCACCGCGGTGGTTGAGGCCACGAAGGAGCTTGAGAGGATGGGGCTTTTAGCGAGCGAGAATCTGAACAGGGCGATGAATGCCCTGATCACTCTTGATGAGGAAGACATCGAGATGGTTTACGAGACCGAAAAGAATATAAACTTCCTTAATCATGCCATTACGGATTATCTGGTAAAGATCTCCCAGCTGAACCTGCCCGTGGATGATGCAAATTCCATCGGCTCTCTCTTCCATGTGGTAAATGATATCGAGAGGATAGGAGACCACGCGGAGAATGTTGCGGACGCTGCGGTCACCAGAAGAGAAAGGAATGTGGAATTCAGCAGGGATGCCCAGATGGAGCTGGGCGAAATGCTGGATATGGTGAATAAGATCATACAGTATTCAATAGATATGTTTTCTTCGGGGTCTGAAGAGCATTTAAAGGATGTGGAAGCCCTTGAGAATGATATAGATGAGAAGGAAAGAGAGCTTCAGCAGGCCCATATAGACAGGCTTACCAGAAATGAATGTACGCCCGAGGCCGGGATGCTCTATTCGGATATAATCTCCGGGCTCGAAAGAGTTGCGGATCACGCTACGAATATCGCATTTGCTACTGCTTTACAAAGCTGAGCAAACATGATATTATATGAAAGTTGTTGTTTATTGGGAATTACAGCAAAAAGGACGGTTATTTATTACCATTCACGGCCGAATCGCGCACTTGCTGCGCGATTACGGGCTAAAATCTATGGATTGAGATGGCCATTTTAATGCTGCACAGGCAGTTTTCCGCCCCGCTGCCGTAATTTCCGCAGGCTTACCGGTGCTTGGGTCAGGGAATCTCCAACCCGGCCGCAGTATCGGCGTATTTCATATCAGGAGGAAAAAAATGATATCAAAGGAAAAAAAGACAGAGATCATGAAGAAGTTTGCCCGTTCCGAGGGCGACACGGGATCGCCTGAGGTTCAGGTAGCCGTTCTTACGGAAAGGATAAGGGAGCTTACCGAGCACCTTAAGGCTAACCCCAAGGATCACCATTCCGCAAGAGGTATGTATCAGATGATCGGTAGAAGACGTGGTCTTCTCGATTACCTTAAGAGCAAGGACATTGAGAGATACCGTGAGATCGTAAAACAGTTAGGCTTGAGAAGATAAGAAGATCAGAAGAAGAGAAGATGGAGAAAGAAGAATGAATTATAATAGCTATTCAATGGAGCTTGGGGGACGTACCCTCACGGTAGATATCGGCAGAGTGGCCAAGCAGGCAAACGGCGCGGCTCTTATGCATTATGGGGATACAACGGTGCTGTCTACTGCCACGGCTTCTGACAAACCCAGGGATGGGATAGATTTCTTCCCCCTGAGCGTAGAGTATGAAGAAAAGATGTACGCTGTAGGCAAGATCCCGGGAGGGTTCAATAAGAGAGAGGGTAAGGCCTCCGAGAATGCCATTCTCACATCGAGAGTTATCGACAGGCCCATGCGTCCGTTATTCCCCAAGGATTACAGGAATGACTGCACCCTCAACAACCTGGTATTGTCGGTGGATCCCGCCTGCCGACCCGAGCTTGTGGCGATGCTGGGCTCTGCCATAGCCGCCAGTATTTCGGATATTCCCTTTGACGGGCCCTGCGCCACTACCCAAGTGGGAATGATAAACGGTGAGCTTATCATAAACCCCAATCAGGAGCAGTGGAAGAACGGAGATCTGAACTTAACCGTAGCCTCCACAGCCGAGAAGGTGATAATGATAGAGGCCGGGGCAAACGAGATCCCCGAAGCAAAGATGATAGAAGCCATCTATATGGCTCACGATGTCAATCAGACTATCATAGAGTTCATTAATAAGATAGTTGCCGAGGTCGGAAGACCCAAGCATGAATATGTAAGCTGCGCAGTTCCCGAGGAGATGTTTGAAGAGATCAAAAGGATCGTTCCTCCCGCGGAAATGGAGGTGGCCGTATTCACAGATGACAAGATGACCCGTGAGGGAAATATCGCAGAGATAACGAAGAAGCTTGAGGAAGCCTTTGCCGATAATGAAGAGTGGCTGGCAATCCTCGGAGAAGCTGTTTATCAGTACGAGAAGAAGACGGTAAGAAAGATGATCCTTAAGGATCATAAGCGCCCTGACGGAAGAGAGATCACGCAGATCAGGCCTCTTTCGGCAGAGGTTGACATAATACCGAGAGTTCATGGTTCATCCATGTTCACCAGAGGACAGACTCAGATCTGCGATATCTGTACTCTTGCTCCCCTCTCCGATATGCAGAGGGTTGACGGTCTCGATTCCAACGAGGTTTCCAAGAGATACATGCACCATTACAATTTCCCTTCCTATTCGGTAGGCGAGACAAAGCCCTCCAGAGGACCGGGAAGAAGAGAGATCGGGCATGGAGCTCTGGCGGAGAGAGCGCTTATTCCGGTGCTTCCTTCAGAGGAGGAATTCCCCTACGCCATCAGGTGCGTTTCCGAGACCTTTGAATCCAACGGTTCCACATCTATGGCTTCGACCTGTGCTTCCTGCATGTCCCTTATGGCGGCAGGCGTTCCGATAAAGAAGATGGTTGCCGGTATATCCTGCGGTCTTGTTACCGGGGATACGGACGATGATTTCGTTCTTCTCACGGATATTCAAGGGCTTGAGGATTTCTTCGGAGATATGGATTTCAAGGTTACCGGTACCACAGACGGTATCACCGCCATCCAGATGGATATAAAGATCCACGGGCTTACCCGTCCCATAGTAGAAGGCGCTATCGCAAGATGCAGAGAGGCTAGGCTTTTTATTATGGATACCTGTATGAAGCCGGCTATTTCCGAGCCGAGACCTACGGTCAATGAGTATGCTCCGAAGATCGTCCAGATCAAGATCGATCCCGAGAAGATCGGAGATGTGGTAGGTCAGAGAGGAAAGACCATCAACGCGATCATAGACCAGACCGGAGTTAAGATCGATATTACCGATGACGGAAGCGTTTCGGTATGCGGAACCGATCAGGCGATGATGGACAAGGCGATCGAGCTTATTAAGATCATAACCACTGATTTTGTAGAGGGTCAGATGTATAAGGGCAAGGTCGTAAGCATCAAGGAGTTCGGAGCATTTATTGAGTTTGCTCCAGGCAAGGAAGGAATGGTTCATATTTCAAAGATCGCCAGGGAGAGGATCAATCATGTTGAGGATGTGCTCACCCTCGGAGATGAAGTAAAGGTTAAATGCCTGGGCAAGGACAAGCTGGGACGTGTATCCTTCTCGATAAAGGATGCAAAATGATCCCTTTGAGGTTCAGGCAGACGGTAAACGGCAGATTTACCGGAAATGATCTAAGTGTTTGAAATTGATCATATACTTTATTATAATACAATATCGGAAAAGATCCGCGGATGGCCGCGGATCTTTTTTTCAGGACAGGAATTACCATTCCTTCTGTATTTTTTAAAGGTTCACCCGGTCCTAAATGAGCCAAATATCATAACTAAAGATATGCCGCGTAAATAACATATGTTATATAGGCGAAATTATGTAAAACGAACAGGTAGAAACAACGAAAAAGGGTCAGGTAAAATGGGGTTATCCACAGTACCGTATGATATTAAGACATAATATAAACTTTAGGATTTTTTCATGCTTTTTGCCTGAAAAACTCTGAAAAAGCGGGTTTTCATTGTGTGGAAATTGTGGATAACTCGAAAACACAAGTTTTTGTAATGATTATTTCGTTATTGTGGATAAAACTGTAGATTTAATTCGGGCAGTTTTGGCAATATTATAAAAACAATGCAGGGAAGGCGTATTTTTCTGAAAATTGTATTAAATATAAACCGATATTATTGCTCCGTATGGAAATGCTGAGGAGTCTATGCTAAAATAATCCGGTATTCACAGAGCGTAAACATATGAAATGATCCGATAAGAGAGGATTGGCGCAAAAGAGGCAGGAAGGATAAGGTGAATATGGATAATAAAAAGAAAAGAGTGATCCTTATAGTTATGGACAGCTTTGGCTGCGGGGAAGCTCCGGATGCAGCCGATTTTAACGATGAAGGGGCAAATACCCTGCTGTCATGCTACAGGAATGAATATTTTAAGGCAGATAATCTGAAAAAGCTCGGGCTTTTCAATCTGGACGGCGTGGATTACGCCGAGGATGAAAAGGAGCTTATCGGGGCCTGTGCAAGGCTCAGAGAGGCTTCTAAGGGAAAGGATACAACCATCGGGCACTGGGAGATAGCAGGACTTATCTCAGACAAGCCCCTGCCGGTATATCCGGACGGGTTCCCTCCCGAGATCCTCGATGAGTTTGAGAGACAGACGGGGCGCGGCGTATTGTGTAACAAGCCCTATTCCGGAACCGTGGTGATAAATGAATACGGGGATGAGCATGTAAAGACCGGAAAGCTCATCGTGTATACCTCGGCGGATTCGGTATTCCAGATAGCGGCTCACGAGGAGGTTGTCCCTCTTGAAGAGCTCTATGAGGACTGCAGGATAGCAAGAAGGATCCTTAAGGGAGAACACGGTGTGGGGAGAGTAATAGCAAGGCCTTTTGTGGGCAAAAGCGGAGATTACAGGAGGACCACCAACAGGCACGATTTCTCTCTGCTTCCACCCGGAGACACCATGCTCGATATAATAAAGCAGGCAGGCCTTGACTGTATAGGCGTGGGAAAGATCCATGATATCTTTGCCGGAAAGGGCCTCAGCGAATACGTATACAGCTCCGGGAACGCGGACGGCATCGACAAGACCATAGAATACATGAAAAAGGATTTTAACGGTCTTCTCTTTGTCAATCTGGTGGATTATGATATGCTCTACGGACACAGAAGGGATGCCGAAGGCTATGCGAAGGCGGTGGCATATTTTGATGACAGGCTGCCCGAGCTTTATAAGCTTATGAGGGATGACGATATACTGATGATCACCGCGGATCATGGCTGTGATCCCGGTTTCACAAGATCCACCGATCATACAAGAGAGTATGTGCCACTTCTGATGTATGGCAAGCCTGTCGCCCCGAAGAACTACGGAACCAGGAATACTTTTGCGGATATCGCGGCGACAACGCTTAAATATCTGGGGTTAGAAGGAAAAATATCGGGCGATTCTATTATTGAATTTTGAAAACGCCATACGTTATAGAATATGAAATGCAGGAATAGATAGAAAGTGTTATTATAATAACATATGATATTATGGCAATCGGGAGAGCTTTTACCGCTGTTTGCGATGCAGGGTACGATAGAGTATCTTTCATATCACAAAACGGCGTGAAGCGCTTTTTCACCTGATCAAAAAATAAGACAGATTGGAAGACAGACAATGGGCGGTGAGTATACCGAAGAGATAAACAGAAGACGTACTTTTGCGATAATATCACATCCTGATGCGGGAAAGACTACGCTTACGGAAAAGCTGCTGCTTTACGGAGGCGCCATAAACCTTGCAGGCTCTGTAAAGGGAAAGGCGACCGCAAGGCATGCGGTCTCTGACTGGATGGAGATAGAGAAGGAGAGGGGAATATCGGTAACGTCCTCGGTGCTGCAGTTTGAGTATGACGGTTTTTGCATAAACATACTTGATACTCCGGGACATCAGGACTTTTCCGAGGATACCTACAGAACCCTTATGGCTGCCGATTCGGCGGTCATGGTTATAGACGCCTCAAAGGGCGTGGAGGCTCAGACCAGGAAGCTGTTTAAGGTATGTGTGATGAGAAAGATCCCTATCTTTACGTTTATAAACAAGCTTGACAGGGATGCGAACGATACCTTTGATCTGCTGGATGAGATAGAAAAGGAGCTAGGGATCTCTACCTGCCCGGTAAACTGGCCAATCGGTTCGGGAAAGAGCTTTAAAGGAGTGTACGACAGGAATACGGAAAGGATCCTGCTGTTTTCGGATACCGAAAAGGGTACTAAGGAGGGACATACAAGGGAAGCGGCCCTTGACGATCCCGACATCGAAAACCTTCTCGGAGCCGATGCCCTGGCCGGCCTTATGGAGGAGATCGAGCTTCTGGACGGCGCCAGTGATGAGTTCGATCCCGAAAGGGTGGTTAAAGGTGAGCTTACTCCGGTATTCTTCGGTTCGGCCCTTACCAATTTCGGGGTGGAGACCTTCTTAAAATATTTTCTGAAGCTGACCACTACTCCGCTTCCGAGGATGGCGGACTGCGGCATGATCGATCCGCTCAACCACGATTTTTCGGCTTTTGTTTTCAAGATCCAGGCCAATATGAATAAGGCGCACAGGGACAGGATAGCTTTTATGAGGATCTGTTCGGGAAGGTTTGATGCCGAGAAGGAGGTCAGGCATGTCCAGGGGGAGCGCGTGATGAGGCTCAGCCAGCCCCAGCAGCTTATGGCCCAGGACCGTCATGTGGTGGAGGAGGCCTATGCCGGAGACATAATAGGAGTTTTTGATCCCGGGATCTTTTCCATCGGGGATACCGTCTGCTCACCCTCGGAGAATTTCAGATATGAAGGGATACCTACCTTTGCCCCGGAGCATTTTGCAAGGGTCAGGCAGATGGATACCATGAAACGGAAGCAGTTCGTGAAGGGCATCACCCAGATAGCCCAGGAGGGAGCGATACAGATCTTCCATGAATTAAATACGGGACTTGAGGAGATAATAGTCGGGGTCGTGGGGGTGCTGCAGTTTGAGGTGCTTAAGTACAGACTGGAGAACGAATACAACGTGGACATAAAGCTGGAGAATCTTCCGTATGAGCATATCAGGTGGATAGTAAACAAGGACAGTGTGGACATTGACAGCCTGACCGGGACCTCGGATATGAAAAAGATCCAGGATCTGAAGGGGAACCCTCTTCTGTTATTCGTTAACAGCTGGAGCGTAAAAATGACACTTGAGAGAAATGAAGGGTTGGAACTTGCGGAATTCAGCAGAGAATAAGGACAACAGGAAAAAACCTGCAAAATCAAGCTGCTGCAGGTATATAACATATGTTATAATAACGCTTAGTATTATATTTTTGCCGCTGTTTCTTGCCGGCTGCAGTCTGAAGGAGGCCGCCGGGGAGTTTGCGGAGGATCTGATAGGAAGGCTCAGGTTCAGGGATGAGGACGAAGACAGAAGCGATCAGATCAATGTCGTGTCCGGTGAAGAGGATTATGTGATCACCATCACTGACGATGAGGCGGAATGGAATTCCTTTGACAATGCGGCAAAGCTTTCGCCTTCAGGTCTTACCAGCTTAAGGATAGATGAGCTTTCGGATGTTACCTCCAGATATTATTACATGATGATCTCAGATGAGGAGAAGGAGGTATACGATCAGATATACGATCTGCTGACTAACTTTGAGAACGATTCGGTCCTTCCCACAACGGATACGGATATGATAGACCATGCCTTTACCTGTGTACTGGTAGATCATCCGGAGATCTTCTATGTTAAGGGCTATTCCATAAAAACCTATACAAGAGACGGCGTCATCGAAAGGATAGCCATGAGCGGAACCTATACCATGACCCAGAGCCAGGTCATGGAATTTTTGCCGGAGCTTGACCGGTATTATTATGCCTGTACCGCGGGCTTACCTGCGGACGCGGATGAATACGAAAGCATTAAGAGCGTATATGAATATATCATCAGGAATACGGAGTACGACTTAAGGGCTCCGAACAATCAGAACATACTGAGCGTTTTCGTCAATCAGAGGAGCGTATGCCAGGGCTATGCGAAGGCTATGCAGTATATCCTCAACAGAAAGGATATATTCTGCACCCTGGTGGAGGGAACGGTCAAGGAGAACGAAGCCCATGTCTGGAATATGGTAAGGATCAACGGCAGGTATTATCATGTTGATACCACCTGGGGGGATGCTTCCTATAAGCTTGTGGGCGAGAGCAATGACGGAAATGCCTTAAGGCCGCCGGAGATCAACTATGATTATCTCTGCATCACTACGGACGACATCCTTGAGACCCACGATATAAAGGAGATCGTTCCGCTTGTGAAATGTGATTCCATAGATGACAATTATTATGTGAGGGAGGGGCTGTATTTTACCTCGGTGGATGACGATGGTTTAAGAAGTGCCTTTGAAAGGGCATATGAACAGAACCTTCCGACCATAACCCTGAAGTGCGCGGATTATGATGTCTATAACGACATGGAGGAATATCTTCTAGAGGATCAGAAGATATTCAATTATCTGGAGGATACCTCGGTCAACTTTGTCACCGTGGAGGAGCAGAGGGAGATCATTTTCTATCTTTAACGCAGTATCGGTTTGCAAATGCCGGGTTATCTGATATAATGATTCAGATGCGGAAAATGCATGAGACACTGACCATTAACTACTACAGGAGGTTTTATCATGGCAAAGGAAGCAGTAAACTCCGGATATAAGAATTCCGAGGAATGCGTGGGAGAGATCCGCATAGCGGATGATGCCGTTGCCTATATTGCGGGCATAGCCGCCCTTGAGGTGGAGGGAGTTGCCTCCATAGTCGGTAATATAACGAATGATGTTATTACAAAGGTGGGCAGGAGAGCTTTATCAAGGGGAGTGGCCGTTGAGGTGGAGGATTCCGTTGTTTCCGTGAGCCTGGCACTGATCATGGACTATGGTTATAATATCCCCGTTACCGGCAAAAAGGTTAAAGAGCGTGTAAAGAATTCCATTGAGGGAATGACCGGGCTTGAGGTTGCGGATGTGAGCATCAGGATAGCAGGTATAGATACCTCTAAGCAGGGATAGGTACTGTATGAAAAGACAGGATATCAGAGAGCATGTCTTCAGGCTGCTGTTTCGCAGCGAGTTCTTTCATCAGGAGGAGATGGAGGAGCAGCTTGGGCTTTACTTTGAAGCCATGCCGGATGATGATGACAGTATAGATACGGATTTCACCGGGGCCGATATGAGCTATATCAGAGATAAATACGCTCGTATCACAGGGTGCATTACGGAGATAGATCAAAGGCTTGAAAAGGCCTCTAAAGGCTGGGATATTTCGCGCATGGGAAAGGTGGAGCTGGCCGTTTTAAGGCTTGCGGTCTATGAGACCCTGTATGATGATGATATCCCTGTGGGAGTGGCGATAGATCAGGCTGTGGAATTATCGAAGAAATACGGGCAGGAGGAATCTTCGTCCTTTGTAAACGGTATCCTCGGGAATATAGCTGGCAAGGCAGGAAAAGAGGCTTAGGTCGAAAGGTACGTTTATGAAAAATGCCTATTCGGTATCACAGGTCAATTCCTATATAAAAAACATGTTTACGCAGGATTTTATGCTGCGTTCTATTTATGTAAAAGGCGAATTATCAAACGTCAAATACCACTCCTCCGGTCACATCTATTTTACTCTGAAGGATGAAAACAGCGGAATAAACTGCGTAATGTTCCTACAAAACAGAAAAGGGCTTTCCTTCAGGCTTGAGGAGGGACAGTCTGTTGTAGTGTCCGGAAGCATAGATGTTTTCGAAAGAGACGGGAAATATCAGCTGTATGCCAGGGAAATAACCCTTGACGGGATCGGAGCCCTTTATGAGAGGTTTGAGAGGCTGAAAAGGGAGCTTTCCGAAATGGGGATGTTCGATCAGGCTTACAAGCAGAGGATCCCGGCCTATCCCTCCACAATAGGGATAGTCACCGCAGAGACCGGTGCGGCTGTGAGGGATATAATAAACATTTCCTCCAGAAGGAACCCCTATGTTCAGCTGATACTGTATCCGGCGAAGGTTCAGGGAGAGGGAGCGGCACAGAGCATAGTCAGGGGAATACGGGCTCTGGAGGCTCTCGGCCCGGATGTTATCATCATCGGAAGAGGTGGAGGTTCAATAGAGGATCTCTGGGCTTTTAACGAGGAGATCGTAGCCAGGGCTGTATTTGAATGCAGTATCCCCATTGTCTCTGCAGTGGGGCATGAGACAGATACGACGATATCGGATTTTGTCGCGGACCTGAGGGCACCGACGCCTTCCGCTGCGGCTGAGCTTACAGTTTTTCCCATTGTGGATCTTGACCTGCTGCTTGCGGGGTTTAAGCTCAGGCTGAGAAGAGCCATGCGGGCCGGGATAGATAATGAGAGAAACAGGCTCCTGAGCCTGGGACTGAGGCTTAAAAATGAAAGCGCTCAGAGCAGGATAAGGGAAATGCGCCTGAGGCTTGATTCCGACAGGGATATGATCTATGATCACATGATGCGGGTGATCTCTGATAAAAGGCACAGGCTTGACATCTTCAGGCACAGGCTTGCGAGCCTTTCGCCCTTAAGCCGCTTAAAGAGCGGTTATGCGCTTGTTGAGGGAAGCGATGGGATAATCGGAGAGGACAGTGTCGTTGAGGCCGGTGACAGGCTCAGGCTTTATCTGATAAACAAAGATATCGATGTCACGGTGGACAGGGTTGAGGAATCGGACAGGGGGAAGATTAATGCCGGATGAGAAAAATTTGAAGGAAGAGCAGGATTTTTCGCTGGAGGAGGGTATCGCGCTGATCGAGGATACTCTTTTGCGGCTTGAAGAAGGCGGGCTTTCCCTTGAGGAAAGCTTTAAGCTGTATAAAAAGGGTATGGAGCTGATTAATGCCTGTGATGAAAAGATCGACAGGGTTGAAAAGCAGATCCTCATACTTGAAAAGGAAAACGGGGACGGATCGGATGACATTTGAAGAACAGCTGAAGAAGGAACGGGAATACGCGGACTCGGCCATTAATAAATACGCGGCTACAGAGGTAAACGGATATCAGAGCCTTGTGATGGAGGCCATGAACTATTCGCTTCTGGCAGGAGGAAAGAGGCTCAGGCCTGTATTCATGCATGCCTCCTTCGGGGTCCTTAAGGGGGAGCAGGAAATGGCGGAGGCACTCGAATGCTTCATGGCCGCCATAGAGCTTATACATACCTATTCCCTCGTGCATGACGACCTTCCTGCCATAGATAACGACACCCTGAGGCGGGGAAGAGCGACTACACATGTTAAATACGGGGAGGATATGGCCATACTTGCAGGCGATGCCCTGTTAAACAAGGCCTTTGAGACCGCAGCGCTTGCTTTTGAGCACTGTAATGGAGAAAAGGAATTAAGGCTTGCCGCAAGCGCCCTTTCGATACTCGGAAGGAAGTCCGGGATATACGGAATGGCAGGCGGCCAGGTAGTGGATGTGCTTTCCGAGAAGAGAGGGCTTCCTCTTGATGAGGAAAAACTGCTGTTTATATTCCGGTTAAAAACAGGGGCGCTCATTGAGGCTGCAATGACGATCGGAGCAGTCCTTGCGGGGGCCTCAAAGGAGGATACGGTGACTCTTGAAAAAGCTGCCGGATACATCGGGACGGCTTTTCAGATAAAAGATGATATCCTGGGGGCCGTCGGAGACGAGAAGGAGCTGGGAAAGCCCGTAGGGTCGGATGAAAGGCATAACAGGACGACCTACGTCACATTAAAGGGCCTTGAGAAGGCCGAAGAGGATGTAAGGATATATTCAGAGGAGGCGTTAAAGCTCATATCCTCCGTTGACGGTGACCCCGTGTATCGTGAATTCATTTGCGCTCTTGTGGAGACTCTGATCGATCGCAGGAATTAAGAGATGATACTTGACAGAATACAGAAACCAAACGACATAAAGGACATAGATCCCGAGGATTATGATGCCCTGGCCGGAGAGATAAGAGAATTCCTGGTCAACAAGATAAGCAGGTCGGGAGGGCATCTGGGCTCAAATCTCGGGGCAGTGGAGCTTACCATGGCGCTTCATCTGGTAGCGGAGCTCCCAAAGGACAAGATAATCTGGGATGTAGGCCATCAGTCCTATACCCACAAGCTGCTTACGGGACGCAGGGAGGGCTTTGACAAGCTCAGGAAATACGGCGGTATGAGCGGTTTTCCCAAAAGGGCGGAGAGCGATTGCGATGCCTTTGATACCGGACACAGCTCCACCTCCATATCCGCGGGACTGGGCCTTGTAAAGGCGAGGGATCTTAGGGGGGAGGACTATGCCGTATTTGCGGTCATAGGTGACGGAGCCCTTACCGGCGGGATGGCGTATGAGGCCCTTAATAACGCGGCAAGGCTTAAGACAAACTATGTGGTGATCTTAAACGACAATGCCATGTCCATAGCGGAAAACGTCGGGGGTGTTTCCAAATACCTTACCAGGATAAGGACCATGGAGCCATACAGGAATTTCAAAGTCGGGCGTGAGGATTCCCGTTTAAAGTTGCCGAAGGCGGGAGAAAGGGTATTGGAGAC
>JAEEGL014268275.1_pt1 | contig 13836 bp, 12 predicted proteins | sample 9134231 | NCBI WGS metagenome assembly JAEEGL01 (sample SAMN16246548, study PRJNA631951) | gut metagenome | biome: gut microbiome; feature: rumen; material: fiber-attached | host: Bos | place: Iran: Karaj | collected 2018-10
AGGAAGTGGATGATGTAATTATACCCACATTGCCGGTTCCCTTTTCGATACGGTTAATGGGTGTGGTCTCCGCAAACTCCACCAGATCCAAAGTCCTCTGCTCCACAAAAGGATGACGTCTTTTGGCATTGGCGGGGGTCATAACATACTTAGCGATGTTCTTTTCATATTCCTTTGTAGGAACCTCACGCTTGCCGCACTCCACCAGTGACTGGGAATGTGCCACACGGGTGCACATCTTAACGATCACGGGTGTATCATATTTCTCGGAAAGCTCATAGGCCAACTTTGTAAACTCATAGGCCTCCTGGGAATCCGAAGGCTCAAGCATGGGCACCTTTGCGGCAATGGCATGGTGCCTGGAATCCTGCTCGTTCTGGGAAGAATGCATTCCCGGATCGTCAGCCACTACTATCACCATTCCGGCATTTACTCCGGTATAGCTCATGGTGTAAAGTGGATCAGCCGCCACGTTTAGTCCCACGTGTTTCTGTCCACAAAAGCTCCTTTTTCCTGCAAGGCAGGCACCGAAAGCACTTTCCATGGCAACCTTTTCATTGGGTGCCCACTCGCAATATATCTCGTCGTATTTAACTGCCTCCTCGGTAACCTCCGTGCTGGGGGTGCCGGGATAGCTGGAAACAAAGCAAACGCCCGCCTCATAAAGGCCCCGCGCAACTGCCGCATTACCCAGCATCAATTTCTTTTCACTCATTGTCTATCCTCCATAGGTACATATTCGCGGTGAGGTCCCCGCATTACATAAGCCGGTCTCATGATCTTGTTGTGTGAGCACACCTCCTCCATACGGTGCGCCGCCCACCCGGAAATACGGGCGATGGCAAAAATAGGAGTATAAAGCTCCACCGGCAGATCCAGCATCTGATATACAAAACCACTGTAAAAGTCCACGTTGGGAGAAACGCCCTTGTAGATCTTTCTCTCATCAGCGATGATCTGGGGTGCCAGCTTCTCAACCATCTGGTAAAGTGCCAGTTCCTTGTCCTTGCCCTTTTCCCTGGCAAGCTTTTCAACGAATCCCTTAAAGGTCACCGCACGGGGATCAGAAAGGGAATAAACCGCATGGCCCATTCCGTAGATCAGTCCCGCCTTGTCAAAGGCCTCCTTACGCAAAAGCGCCTTCAGATAATTTGAAACCTCTTCCTCATCGGTCCAATCCTGAACCGTCTCTTTCATTTCCGCAAACATATTGATGACCTTGATATTTGCTCCGCCGTGGCGGGGGCCCTTTAGTGAACCTAAAGCAGCCGAGATGGCGGAATAAGTATCAGTACCCGATGATGAAACCAGATGAGTGGTAAAGGTGGAGTTATTACCACCGCCGTGCTCCGCATGAAGTATCAGGCACACATCCAAAAGCTTTGCCTCGAGGGGCGTAAACTTCATATCATCCCTTAAGCAGTGCAGGATGTTTTCCGCCGTGGAATAATCCCTCCTGGGATGGTGGATAACAAGGCTCTCACCCTTTACATAGTATTTATATGCCTGATAGCTGTATACCGACAAAAGCGGAAACATTGCAATAAGCTGCAGGCACTGCCTGAGCACATTATCCGGACTGGTGTCATCCGGATTGTCATCGTAGCTGTAAAGAGTCAGCACACTTCTTGAAAGGGCGTTCATCATGTCCTTTGAAGTCCTTTTCATCATAACATCCCTGACGAAGTTTTTGGGAAGAGTGCGATAATAGGACAGGATCTCATTGAAATCAAAGAGCTGCTTTCTGGTGGGCAGATCCCCGAAAAGCAAGAGGTACGAAACCTCTTCAAATCCGAAATGATTTTCAAAAGCCTGCTTTTTAACTATCTCCTGAACATTGATGCCTCGGTAAAAAAGTTCGCCGTCAATGGGGATCCTCTCACCGTTTACCTCCTTCATGGAGTTGATCTCTGAAATATTTGTAACACCAACCAGCACACCTTTACCGTTTACATCACGAAGTCCTCTTTTTACGTCAAAATCCACATACATCTGCGGATCTATCTCAGAAGCCTTCTGAGTGAGGGCTGAAAGCTCCCTTATCTCAGGTGTGATCTGTGAATATGATCCATGTTTCAATTGTATTCCCTCCTCTATTCATTATCTTTAATCACAAAGCAGTATTATACCATAGTTCTTGATATTTCGCAAAAAGGCGTAGACACATGCCTTTCCTTCTGCATTTTTATCCTCTACGCCTTATGTCCTCCTATCTGGGAGTTCCTCTCCCTGGCAGTGGCGCCCTCCGTATAGCTGGTACCGCGTAAAATGGCATTTTTCCCATACCTCTTTTTAATGGAAAGGACCGCATCCATAACCGCCTGTTCCTTCTTCATTTTTTCATCTTCTTCATCCTTTTTATATGCCTCGATAAAGCTGCCATCCGGTGCAAAAAATGAAAGCTGCTCGTAGGATTCCTTTTGTTTTTTTACATCAGAGGCTCTCATCACCCTGCCTGAAACCACATACATCCTACGGACCAAAAGGGTAGGATCGACTATCCTGTCAAAAAGACCCACCATGCCCTCCACCATCAAAGCCGACGAGTCCGTAAAATCCGTCAGATTAAAAGTACCATGCGCATGCTTGGGAACAAGCCTTCCATAATAATCTGCATGGACCTCCCCATGATATGCACGGGCCCGTTCGGGATCGGTAAGATTTAAAATATCGTACCCCACCGTAAGCACCAGCTGATCCGTCACAAGTTTTTTCTCATGAAGTCTTAAGGACAGCTCCTCCGTCATCTCCCTCACAACTATCCTTGCCTTTTCAAAGGTGTATGGCTCCTTTAAAACCTGGCCTATGCTCTGGGAATTGGTCTCCGGCTTATAGGATTTGATATCCGCCATGGTACAGGGCTCATAGCCCCAGGCATGATCTATAAGAAGCTCGGCATTAACTCCGAACATTTTATACAACAGATCCTCGTTATAATAATCATTCTCGCCGCCTAAGGAACAGCGGGCCACATCACCCATGGTATACATTCCCTTTTCGGCAAGCCGTCTGGCATAGCCTCTTCCCACACGCCAAAAATCCGTGATGGGTGTATGCCCCCACATCTTTCGGCGATAGCTTTTCTCATCCAGCTCTGCTATCCTTACACCATTCTCATCTGCCGGCATTTTTTTGGCCTCCACATCCATGGCGATCTTTGCAAGATACAGATTGGTTCCGATGCCCGCCGTGGCCGTGATACCCGTTGTCTCAAGCACATCCCGAACCATCATCATAGCCATATCGTGGGGAGACATGCGATAGATATTTCTGTAGTGGGTCATGTCCAAAAACACTTCATCCACGGAATACACATGCATATCCTCAGGGGCCACGTATTTTAAATAGATATCATAAATCTTAGATGACACCTCCATATAGCGCGCCATGCGCGGAGGTGCCACAATGTATTCAATGTCCCTGTTTTTGGTTTTCTGTATCACCTCGAATAGCCTCGCCCTGCCCGGTATGCCATATGCCTTAAGGGACGGGGAGACCGCCAGGCAGATGGTCTTTGCGGTGCGTGACTCATCGGCCACCACGAGATTAGTGGTAAGGGGATCGAGTCCCCTGTCCACACATTCCACCGATGCATAAAATGATTTCAGATCTATGGCTAAAAAAATGTTATCCATTCGCTCTAAAGAATACTATCCAAAATATCAAACATCTCATCAATATCGGCCTTTTCTGCCACCAGAGGCGGAAGAAGCCTGAGCACATCACTTCCGGCAGTAAGGACTACCAGTCCCTTTTCCAAAGATGCCTTTACTATATCCACAGGCTTTACACCCGGATCTATAATAAGTCCCTGCATAAAGCCCATGCCCCTGTGACCCTTAGCCACATCCGGATGCCTGTCGCAAAGTGTCTGTAATTTTTCCTCCAAGTAGGGGGCCGTCTCTCTCACATGTCCCGGCAGATCCAGTTTTTCCAAGAGCCCTATGGATGTCTCTACCGCAGCACACACCAGAGGATTGCCACCATAGGTGGTTCCGTGATCCCCGGCCTCTAAGGAGCTTTCTGCCACCTTATCCGTAACCGCAAATGCACCCACCGGCACTCCGCCGCCTAAGGCCTTTGCCGTGGTAAGCACATCCGGTTTAACGCCATACTTCTGGAATGTATAAGTATAACCACTGCGTCCCATGCCGCACTGGATCTCATCAAAGATCAGGAGCATATCCCTCTTGTCACACATCCTGCGAAGCCCTGTTAAAAACTCCTCAGTTGCGGGAATGATGCCTCCCTCTCCCTGAATAGGCTCAAGCAAAATGGCACAAGTGTCATCATCCACAAGTTCCTCAACACTATTAAGATCATTGTAGGTACCAAAGGAAACCCCGTCCATAAGAGGATAAAACGCCTCCCTGTAGTGCTCATTTCCCGTTACCGAAAGAGCCCCCACCGTTCTACCGTGAAAGCTGTGGGAAAAAGCTATAAGGTTATGTCCGTTTTTTCCCGTTTTTTTATAAGCATATTTTTTCGCTGTTTTAAGCGCGCCCTCGATAGCTTCGGCTCCGCTGTTTGTAAAGAAGACCTTATCCAGTCCGCTGGCACGGCACACGGCCTGGGCCGCCCTCATAAGAGGGGGATGGTAAAAGAGATTGGATGTGTGTAAAAGCCTGTCTACCTGCTCATGCAGTGCCTTGTTATACTCAGGGTGTCCATAGCCAAAAGCCATGACACCTATACCGCTGCCAAAGTCCAGATAGGATTTGCCGTCAGTATCATAAAGCCTCATTCCCTCACCGTGGTCAAAGACCACGGAAAACCTGTTGTATACATGAAGCAAACATTTTTCAGATTCATTAATATAATCCATACAGTCTCCCTCCTTCGGGACTGCCCTAAATTTAAAACGGGGCACATCCCGGCTGTGATCATCAGTTGTAATACTTCGGCTCCTCATCAGATATGATGGCCGTTCCTATTCCACGATTTGTAAATATCTCCAAAAGCAGACAATGTGCAATGCGCCCGTCAAGGATATGCACCCTGGATACTCCCTGCTCAATGGCTGAGATACAGGAGTTTAGTTTCGGCAGCATACCGCCTCCGATATAGCCCTCATCCATAAGCGCCCTGGCATCTGTAACTGTAAGCTCCGAGATAAGCGTCTCAGGATCATTGGGATCCTTATATACTCCCTCAATATCAGATAAAAATGCCAGTTTTTCCGCATGGACTGCCTCAGCTATGGCACAGGCCGCATCATCAGCATTTATATTGTAGGTATCGTAATTATCGTCCACACCGATGGGACAAACTATGGGCAAAAAGTCCTTCTCCAAAAGATCGTACAGCACCTTGGGATTAACGGATTTGATCTCACCAACATATCCCAGATCAGCTCCCTCCACCTGCTTTTTATCCACATGTAAAAGGTCTCCGTCCTTGCCGGATATTCCCACGGACAAAACTCCCAGCTCCGAGACCAGGCTTACCAGAGATTTGTTCACCCGGTTTAATACCATCTCGGCTATCTCCATGGTATCCCCATCCGTTACACGAAGTCCGTTTACAAACTCAGGCTCCTTGCCGGAAAGCTGCACCCATCGGTTAATGTCCTTTCCACCGCCGTGTACTATAATAGGTTTAAATCCAACCAGCTTAAGCAAGGTCACATCCTGGATCACCTGTTTTTTAAGTGTCTCATCCAGCATGGCGCTGCCACCGTATTTAACAACTATTATCTTCCTGTTAAAGCGCTGGATATAAGGGAGTGCCTCGATCAGAACCTGCGCTTTTTCCATTATCTTTTCCATTGATTCCTGCATTTTGTTTCTTCATCCTCTCTTGTTCAATATATCTTTCACTGTGCCGGGTCTTAACATCCTTAACGGATAAAATGTCCGCAGCAACAGCCAGATCCCTTGGGCTGTATTCGGCCAGATCCACTATCTCCTCGGCTGAGTATGGCATGGTTGCAAGAAAATACTTCTCGTATTCATCATATTCCTCCGGAGAACTGATATAAATATAGGAGCATTGTATCTCGTAGGCCGGCTCCCCAACGGTTCTTTTGTATTCACCGTTTATGGCCTGATAAAGCAGCAGAAAAGCATAAAGGGGGTTACAGATATTGCCACCGGACTGAGCTAAGATACTCTCGTTTTTAAACTGCCTTTTTATATCATTTAAAAAGCCTGTGCCAACCAGATCTACCCTCTCGGTAAGTCCGTGGTCCCTTAAGGCACTCATGGCTCCGACTACCTGGGCGCCGCTGCCGCTTCCCACCAAAAGCCCGTCCATATCACTCATTTGGTACAAAAGCTCATCCACTGCCCTGTTACAGGATCCGGTGGAGGTTTTGGCCAAAACCGGATTTGATAAAACCACCGTATCATCGGGATAGGCGTTGTTCCACTCTGTTATTGCAAGCTCGCAGCCTGCCTTTCTGTTTGCAAAGGTATCGTCGTCACCGGACCCGCACATGATACCGATCTTGCGGTCTCCGTTTTCCAAAAGATAACGGGTCAGGTTATAACCGTTTTCCACCTCATCCTCGTAAACAGCACCCACATAGTATTCGGAATTTATGGCCTGCTCATATAATTCCGGTTCAGCATCCTCTTTTATATAGGAATAATACTGGGCCAGATATACCTCTTCCCTGTCGCAGGTCTTTATCGCCTCTTTCATATCACTGTATTCTGTGGGGCAAAAAAGAATGCCGTCGCAGCCGGCTGCACAAAGCTTATTGACCGATGTCCTCACCCAGTTTGCATCATGTTTATGCTCAAACCAGATTAATTCCACATTAAGCGCATCTGCCGTAGCCTCAATTACCCTTTTTGTCTTGGAACCCATCAGATCCCTGGTGTCCCATATAGATACGCCTATGGTTGAATGAGGCAATTCGCCGCGCTCTGCAACAGCTGCCTGCTCATTATCTGAGCAGGCAGTCATAGGTAACATAAGTGCCACTGCGCATAGCAGGGCAGTGAATTTTTTGCCGTATCTTTTTAACATATTCCGATCTTGTCCATAAAGGACAGGTTATATTTTATAGCTGTCCTATTTGGACATCAGTTCTTCAAGCTCGGCCTGAGCAGCTTTCAGCCCGTCATCCACAGAGGTATCACCCTTTATGATCTCATCCATGTGTGTGCCCAAAATGGTATAAAACTCCGTCCACTCCATCATGATGGGACGATATGTGCCGCTTTCCAATGCCGCCCTTACCGCATCATACTGGGGATACTGGGCCAAAATATCCTCATCTGCAAGGCTTGAATATCTGCAGGGCACTCCTCCGCTTTCAACCGTACCTTTCTGCACCGTGGGATCCATAAGGTATTCAAGGAGCTTTACAGCCATCTCCTTATGAACTGAATTCTCGGGAATACCTATGGTCCAAACACCGTAAACATTGGCGTTGTATGCCATGCTGTTTTCATTGATCCTGCCGGAGAGCGCACAGTAATCCGCAGTGGAATTCTCATCCGGAGTGTACCATCCGGGCCATGCTATACCAAGGGCTCCCGCGTTGTTTGAAATGGCGGAGATCATGTTTTCCTTTTCAAGGGCCTCACCTGTGCCGATAAGCTCTAAGTAAAAATTCATGGCATCCTTAAATTCATTGGTATCCACAGTGGGGTTGTTACTCTCGTCCACAACCCATCCACCGTAGGATAAAAGGATGGGTAAAAAGTCAACCACTAAGTTATTGGGAGTATCGCCCCTGTAGATGAATCCGCTGGTTCCCTTGCTTTTAGCATATGATGCCACATTCATGACATCCTCTAAAGTGCTGATCCCACCGTCGGCATAACCTGCTTCCTCTGCAAGAGACTTGTTATATAAAAGCACGGTAACATTGCCGTAATAGGGCGCCAGATAAACCTCGCCATTCTGGTAGGATATCTTTGTGGTGGCGGGGATTATATCACCATCCAGTTCGTAACCCAATGCACTTAATGATGTCAGAACATTTTCTGCCGTATACTCAGCCATCCATGAACCGTCCACCATGCAAAGATCATATTTGCCCTCTTTTTCAGACGCATCCTCTACCACGCCGGAGTGCAGATCCTCCTCGGAAAGCTTTTCCACCACGCAGGTGACCCCGTTTTCCTCCTCAAAGGCAGGCAGACATTCCTCTATGACATCGGCATAGGTACCATCCCGAAGCGCAAGTGTAATGGTTGAGTCATCGGCCTTTTTTGATCCGCCTGAACATGCGCAAAGACATACGCCAAGGGCCGCTGCCATAATAACTGAAATGATCCTCTTTCCCATATATCCCCTCCCAAAAATCCGGATATTTATTCCGTCGTCTCCTCTGTTGTCTCAACTGCTGCAGGCTGCTCGATAACAGGCAGCCCCGCGTCGGTATTCCTGTCTACCATGGTCTCGAAAAATGTGGCGCCGCAGCTTACTGTAACTACACCATCTTCTCCGCTGCTGCTGCAGGAAATATCATTTATTATGCACCTGTAATGGCAGTTCGCCAGATTCTTTAATATCTTCATGGCCTTATCATAAGATCCGGCTGTGTAGGTTACCACAAAGGTTCTGCGGATCTGATCGCCCTCTACGGTTACCGGCGAAAAACCTACGCTGTATTGCTCGGCGTCCTTAAAGGTCTTATCCAAAAAAGCTATCTCCGCCGACCGGTTGTTATAGCTGGCCATAAAACTGGTGTCCTCGGTCACATGGGACATATCCTCCTGCATACGATGATATTCCAAAAGCTTTGCATGAATAGCATCATACTCAATGGTAAGCTGCTCCTTTTGAGAAGTCAGCTGCTCCTTCTGGCTGCGAAGCGGCATATCCACCAGATAATAGTACACAACCAAAACCAGCATGATCGCCAATATCAAAAGCAATATTTTTTCTCTTAATGTAAACTCCCTGCTAAGATATTTCACTGCAAGTCCTCCTTGGTGTCACTTAAGTAAATGGTAACCTGAGCCGATGCCTCCAGATCACCCCTGACGGATGCTATATCTACATTTTCCGAGTCATATACGATCCCGGAATCATCGGAGCTGGCTGCCAAAACCTCGCAATGATCCACCAGCGGATCATCCTCAAGCCTGCCTACTATATATCCTATCTCACTGAAAGTCACCCCCGTGATGGGAAGACTGATCTCATTTCCGGAGATGGAATAGCTGCCTACTATCGCCTCCGACCTCACATATTTGTCGATGAGCTTTACCGCATCCATCCTGTCGGAAAGATGCCGTTCCTCCTCGGTCATGCCTGACCAGGTATAGTGAGCATACTGTGTGGCAATATCGCCCATTTCCTCGATCTGGGCCTTTTCCGTATCGATCTGTGACTGCAATCCGGCCACTTCACCCTGAAGCGCGTAAACCTCCATTATACGGTCCACAACAAAAAACTTGGAAAGAAGTGATGCCCCGACAACAATGAGCACAATGCCGGGTAAAAGCACCGACAGCTTCATTGGTGTGATGCCCACCATCGCAAAGTTTATCTTTGTCTTTGTGGGCAGCACCAGCTTCTTTTCAAAGGGTTTTCTTTTTTTCTTTGTCTTTACTTCCTCTTCATTGGAAGCATTGTTTACGATATCCATACTCTACCTGTCTCCGGAAAAATTGCAAGTCTACTGTGTAATGCCTGTGGCTAAAAGCATGGAACTGCTCTCAGTCGTATCTGTATATCCAAAGCCGCTTAAAAGCTCACCGGCCGGATGAATCTTCATATCAAGGTTTTCCTCTAAAGCCGAAAGAAGTGCGGGAATATTGGCACCCCCACCGCAAACCCATACATCATTCAGGCTGGAATCCTGCATGCTGTATCTGAGGAAATTCATGGTCCGCATCAGCTCCACACCTATGTTGTTAAACGCAGAAGTGCAGACATCATTATTCTGGCAGTCCTCATAATTACTGATAAGATATGTATGTGCAATATGGGAATCCACATTAAAGGTCTCCGCCAAAGCATCATCCAAAGTCCGAAGCCCTGACTCGATCTCGTTGGTAGCCAAATGCTTGTCTCCCTTAAATGCATACATACGAATGCTCTGAAAACCTATGTCCAAAATGCAGTAATCTCTTGGACCATCTGCATCCACAGGCTGTGCCTGCATAATGTTCTGATATACGCAAAGCACCGGCGCTGCCTTGACCAGCTTAAGCCCTGCTTTTCTGAGTATTGATCTGGTATCATCCAAAAGAACCCTGGGTACAGCCGCAGCCATAACCTCCATGGTCCGCTCCTCTTCATTAACGGATATCATGGCATAGTCAAAAACGAAGTCCTTAAGCTCCTCGGTAATGTAATCCCTGAACTCATAAGGAAGGTTATATAACAGTTGCTCCTCGTTCATCATAGGCATGGTGACGGGTCTGACATATACCCTATCCCCTGCAAAGACATATGCTGCCTTGTTACATCTGATGCCATTCTCCTTAAGGGAAGAACGAAGAAACTCTCCCATGGTCTCGGGACTTACTATCCTGCCCTCGTTCATCAGATTCTCAGGCATATCAAGCACCAGTGACTTTTTAAGTTTTTTTCCGGTCATAAGGGCCAGCTTTAATCTGTTATGCCCTACATCTATTCCCAATATTGTCTGCGCCATCAGGTACTCCTTTTCAAGAATAATTTTCAGGTCAAAATAAAAATCAGTTTACAGGTTCATGCAAGACCAAGAAGGCCCATATACCAACTACTCAGGGCTTCTCCCCATAATAGCATAAAGTATGTTCCCACTGCAATAAACGGTCCAAAGGAAATCGTTCCCCTTTTTTTGATGACCACAGTCAAAAGTCCCGTTATGCAGGCTATCATTATGCAAAAAAGTGTGGGCATAACTCCCAGGTACAAACCCACCACCGCAAAAAGCTTGATGTCGCCGCCTCCCAGGCTTTCCTTTTTAAGCACCTTATCCATTATAAGGGAGATGACTAAAAAAGCGGCACCAAAGCCAAATCCGGAGGCCACGTGGATTATGATATCCCTAATGCTCTCATATACAAAGTATGCGGTTGCAGCCCATGTAACGGCAGAAATGATAAGTGTCCCATCGGGTATCTCCCTTTTTTCAATGTCCACTAAGGACAGGCAAAAAAGGCAGCTTACAAAGATCATATTTCTGACGGTCAAAACCGAAATACCGCTGCTTAAGTAACATCCCGTCATAAGCACTCCGCAGATAAGCTCCGTTATGGGGTATCTGACGGAAATCCTGTCTCCACAATATCTGCATCTGCCGCGGCTTAAAATATAACTTACAACCGGCACCAGATCCGCGGCAGAAAGAACATGTCCGCAGGCTGTGCAGTGGCTCCTGCCTTTTACAAAGGACTCCCCACGCACCATGCGGTAAGCCGCACAGTTTAGAAATGATCCTAAAACAAGCCCCACTAAAAATACGACTACTCCAAAATATATATCGTAAATAATATCTACATCCATTACATACCTTCGTACATTGTAAATATCGCAATATATATGGCAAGCACTATATATCCGGCGAAAATGGCTATGAATATGAGGATGGCCGGTTCCAATTTTGCAACAGCAGAGTTAATGGCTGTGGCAAGCTCAGCATCATAGTAGGCTGCGATGGTCTTTAAGGTATCCTCCATCTCACCGGTTTCCTCACCTACTGCCGTCATATCCGTCAAAATGTCAGGCATCACCGCGGCTTCTCTCATGGCCTCACCTAAGCTGTGGCCCTCCTCGATCTGTCCCGTAAGCTTGCCCACCTCCTGAGAAAGATAATAATTATCAAGAGCATTGGCAGTGATACTTACCGCCTTTGTAAGCGGCAGGCCCGCGCCTATCATGGTAACAAGCGTGTTGGCAAACTGGCTGGCTCCGTTTAGCACCTGTATCTCTCCCAAGACAGGAAGCTTTAGTGACAGCTTTGCTATCTTAAGCCGCCCATCCTCGGTGTTTGAGTAAAACTTAAATCCAAGATAACCGGCAATGGCAATAATGGCCAAAAGGCCCCAATAGTGCTGGAAGAATCCCGAAATATCAACCAGGCTCTGGGTTATTGCGGGAAGCTGTGAGTCCTGTTCCTCAAATATCTGTGTAAAGGTGGGGATAACCTTTACCATCATAACTATCACCACTATAACACCGATAACCAGAACGAAGCTGGGATAGGCCAGTGCTCCCTTGACCTTGGCCTGGATCTTGGTCTGCTTGTCAAAGTGCTCGTACATGGAGTTGAATGCGGCGTCCAGATTACCGGATTCCTCACCTGCACGAATGGACTCTATAAACGAAATAGGTAAAATGCCCTTGCCGTTTTCCTCAAAGCTGGCTGCCAGAGAACGGCCAGCCTCCACATCGGAGCGTACTTTTGCCAAAATCTTTTTAAGGGTCTTGTCAGTGGTCTTGTCATAGATCAGATTGACAGCCCTGCCAATGGGTACGCCGGATTTTAAAATGATGGCAAACTGAGAACACATCACCGTAAAAGCTTTAGGATCAAGACGATTGCCCCCAATATCCATTGTAAGGAGGCTTTCCTTTTTCTCCTGAACCTCGGTCACCTTTACGACAATGTCGTATTCCTGCTTGATCCGGTCAACGGCGTCCATCTCATTGTATCCTTCGATGACGCCCGAAACCTTGGCACCCGATTTTGAAATTGCCTGGTATTTGTAAGTGATCATATTATGATTATGTCCTTAAATCGCGTTCTTCTTTACATAATTCTCATCGTGAGCGTAATGCAGTGCAGTCTCCTTGGTAATATCCCCTGCTCTTACCAGCCGGCAAAGGGCTTGATCCATGGTCTGTCCTCCAATGGTAGCGGAAGTAGCCACCGCATTGGCGATCTGAGGAGTATTTCCCGCTCTTATCAGATTTCTGATGGCATCCGTTACTATCATAAACTCTGCCGCTAAAGCGCGTCCGCCACCCTTTTTAGGCATGAGCTGCTGGGTCAATACTGCCACCAGTGTCATGGAAAGCTGAAGCCTGATCTGATTCTGGGCCGCCTCCGGGAATACCTGGACCATACGGTCGATGGAGTCGGCTGCGGAACCTGTATGCAGGGTACCAAACACCAGATGTCCGGTCTCAGCTGCGGTGATCGCTGTCTCTATCGTATCCCTGTCACGCATCTCACCGATGAGGATAACATTGGGGTCCTCACGAAGAGATGCCCTAAGTCCCTCGGCAAAGCTCTTTGTGTCCTTGCCAACCTCACGCTGGTTGATGGCGCACAGATCCGGCTTGTAAATGTACTCAACGGGATCCTCCAGGGTGACTATGTGGCTCCTGTGGGTGTGATTGATATGATCCAAAAGAGCTGCAAGGGAGGTGGACTTACCTGAACCCGTCTCGCCTGTCACCAATACGATGCCCTTGTGCAGATCTGTCAGATCCATAACTGCAGGGGGCAGCCCCAGGCTATCCAGCTTTGGGATATGCTCGGACAAAAGACGCAGTGCCAACGATGGCACGCCCTGGGCCTTGAACAGATGGACACGGCAACGGCGTCCCGCATAGTTGCCTGCCATGTCAAGCTCGCCCTCTTTATCTAATATCTCGTAAGCGTCGCCTGCGATCCACTTTGCGATGTTGATGCAGTCATCCGCGGTCATGATCTCCGTGTCCATGTCCTGGATGGTGCCGTCTTTACGATACTTAGGAGGCAGATTACATATAACGTGTATATCACTCGCCCCGTCTGTCTCGGCTTTTTTTACCAGTTCCTCTACGTTCATCATAATTATTCCCCCCTTTTATCTTACGCATATTCTAATTGTCAGGCTTTCTCGCGACCCGCTCCGCTCTACCTCATCCCGGCGAATGTCCGTAAAGTCCTCACTCCTAAAGTCGTGAGGCCAACGGACATACGCAGTGTATTCGGAACGCTCTCGCTTA
>JAEEGL014362074.1_pt1 | contig 13836 bp, 7 predicted proteins | sample 9134231 | NCBI WGS metagenome assembly JAEEGL01 (sample SAMN16246548, study PRJNA631951) | gut metagenome | biome: gut microbiome; feature: rumen; material: fiber-attached | host: Bos | place: Iran: Karaj | collected 2018-10
AAAAATGCAAACGGAATTGTAGTTGTAACCCGCCAGGACCCGGATGACGACAAAACTACCGAAGTTTTCTTCAGCCAGAAAAATGCGTGTCCTGACTGTGGCATTTCTATCCCGGACCTGCAGCCACGCCTTTTCTCATTTAATAATCCTTTTGGTGCCTGCCCGGAATGCACAGGCCTTGGCGAAAAAATGGAATGGGATTATAACAAAATCCTGCCCGACCGAAGTCTTAGTTTTAACCAGACGGCCTTTCCTTTTTTTAATCCGACCAGCGAATGGAACCGAAGTGTTTTTAATGCCGTAGCCGATGCCGCAGGCTTTACTCTGGACACCCCGCTTGACCAGCTGACCGACAAACAGTTTGACTTTTTATGGAATGGAAGTGACAGCAAAAAGCTCCACTGGATTTACCAGAAGCAGAGTGGAGAAGGTTATTCTGAATACAACCGCCCATGGCCCGGAGTTTTGGGCGAAATGAACCGTCGTTACCGCGAAGCCTGGGGCGAAAGCATGCGTTCTAATATAGAAGAAAAGTTCATGGCCATTCACGAATGCTCTGCCTGTCACGGAATGCGTCTGCGCCCGGAAGCACTTGGCGTAACTGTGGGTGGAAAAAACATCTACGAGCTTTGTAAGCTTTCTGTTGCAGAATCGATCAAGTTTTTTGACGAGCTTGACCTTACCGAAAGCGAAGCTCAGATTGCAACCCAGGTACTTAAAGAAATCCGTGCCCGTTTGCGCTTCCTTCGAGATGTAGGCCTTGACTACTTAACCATGGAACGCTCAGCCGAAAGTCTTTCCGGTGGAGAAGCCCAGCGAATCCGTCTTGCAACTCAGATTGGTTCTGCCCTTTGCGGTGTAATGTATATTCTGGACGAGCCAAGTATCGGGCTCCACCAGCGCGACAACCAGCGTCTCATAGACACACTTATCAGTCTGAGGGACAACGGCAATACAGTAATTGTAGTAGAACACGACGAACAAACCCTGCGCACTGCAGACTACCTCATAGACCTGGGCCCCGGAGCCGGAGTAAACGGTGGACGCATTGTTGCGGCAGGCACCCCGGACGAGGTAGCCAAAGTAAAAGAAAGCCTTACCGGTCAGTACTTAGCCGGCACACTGCGCATGGATATTCCGGAAAAACGCCGCCCGGGAAACGGCAGCTTTATTCAGATAAGTAACGCCCGCGAACACAACCTCAAAGGCATAGATATAAAAATCCCGCTTGGAACCTTTACCTGTATTACAGGTGTAAGTGGCAGCGGTAAATCCACCCTTATGAGCGACATTCTTTACCCTGCAGTAAGCAACAAGATTATGCGCACTAACTATCCTGTAGGAGCCTGCGACAGCGTAGAGGGAATGGAAGCCATAGACAAGGTAATCAATATTGACCAGTCCCCAATCGGCCGCAGCCCGCGCAGTAATCCTGCAACCTATGTCGGAGTATTTGATGCAATCCGTGACCTTTATGCAAGCCTGCCTGAATCCAAGGCCCGCGGCTACCAGAAAGGACGATTCAGCTTTAATGTAAAGGGCGGCCGCTGCGAAAACTGTCAGGGTGCCGGTGAAATTGTAATAGAAATGAACTTCCTTCCGGATGTATACATTCAGTGTGAGGTTTGCGGTGGTAAACGATTTAATCACGAAACCCTGGAAGTTGAATACAAGGGCAAAAGCATAAACGATGTACTCAATATGACAATTGACGAAGCCTGCGACTTTTTCCAGAGCATTCCGCATATATATAGAAAGATTGCAACCCTGCAGTCTGTAGGCCTTGGCTATATTCAGCTTGGTCAGAACGCCCTTACTCTCAGCGGCGGCGAGGCACAAAGAGTTAAACTTGCCAACGAGCTTGCCCGTCCTGCAACCAGCAAAACCCTTTACATTCTTGACGAACCAACAACAGGCCTTCACTTTGCAGATGTAAAGCTCCTTATGACAGTAATCCAGCGCCTGGTAGGTAACGGCAACACAGTTGTAATGATTGAACACAACCTTGACGTAATTAAGCAGGCTGATTATATAATAGACTTAGGACCCGAAGGCGGAAACCGCGGCGGCACCCTGGTTGCATGCGGCACCCCTGAAGAAATTGCAGGCTGCAAAAAAAGCTATACAGGGCAGTTTTTGCAAGACCTTGGAGGAGCCGGTAAGTGAGGAAGAGATATGTCATTGCGAAGCACAAAGTGCTCAAGCAATCCATACATAATAAGGCCTTCTCATTTATGGATTGCCGCGCTGCGCTTGCAATGACGAGACCTTTTCTCGCAATGACGAGGACTGCGCTCGCAATGACGAGACCTTTGCTTGCAATGGCTCTATTTCTTTTATTCATTTTACCAGGCTCTCTCTATGCTCAATCCAACTCTGACGAGGTAACCACCATCACCATAAAAAACGCCCGCCAGACCACCTACGAAAAGAATGAAAAAAATGATACGGATTCCATTGTTCTGGAAGGCGCAGTAGAAATAGAAGTAAAAAAAGGCTCCACCTCCTCAGAAATAAAAGCCGACAAGGTTACCTACGACCGCAAGACCGAAATGCTTTTTGCAGAAGGCGGGGTAGAAATTACTACAAAAAGTTCCGGCTCCGGCGGTGGGGAAAAAACTACAGCCAGCTCCCTTTTGATGAACACATCAACTCTGGAAGGAATCTTTGACGACGGCCGGGTAGTGCAGACAAAAAGCGATGCCCTTAATCTTCCTTCCGGTTCAACCCTAATAGTTTTTTCAGACATCTTCGGCAAGAGCGAAGACAATACGATTGCATTTAAAAATTCCAGCCTTACCTTCTGCGACGACCCGGATCCCCACTGGCACATAGATGCTTCCCGAACCTGGCTGCTTCCCGGCGGCGAGTTTGCCTTTTTTAATGCCCTGCTTTATGTAGGTCCTGTGCCTGTTCTTTATTTTCCAGCCTTTTATTATCCAAAAGATGAACTTGTTTTTAATCCTGTTTTTGGTTCCAGAATGAGGGAAGGAAAATATGTTCAGACAACTACCTATCTTTTTGGCCGCAAGCCTTTAAACTCTTCTTCAAGCTCAGGTAAAAGCTCATCCGGCGAAAACGAAGATTCTTCTACCGAAGAAAGTCTTAAAGCCGTTTACAATTTTATGAAGCCGACGGAACTCAAGGAACAGGAGCTGCAGGGACTCATGCTTCATAATCTGGATGAAAGCTACAAGGGAGATACTTCTAATTATGTAAAGCTCCTTGCAGACTGGTATACAAATCTGGGCGGAATGCTGGGTATAGACGGCAGGCTGCGCCCTTCTTCCTATATAACAAATCTGGAGTTCAATACACTTTTTGGCTTTAGTACTACAGTTTTTCAAAGCGGAACTAAATATACTTTTCTTTCAAATTCAGGAAACCGCTATCTTGATAAATCAAATTTTATGGGCTTAAAACTTCCTTTCCGTTATGGAGCAAACCTTAAGTTTACCCTTTCAAAACCCTTTAATCTTTCTTTATCTTTACCGGTTTATTCAGACCCCTATTTTTATAACGATTTTAAAAACCGCGAAGAATCTATGGAATGGATTTCCTATCTGCTTGATTTGAGTAATGATTCTGCTGACTCAAAGAGTCCTGTGGGTTCTGCTTCGATAAATCAGCTTAACTGGACTCTTTCTGCATCTTATTCAATTCCTCTGCCTGATCTGGTTAAGCCTTATCTTAATTCCATATCCTTTAACTTGAATTCTTCTATAAATATAAACAGCCTTAATAAAAGTCAGGAGGCCCTTAAAGCCGACAGCCGTTATTTAAAAGATAATGAATGGATGGAAAAAACTCCTGAACGATCTTTCTATTATCCAAGCCAGGTTACTCCTGCAAAAGCCTCTCTGGCTTTAAATGGTACACTTTTTCAATGGCCTCTAAAACAAAAAACAGTAACTGCCAGAAAAACTAATTTTGAATTTCCTCTTGCCAAGCCGGATGAATTAAAAAGTCCAAAAGAAATTGAAGAAGAGCTTAAAGAAAAGAAAAAGCAGGAAGCTGAGCAGAATGCCTTGGAAGAAGATGACTCTAAGCAGAAGGAAGAAGAAGGGGAGGAAAATTCCCTTGAAAAAAAATCAGAGCTTGAAGCATTAACCTCTGCCTTAGTCCAGCTGGATACAGCTTCTTTTAGTGCCGTAACAATTTCGGGCTTAGACTATAAACTGGATTATAAAATAAATCCAAGCTATGACACTCAGATTGCTTATAGTGCAAGCGACAGCAGCGGAAAAACATACCTGAAAACTCCGGAAGATTTTGACTGGACAAAAATCCGTTCTTCCATGTATACAATAAAGATTCCTCTTTCGATTAACAGCAGCCTTGGATATGGCGGAAGCTTTTTCTCAATGAAGAATTCTCTTTCTTATGATCCTGTCTGGCAAAAGCATCCCAACATGGATGGCTATTCCACCAAAGACCAGAAAAATCTTTTAAAAGCAGATTATTCCCTGACTGGTCAAAGTCTTACAAATACTAACTCCATAAGCTTTAAGCCTTTTGCTTACCTGCCAAACTTTGCAGAAACCGGAATCACCTGGAATAATACAATGAAGCTTTACCGCAAAAAATTTTCGGGTGATGCAGATAATCCTAAATGGGATGTCAAGCTTCTTGATTTTGATGATACCGAAAGTATTACAGCAAATTCCCTGTCCCTCATCCTTGGTATGAACGAAAGAAATTCTACCTTTAAACAGACTTTAACTTTATCATCAACTTTAAAGCCTCTTACTGCCAGATACACAGGCAGCCTTAATCTTGTTTTTCCTTATGTAAGCTTTACTATGAGTACGGGCCTTTATGAAAAAAGCAAGGATGACAAAACTCTGCAATACAGTCCTTTGTCTCAGTCAATGTCACTAAGTCTTTTTAATTCTTCTTTAAAAATTTCAGAATCTTTTTCTTATGTTTATAATGATAATACGGACAAAAAAGAAAAACATGCCGAAAGCCTGAGATTGAGTCTTTCTTACAAACAGCTTTCTCTTTCTTTCTCCAGCTCTTATACAATAAAATATGATTTGTTTACAGATACGGCAAATGAAGATGGTAAAAAAGGTTATGTTGCCCGCAAGGAAAAAGAATTTACTCCATACTCTGCAAGCCTTTCTTATTCTCTTCCTTCAAAAACCTGGTATGAATGGTATAACAGAATATCCTGGGCACCCGGCTTGACTGCAAACATTAATTATGACTTTATAAAGCCTACAAACTCATATTTTCAGATTTCTCCATCTCTTAATTTTAATATAAATAACTTCTTTAAGCTTACTTTTTCTGCTACTTCCCGAAACTCTTCCGTTTACTGGTATTTTCAAAATACAGGAAAATATACCGGCAATGACTTTTACGGCAATAATTTTGCTTCCAGACTTGCAGCAGATTTGTTACAGTCAACAGGAATTTATGGTATAAACGGCTGGGGCTGGGAAAATAATGCCTTTAGAAAAAACAGGGAAACTTCAGGTTTTAAACTCAAATCTCTTAATCTTACTCTGACTCATCAGCTGCATGACTGGGATTTTAATATGACCTGGAAGTTTGAACCAAAGGTTGTAAAAAAGAACGGCGTAGACAAGTATGTTTATGATCCATATATTTCAATTGGAATCGTATGGAATCCAATGCAGAGTATAAAAACAAATCTTACTCATGAATACAAAGACAATGAAGAAAAATCAATGTGGATTTTGAAGTAAAAAGAGACTTTACCTTGCACAAATATTTAATACTTGCACATAATTCACATGCATTATAAAATATAATATAAGAGGATTTTTTGAGCGAATATACAATAGTAGTTCCTGATAATGACATAATATCCTGCGTTTGTGGAACGAATGACAGCAATCTTAAACTCATAGAAGAAAGTCTTGGTGTATCTGTATTTACAAAGGGGAATGAGCTTTCTATTGATACAAGTGATGAAGATATACGGCAGAAATTTCAATTTATAATAGATAGAATTGTTGATGAAATTGATGACGGCAGTATTAATTCCCAGGATATTGTACTTTCGGTTTTAAATACACAAAAAAAAGTAAATGCCCAGGAAGTTTCTATAAGCATTCAAGGTGGTGCAAAAAAAATCTATCCCCGCACTCAGAATCAGGCTGAATATATAAATCTTTTGCAGACAAAGGATATGGTTTTTTGTACCGGTTGTGCAGGAAGTGGAAAAACCTTTCTTGCCGTAGCCGAAGCCCTGCATCTTGTACTTTCGCATAAAAAAAACAAACTCATAATTACAAGGCCTGTCGTAGAAGCCGGAGAAAACCTTGGCTTTTTACCTGGAGATCTGGAGCAGAAGCTCAATCCTTATCTGCGGCCTTTGAATGATGCAATGGAAAGTATCACTTCTGTTGAAACTGTAAAAAAGCTTACGGAAGCAGGTATAATAGAAGTTGCCCCTCTTGCCTATATGCGCGGCCGAACCCTAAGCAACGCAGTAATAATTCTTGATGAAGCCCAGAACACAACCTGCTCTCAGATGAAAATGTTTTTAACCAGAATGGGCGAAAATTCAAAAATGTTTATAACTGGAGATACAAGTCAGGTAGACCTTCCTCATAAAACTACTTCGGGACTGGTTCATGCCCTGAGTGTTTTATATAAAATAGAAGATATCGGTTTTATGGAGCTTACGGCAGAAGATGTTGTAAGGAATCGTCTTGTTAAAAAAATAGTAAGGGCTTACGAAAATGAAAAATAAACAGTCAAACAGTAAGAATAGTGGAAAAGAAAATCCTTTTGCTCTTTTTTTTAAGAGTGCCGGTCAGTATATAAAGGTAAAATATCCTTTTCTTATCCTGCTTATATTAGGATATCTTGCTCTTTCTGCACTTGTTTTTGCAAAAGTAACAACAAGCGAAACTGTTGCCAGCTTTTCAATAGATGATTTTGAAATTGGACAGATTTCGGACAGAACAATTATTGCCGAAAAGAGCATTCCTGCCGATGATGCAAACCCCGTAACAATTACTGCCGGTGAAAAAATCATCAGGAAAGGTTTTCCGATTTCGGAGGAAGCATATTCCAAACTCAAAAAAATGATTGCTTCTCCAATCTACATAGACTACAGGGCTTTTGCAAATAAAATTCTTTATCTGCTTGTAATTTCAATAATGTATTACCTGCTTTTTTCACTTCTGCCTTTGGGTAGGAAAATAAAGCTTCAGGAGCCTTTGCTGCAGGTAATCTTTATAATAATAATTTTCTTTGCGGCTTCCTTTGGTTCCAAGCTGCCTTTATGTGCCAGCCCTTATGCCCTTTGTATGATTATTCCGGCAAGCCTGTTTACGATGATTATAACAATTCTCTATGGCCAGAATTCTGCTGTCCTTTTTTCTTTTATAGTTTCTTTTGCCGTGCTGGGTTCCGGTTCCTGGGAAATTGTTCCCTTCTTATTTACTCTGGGTTCCTCTATGGCTTCGGTTGCAATTGTCCGCAAGGTAGAAAGACGAATAGACCTGGTTTTTGCTGCCATTATTCTGGCTCTTTGTGATGTTGTCTTTTTTGTCCTGCTTATCGTTGTCTTTAACGAAACCTTTGTTGAAAATGCAAGGCTCTTTATAGGCATCCTTTGTAACGGCTTCCTTTCCGGTATCCTTACTCTGGGCCTTCTTACTCCGCTGGAATATATGCTTAATACAGCTTCTGTTTTCAGGCTTATGGATTTAAGTGATACAAATGCGGCTCTCCTTAAAAAAATGTGTATTACCGCAAGCGGCACTTACCAGCATTCTATGATGGTATCCCAGCTGGCAGAATTTGCCTGTCGTGAAATCGGAGCAAATCCCTTGATTGCCCGGGTTGGCGGTTACTATCATGACATTGGAAAAATAGAGCAGAGCGAATACTTTGTAGAAAATAAACAGGGTGATATAGAAAAGCATAATGACATAAACCCGACCCTTTATGCAACAGTTATCAAGAGTCATGTTAAAAAAGGCATTGAAAAAGCCCGCCAGATGCATCTGCCTCAGGTTATAGTAGATGTAATAGCAGAGCATCATGGAAACAGCGTTATCCAGTATTTTTATCAGGAGGCTAAGGAAAAAGATCCGACTCTTTCTCCCGAAGATTTTGCTTATCCGGGCCCGATTCCTGCAACCCCGGAAAGCGGAGTTGTAATGCTTGCCGACACTGTTGAAGCTGCCTGCCATACATTAAAAAATCCATCTATCCCAAGACTGGAAAGCTTTATTTCTACTCTGGTAAATGCAAAAATTGAAGCCCATCAGCTGGATAACTGTGATCTTACTTACAGGGATATTACAAAAATCAAAGAGGCTTTTGTTCAAATTCTTGCAGGATTTTACCATAGCCGTATTGAATATCCTGACCAGCAGGACCCTGATGCCGATAAGCCGGAAAAAACTGAGAAGGCTGATAAAACAGAAAAGGCAGACAAGTCCGATAAAGCAGAAAGAAAGGAAAAAAAGTAAATGGCAAACAGAATCTTTGTTAGCTTTCAGGAAGATATGCTTTGTCCTCAATGGTTGCCTCAGGTTCAGCCCTTTCTTGAAAAGGCAGCTGCTTTGCTTGGTTTTGATCAGGAAGAGGTTTCTGTATTTTTTTGTAATGACGATTATATCAGGGAACTTAACAAGACCTATCGTAACATAGATGCTCCCACAGATGTTTTATCTTTTGAGAACGGGGAGGAATATGATGATGAAGAAGGGCACTGGAAATGTACAGGAGATATAGCAATAAGTCTTGATACCCTGCCGGTAAATGCCGACTATTTTAATGAAGGACAGAATTCAGAACTAAAAAGACTTTTGCTCCATGGACTTTTGCATTTAAATGGAATGGATCATGGAGAAGAACATATAGAAAAAGGAATAACTCCTTCCTGCCGGATGCTTATTTTACAGGAAGAGACACTAGAAAAATTAAAGGATGAAATTATTATAAAATGAGTTTTTTTAATCGTAAGAAAAAGAACAACAGTAAAGCTGCCAGTCAAAATGATATAATAGAGCAGAAAATTCTCAATGAAGAAAAAAAAGACATGATTCAGGGAGTTGAAGATCTTTCAATCACATCGGTAAAGGAGGTAATGGTTCCCCGCATTGATGTAGATTTTATTTCTTCTGATACCCCTAAGGCAGAGCTTGTAACAAAAATTATTGCCAGCGGACATTCCCGTTTTCCGGTTTATACTGATTCCATTGATAATGTCGTAGGCGTACTTTATGTTAAAGACCTGCTCAAATCTTTTGCAGAAAATCAGGTAATAGATCTGCTTAAGATAATCCGTAAACCATATTTTGTTCCTGAAAGTAAAAGAATAGATTCTTTGCTCAGAGAGTTTAAGCGACATCACCTGCATATTGCCATGGCTATTGACGAGTACGGCGGAATATCGGGTATTGTTACAATGGAAGATATTATAGAAGAAATTGTTGGTGACATTCAGGATGAATTTGACAAGGAGCGGGAAGATATAATCACTATAAACGAAAATGTCTGGCTTTGTGATGCCCGCGTAGATCTTGATGATTTGAACGAAACTATAGGAACAGCTTTTCCGAATGAAGATTTTGATTCTCTCGGCGGTTTTGTATTTGATTTATTCGGTAAAGTACCTGTAAAATATGAGAAGGCTTCGTGGAAAAACTATGATTTTATAGTTCAAGACATGGAAGGACATAGAATAAATGTAATTAAGGTAATAAGAAACAATGAAGATGAAGAAAAAGAAGAGGAATAGAATTTTAAAAATTACTCTTGCTGCAGTTTTTTTTGCAGCAGCTTCTATGGCACAGGCTGCCACTCCCGGCATTGATTCAGCCTCTGTCCTTGAAAAATTCAATGAAGGAAGCAGGGCAAAGGCAGATGAAAATTTTTATTCTGCCTCCCAGTATTTTCTGGAGGTTGTTGCCCAGAATCCTGCCTTTACCGATGCCTGGTACCAGCTGGCCGAATGTTCCTACAAGCTTGGAGAATTTGACTTAGCCCTGCAGTATCTGGAAAATGCAGAAAAATATGAAAAATCAAATACTAAAATCCAGAACCTTAAGGGAATGGTTCTTATCTCTCTGGGAAAGCTGGACGAAGGCCGTTCTATTTTTAACGATATTCTTAAAAAGGCCCCTAATGATATAGAAGCTCATTTTGGACTTGCAGAAATAGAATTATATGAAGGCCGTTATTCCGGGGCTCAGAATCAATATATGGAAGCCCTTAAAAGACAGAACACTAACCGAAAGGCTTTGCTTTCCCTTTCTCTTGTTTATGCAGAAAGAGGTAACTATGATCAGGCAAATACTTATTTGCGTCAGGCTCTTTCATATTATTCGGGAGAAGCCGAAGTTCATTATTTTGCATCCATAATCTATTCTATGCAGGGGGATTATGTTACGGCAGAAAAACAGGCCCGCATTGCAGTAGAGGTTAATAGCAATTATGAAAAAGCCTATGATATGCTTTCTACGGTTTTATATCAGCAGGGAAGATATACAGAGGTAATAGACATAAGCGACTATCTTATAAGCCGCAACCGCAAAAACTCAAATGCCTGGTTTATTAAAGGAGTTGCCCAGGACAAGCTTGGTAACACAAAACAGGCCATTCAAACCTGGACTTCCGGACTTTCTGTAAATCCTCAGGATGAAATCATGCGCAGTGCAATGGAAAGTGAAATAAGGATAAGCCTTGGTCTTGAAGATTCAAACCGCCATTCTTATGCCCAGTTCCATGTAGACAATGCAAAACAGTATGCTTCCCGCTTTGACGGCTCAGGGGCAGTTTATGAATATCAGAGGGCTCTTTTGCTTGATCCTCTTAATTACGAGGCCCGCTCTGCCTATGCAGACATTCTGGAAATAAACGGAATGTATGAGCTTTATCTTGAGCAGCTCAAATTTATAAAGGAACACAGCGAGGAAAAAGCTCTTCCAGTTTTGATTGAACAAGGACATGGAGAACCTGTTACAACAACCAGCACCGTTAAGAATGTAGAGTTAAATGATAAAATAGAAGCCTACGAAGATTTACTTTCCAACACTCTTGGTAAAAAATGGAAAATAGATCCTTTTTATCTTGATAAAACCAGATGGAATATTGCGGTTTTCTATGAAGAAAGCAACAATTCCTTTATTCATGCGGATACAAACCGGCTGGTTGCAGCCGCTGCAGCCGATATTTTTTCAGGAGTTGCAATTACTTCTGTAAAAACTCAGGTTACTCCTGTAAGCGGATATGGAGAAGCATTTAAAAATGCCCGCAGCGGCAGCTTTGATTATTTTATAATCCTTTCTCTCAGCGAAGGTGAAAATGACATGACCCTTAACAGCACCATGTATTCCGGCAGAACAGGTCTTGAAATTTCTAAGAATTCCTTCTATTGCACCGGTAATAACCGCTTTTCTACAGTTTTGCGTCGTTTCAGGGCTTCGGTTCTGGAAAAGCTTTCTGTTCGTGGAAAAATCCTTGCCCGCAATGGAAAAACTGTTCTGGTAGATCTTGGAAAATCAGAAAACATAGTTGCCGGTGCAAGCTTTAAGATAATTAAAAAAGGCCAGGTAAAAACAGCAGATTCCGGCAGCGGCCTTTACTATAAAGATTCAGATATCCTTGGAAATCTTGTCATAACTGTAGCCGGAGAAGAAATCTCTGAAGCAGAAATTGATAATCACGGCTTTTATGACCGCATAAATGTTGATGATGAAGTTATTCTCATTTCTCTTCCTCAGGCTAAAACTAATAACGATGCAAATGGAAATGCTATTGATACAGTTCCTGCCGCAGATGCAAATGGAAATGCCGTTGTTAAAAATGAGGTAAAAGGGGCAGAGCTTGTAGATGAAATTAAAAAGGCTGTAGAAAGGCCTTCTATCCTGGATTTGTTGAGGAATATATATTAAGGAACTTTTATGAAAAAGACATTTATAATTATAACAATCCTTGCCACTTTTCTTTTAAGTCTGAATGCCCAGAATAAACCTGTCGTTCAGGATATTCAGGCGACTCCTTCAAAAGGTACTAAGGTTTATATTACCTGGACCCTGCCGCAAAATCCGGAGCCCCCGATAAATAAGCTTTACATATACAGGGATACAAGACCTGTTTCTTCTTATAATCAGCTTTCTACTTCTGTTTTTCTGGCCGAACTGCCTCCTGACAGCCTTTCTTATACGGATGTTTTAAGCGATTTTAACGATTATTATTATGTAGTAATTGCTTATACAGACAGACCCATGGATCTTATCCTTGTTTCTATGAATTCTACTGTTGAAGGAGTTCATCTTATTGCTCCCGAAGAAAAAGATATTGAAGCAAAGAAAAAAACAGAAGAAAAACTTTATACAGACGGAGCTATGAGAGAAACTCCTTTGCCCTTTATTAATTATGTAGAAGGCCAGGGCAGAAATGATGATAATTATATATCTTCACAAGCCTTGGAAAGTATTTCATCTTTAAGCAGGTCTACGGTAAAAAGCAGCAGCAGCAGAGTTTCTCCTTACTTTTTTGAAGAAGACCTGGTTTCGCCGGATAGCGGGGATGATTTTCTTTTATTTGATGTTTTAAAGACTACCTTTGTACAGGAAAAATACGAAGAATCAATTCTGCTTTTTAATAAGCTTAACGGTACGAATATAAGCGAAAGTGTAAGAAATCGTCTGTATTTTTATATGGGACAGGCTTATTTCTTTATGGGAGACTTTGAAGAAGCCGCCAAATATTTTGTAAAGGTTGCTCATGTTTATCCTCTTCAGACAAAAATCTGGATGAACTATACCTTAGACAGAATTGCAATTCCGGAATAATATTGTAAATTTCCCCTATAACTGATATTCTAGACTTATGCTAGAAGAAATAAAAATTCCTATTGAAGAACTCCGCGAAGAAATTATGAATGTCTGGGGGCGTCTTTGACTCGGACGCTATAGATAAATCAATTGCAGAAAAAATGAAGCAGTCAGAAGCACCCGGCTTTTGGGATGATCATGAGGCTGCCGAAAAAGTTATGGCCCAGGTTCGTCGGCTTAAAAACAGGGTAGAGCCCTGGAGAGAGCTGCTGGCTCAGATGGATGACCTTGATGCCATGTACGAGCTTGCCGCAGAATCCGGCGGGGCCGAAGAAGAAGCAGAAGTACGCCAGATGTACGATGCTGCCAAAGAAAAATTCGAAAAACTTAATATCCTCAACCTGCTTTCAGGCGAAGTAGACCAGAACGATGCCTTTTTAACCGTTCATGCCGGAGCCGGCGGTACCGAAGCCTGTGACTGGGCCTTTATGCTCAGCCGCATGTACCTGCGCTGGGCCGAACGACACGGCTACAAAACCGAAGTTATGGATGAGCTGGAAGCAGAAGGTGGAATTAAATCAATTACAATTCAGATTTCTGGAGATTATGTTTACGGATATTTGAAAGGGGAAGGCGGTATTCATCGTCTTGTTCGAATAAGTCCTTTTGACTCAAATGCAAGGCGCCATACTTCCTTTGCTTCGGTTTATGTTTATCCTGTGCTTGATGATACAATTGAAGTTGAAGTAAAGCCTGAAGATTTAAGAATTGATACTTACAGGGCTGGTGGTAAAGGTGGTCAGCACGTAAATAAAACTGATTCCGCTGTGCGTTTTACTCATATCCCAACTGGAATTGTAGTTGCCTGCCAGACAGAACGCAGCCAGATTTTCAACCGTCAGGCTTGTATGAGCATGCTTAAGGCCCGGCTTTATGAATACTACAGGGAACAGAAGGAAAAGGAAAACTCAAAGTTTGCAGCAGAAAAAAAGGATATTTCTTTTGGCAGTCAGATTCGTTCTTATGTTTTCTGTCCTTATACAATGGTAAAAGATCA
>JAEEGL014488942.1_pt1 | contig 13836 bp, 12 predicted proteins | sample 9134231 | NCBI WGS metagenome assembly JAEEGL01 (sample SAMN16246548, study PRJNA631951) | gut metagenome | biome: gut microbiome; feature: rumen; material: fiber-attached | host: Bos | place: Iran: Karaj | collected 2018-10
CCCGCATCGAAGTTCCTTAAGATGCTTAAGGATCCCGTGCTCATCATCATGGCTGTGATACTGCTCGTGGCAGTGATCGTGATCATAGTGGTCAGAGCGTCCACCAGAGCGGAGAGAAAAGCCAAAAAACAGAATGCCGGGCAGATGCAAATGCAATAGATATAGGTTATACTTATAATGTTACACTACTTTTCAGATTGACCGGGGGGACTACATGGGGTTATTTGCAAAAAAAGAAACAGAAGCAACCGAGATCCGGAACAACGCAAAGGCGGAGGAAGCAGAGCGCGCGGCACGCAATAAAGCCGAGAGAGACAGTATTTTCGGCTCGATGCGTGAGAATATAGATACAGCCAACGAATACTCCAACATGGCATCCGAAGAAATGAGGGAGCTGGAGGCTTCGATGAATCAGGTATCCGATACGGCTGCGTCTGTCAATTCGGACGTTAAGGCGGTCGGAGATCATGTCATAGAACTGGCACAGGCATCGGAGGATCTCTTGAGCTATGCATCGCAGATGAGTCTGCGTGCGGACGAGATGAGATCCAATGCCGAGAAGAACATGCAGAATACATCCGATGTGATGGGTGAGATCCTGGTCGAGCTCAACAACTCCATCGAAGAGTCCAAGAGCGTGGAGCAGGTCAATGTGCTCACCAAGGAAATACTGGCCATCTCCAGTAAGACCAATCTGCTCGCTCTGAATGCATCCATAGAGGCGGCCAGAGCCGGAGAAGCAGGGCGCGGATTTGCGGTAGTGGCTGATGAGATCAGAGAACTGGCGGATCATTCGAGAGTGGCCGCCAACGACATACAGAATGTCAACAGCATGGTGGTCAAGGCCGTAAGCGGGCTCATAGAGAGTTCCGACAATATGGTCAGATATGTAAATGAAAGTGTTATGCCCGATTATGAGGGCTTCGTGGCTTCCGGCCAGCAGTACAGTTCGGATGCTTCATACATCAATGAGATAGTCACGGAAGTCAGTCATATGGCAGTGGAACTCCGCACATTGGTGAAGAGTATCACGACCGAGGTCGCGGGGATCGCCGAGACGGTCGAAGCCAGTACCGGGGAGGTCAGCGGGTCTGCAGAGCATATCCGCGAACTGTCGGGGCAGATCGATTCTCTGGTCATGAACATGGATCGTATCACTAAGTATCTTTAATCATTCCGAGGTTATAATTAATGAGACGCAGCGGTATTCTTATGCCCATAACAGCCTTTCCGTCAGCGTACGGTATAGGTTCTTTTTCAAAAGAAGCATATGCATTTGTTGACTTCCTGGCACGTGCCGAGCAGTCATTGTGGCAGATACTGCCGCTTGGCCCTACCGGATACGGGGATTCGCCTTATCAGTCTTTCTCGACTTTTGCGGGTAATCCATATTTCATCGATCCCGATGAACTGGTGGAGAGAGGATGGCTGAGTGCAAAAGACTGTGCAGCCACATACACGGGGGCATCCGATGCGCCGGTAGATTATGAGCATATCTACAATACCCGCTTCAAGCTGCTGCGCAAGGCATATGAGAAGAGCGGGATAGCATCCGATCCCGGCTATAAGAAGTTTGTTAAAGAGAATGCTTTCTGGCTGGATGATTATGCTCTCTATATGGCAGTAAAGAATTCCTTCGGGGGATCGAGCTGGACAGAGTGGGATGAAGACATCAGGCTTCGTAAGAAAGCCGCTATGGACCGGTACACCGGGTTATATGCCGATGAGATCGGATTCTATAAGTTCCAGCAGTATATGTTCTGCGTTCAGTGGAATAAGCTGAAAGATCATGCCAATGAGCGCGGTGTGAAGATAGTCGGTGATATTCCGATATACGTTGCCTTTGACTCGGCCGATACATGGTCGCATCCCGAGCTTTTCCAGCTTGATAAGGACAATAAGCCCGTGGGAGTAGCCGGATGTCCTCCCGATGCGTTTTCCGCTACGGGACAGCTCTGGGGCAACGCACTTTATAAATGGGACTATCACAGGAAGACCGGCTATAAGTGGTGGATACAGAGATTTGAATATTGTTACAGGCTCTATGATGTTATACGAATAGATCATTTCAGAGGCTTTGATGAGTATTATTCCATACCGTACGGCGATCCGACTGCCGAATTCGGCCACTGGGAGCAGGGCCCCGGATATGATATCTTCAGGGCGATGAAGGATGCTCTGGGACAGAGAGAGGTCATCGCCGAGGATCTGGGTTTCCTTACCGACACGGTACTTAAGCTGGTCAGGAAGACAGGATATCCCGGCATGAAAGTCCTGCTCTTTGCATTCGATCACAGAGAGCCCAGTGATTATCTGCCGCACGCCTATACATCAAACAGCGTGGTCTATACCGGTACTCATGATAACGATACCGTGGAAGGGTGGATCCGCAGCGCTTCGCCCAGGGATGTGAGATTCGCCATGAAATATCTGGGCGTGAAGCGCAGGGCACAGATCAGGCCGGCTCTGATACGTGCGGCACATGCATGTGTGGCGGATACCTGTATCATTCCCATGCAGGATTATCTGGGCCTGGATAATGAAGCGCGCATCAATATACCGTCTACCGTAGGCGGTAACTGGGTATGGCGTATGTCTCCGGATGCGCTGACCGATGAACTGTGTGATGAGATCAGAGATCTGACGGTATTGTACGGACGGTCGGAGAAAACAGCCAGATAAACGGCTGTTTGGCAGCAGACGGACAGGCCGTTTTGGCGGGAGTGATATATGAAAGCTTTGGTTACCGGGGCATCCCGGGGTATAGGAGAAGCTATAGCACAAGCCCTGGCACGCGAGGGATACGATTTGTATCTGACGTGTGACAGGACTTTTGATTTATTACAGCGTGTAGCGGACGATATAAGGACGGCATATGCCGTGAACGTCATTCCCATAGAGGCTGATATGTCCGATGAAGCGGATGTGGAGTCACTGTTTGAACAGATCGGTGAACTTGATCTGCTGGTCAATAATGCGGGTATATCTTATATAGGTCTGCTTCAGGATATGAGCATGCATGAGTGGCAGCGTATCATGAACGTAAACTTAAACTCCGCATTCCTGACATGCAGGGCTGCACTTAAGCTCATGATCCCGCAGCAGCAGGGCAGGATCATAAACATATCCTCCATATGGGGTGAGACCGGGGCATCGATGGAGGTCGCGTATTCCGCATCCAAAGGAGGCCTGAATGCCTTCACCAGAGCTCTGGCCAAAGAAGTTGCACCGTGTAATATACAGGTTAATGCCATAGCCTGTGGTGTGATCGATACGGAAATGAACAGGCACTTAAGCACCGAAGAGATGGCAAGTATAGTTGAGGAGATTCCCGCAGACAGACTGGGACTGCCCTCCGAGGTGGCTGCGCTTGCGGTATCACTGGCGGACGCTCCGGCCTATCTGACGGGACAGGTTGTTACGATCGACGGAGGTTTTACATGAGCGATATCAGAGACATGGTGATAATAGGTTCCGGTCCTGCCGGACTGGGTTGTGCATTGTATGCTGCAAGAGCGGGCATTGATGCCGTGGTCATAGAGAAGAATCCTCTTCCCGGTGGACAGATAGTCAATACCACGGACGTGGACAATTATCTCGGTCTGCCGGGCATAGGCGGATTTGAGATGGGAGATACCTTCCGCAGGCACGTGGAGAAGATGGGCGGAGAGTTCATCGAGGATGATATCGGTTCGGTCCGCGCTGAGGACGGTATATATATTGTAAGCGGAGCGAAGGAGGAGTATAAGACCAAAACGGTGGTATTTGCGACCGGTGCGCACAGATCGAAACTGGGCATCCCCGGAGAAGCACAGTTCACCGGACGCGGTGTGTCGTATTGCGCCACATGTGACGGGGCATTTTTCCGTAACAAAGAAACCGTGGTCATAGGCGGCGGGGATGTGGCCGTAGAGGATGCCATATATCTGGCAGGACTGTGTACTCATGTGACCCTGGTTCACAGACGCGATGAACTCCGGGCTGCGAAATCCGTTCAGGACGCTCTGTTTGCAAAGGATAATGTGACCGTGGCCTGGAACAGTATCCCGGATGAAGTTCTCGGAGACGGAGTTGTCAAGTCGCTGCGCATACATAATAAGGAAACGGAGGAAAGCACTGAGATACCCGCATCGGGTGTGTTCATAGCAGTGGGCATGAAACCCGACTCCGAACTTGCTTCGGGTCTGTGCGATCTGGATGAAAAAGGATATATCATAGCCGGTGAGGATTGTGTAACATCCGCTCCGGGTATATATGCGATCGGAGATGTCAGGACCAAAGCCCTGCGTCAGGTCATCACTGCGGTGGCGGACGGAGCGTGTGCCGTGACGAGCGCCGAGGCGTATCTGAGAGAACACTGAGGAGAAAAACCTGCAGAGGTTTACATAAAGACAATTCGGTGTTGACAAATGTGAATGAAAATGTTACATTTATTACTGCGTGTAACAAAATTGTAACAATTCATTGACGTTTGTAAGGTTTTTATGAAGAAAAAAATTATCAGAATAGCAGCATATGCAATGGCAGGAGCTCTTACCGTATCGTCCGTAACGATGGATGCGGAGGCTGCCAGAACAACCAAGGATGTACTTCCTTCCACCGGTATAAGCTTCACCATGGGTACCAATTCCAAGTCTCTCTCGGAGCTTCAGCAGGAGTCCGACATGAGCAATGCAACTGCAGAGGAGCAGAGCACCGAAGCGGATACCAATGTTCTCGGTGATATCAGATCCGAAAACAGCGTGGTAGGTGCATCGGAATCCGCAGGGGATTCCTCATCCGTAGTCGTGGCAGATTCGATCTCTGCCGATAACGAAGAAACCACGGAAGAAGTAAAGAGCGGATCCGGTAAGGTGATCCAGGATACGGTGATCGTGTCCAGAGGTTATACGGACGACCTGCGTGCAGCTTCCGGTGCGGAAGATGACGAGACCGAGGGATTCAAGAACCTGGTCATCGCTCAGGTCACCAATTATGTGAATGTCAGGGATCTGCCGAGCGAAGAGGGCGAGATAGTAGGTAAGCTCTATAACAATTCGGTGGGTAATTTCATAGAAGAGGAAGACGGCTGGTATAAGATCTCATCCGGATCAGTAGAAGGATATGTAAAAGGTGAGTTCTGCGTAACGGGTGAAGATGCCGTGGAACTGGCACGTAAAGTAGGTACCCGTATAGCAACCGTTAATACCACTACATTATATGTAAGAGAAGAAGCAACCACTGACAGTTCGGTCATCGGTATGGTGCCGATCGAGGATGAACTGATCGTTATGGAAGAACTTGACGGATGGGTCAAGGTCAACATAGAGGAAGGTGACGGATATGTATCAACCGACTATGTAGACCTCTCTACCGAGTTCGTAAAGGCCGAATCCAAGGCCGAAGAGGAAGCCAGACTGGCAAAGGAAGCTGCTGAACGTAAGGCAGCTCAGAAGGCAGCGGCATCCAGAAGCTCATCAGGCGGCAGCAAGTATGTGGATACCGGATCATATGCTCCCGCAGGCAGCGGCACAGGCCAGAACGTAGTAAACTTTGCGATGCAGTTCGTAGGTAACCCGTATGTATACGGAGGAACCTCGCTTACCAACGGATGTGACTGCTCCGGATTCGTAATGAGCGTATACAATAACTTCGGTGTAAGCCTGCCTCACTCATCTGCGGCTGACAGAAGCGTTGGTGCAACCGTCGGATCGCTTTCGGAGGCACAGCCCGGTGATATCATCTGCTACTCCGGTCATGTGGCTATATACGCAGGCAACGGACAGATCGTACATGCATCTACATCAAGGACCGGTATCATCGTATCGAGTGCAAGTTATCGTTCGATCCTGTCGATCAGGAGAATATTCTAAAAGAGAAATGTTACAGGGCGCAGCCGGAGGGCTGCGCCTTTTGTATATTATTCACAAATGATTCTGCATAAGAGAAAAGTCGATAATGATGTATTGACATGAGTTATCCACATTTAGGGTAACGTGTTTTAGGGAAAAGATAGTTATACACGAAGTTATACACATTATCCACCGAAATGTGAAACATGTTTCACATCATTTTATGGAAACTATCGAACAGATGTTCTTGTGTAAAATCACGAAAAAAAACCTGTTTTTTCAAACCCCTTGACTTATTAATGTTCAAAATTTATATCTGAAATCCGCCAAATTGTCAGAAAATCCCGTTCAACGTTTAATTTTGCGTCTGTTGGAAACTGCCCCCGCATGTGGTATTATTTATATATCGATATGGTTCCCGGATTCAGGCGGAGCCAAATAAATCGAAAGAGAGGGCTATGCATATGAAATTTGTAATAGTAGGCAAGAATATTGATGTAACCCCCGGTCTTAAGAGCGCTGTGGAAGATAAGCTCGGTAAGCTGGACAAGTATTTTTCGGAAGATACCACGGTTCATGTAACACTCAGCGTGGAACGCAATGATCAGAAGATAGAAGTGACCATTCCCGTTAAGGGAAGCATCATCAGATCCGAGCAGGTGAGCACGGACATGTATGTGTCTATAGATCTGGTTGAGGAGATAATCGAGAGACAGCTCAAGAAGTATAAGAACAAGATCATAGACAAGCACCAGGCAGCCGCATCGTTTACCAAGAACTTCGTAGACGAGGATATGGATGATGAGGAGGAAGTTAAGATCGACCGTGTCAAGAAGTTCGATATCAAGCCCATGTATCCCGAGGATGCGTGCGTACAGATGGAACTTCTGGGACACAGCTTCTACGTATTCATGAACGCCGACACCGACCAGGTCAACGTGGTATACAAGAGAAAGAACAATTCATACGGACTGATAGAACCTGAAGAATGATAGCATTTATTCACTGTTTATCTTTTCTGGTGATAGCACTCACGGCAGGATATCTGCTTAAGGTTACCCTAAGCGATATGCTGCCGTTTGTATGGTGCGGGCTCATACTCGTGCTGTATGTGCTGGCATACGGAAGGATCCTTTTTGTAATAGACATACTGATGCCGCTGGCCGCTGTCGCACTGGCGGTCTGCGTATGGCGCGGGACTTTGTCCGGGACTCGTGATGCATCAGCGGGTTCCGATCTTATCTCTTATGCCCGGGAGAATCTCCTGTCGGGCGGTTTCATCACATATATCATATTGTGTATCATGATACCGCTTACCCAGAGTGCACGTATCGTTACCTGGTGGGATGATATCAATTACTGGGCGTGTGACTTGAAGAGCCTGTATTATCTGGGCGGATTTGCGGGTAAGTATGCAAATGTCTCGTCAGCATACGGCGATTATCCTCCTGCGGTCCAGCTGGCCAAATGGTATCTGGTTCACATGGATCCGCATGAGTTTAAAGAAAGCCTGGCATTTACGGGATATTATCTGTTCAATCTCTCGTTTATCATGCCGTGCTTCAAAAAGATCACCGGCAGGAGACTTGTGGCATGTCCGCTGCTGGCTCTGGCTGCCTGGGGCTTCGCCGGGATAGGTGACATATTCGGATACAGCGGATTCTGCGCCGATCTGTCGATGGCATTTCTTTTCGGCACCGTGCTCATATGCGCTGTGGAGGAAGACCTTGCACTCACCCGGACATCCGTGTATCTGGCTGTTCTGGTGATCGCCAAATCGACAGGAATGATATGGGCGCTGTTCGGTTTTGCTATATGGTTCGTATACAGACTTCTGAATACCGCGGACATTAACGGGAAGAAGATACTGCGTATGCTGTCTGTGGGAGTGCTGCCGGTATTTACGGGCGGTATATGGATGCTCTTCTGCCTGGTCAACAGGCGCGTCACCCAGAGTACTTCCACGATGGTCACATATATCACTACGGACAGATACGGACTCTCACCGTATAAGAATGAGTTCGGAGCGGCCTTCATCAGAGCCTTTCTGACTGAGCCCGTACATGTGACTCATACTTGGTTCGACCTCTCGCCTGCGATGATGGCCGGCCTGATCACTGTCCTGCTCATAATCCTCAGGATCACGGGTTTCATAAAAGGGCGCGGAGGAACGTTCGTATGCGTTGCCCTGCCGCTCACCGGGATCGTATACTATGTGCTCATCTATATCGCACATCTGACTATTTTTGCGTTGGAGACACAGTATCTGGATCCGGAAGGGATGATAGCCTCGATCGAGAGATACGGAGCCCCGTTTATGATCGGATGCATGCTGTTCATCGCCTGGCTGTGGATGATGAGGGACGCCCAGTTCCTCGCGGTCAAGGTGTTTCTGCTGTCGGTGCTCGTGCTCACCAATATTCCCGAAGCATACAGGGGGCTTATGGGGTACCGGACGGAACTTCGCAGCGAACTTAAGAACAGAGCCGGGTTTATCGAAGAAGAGTCCGTGCGCTTCCTGGAAGTGATCTGGGATGAGGATAAAGGCATCATGTCCGGGAACAGGCCCGAAGATTCTTCCGTGCCCGTCCTCGGTAAGGGACTGCGCATATGCAGGGTACGTGACGGCGCGTATTATTACGTGCAGGATGCGTATGTAGCATATGAAGCATCCCCGGTATCTGTCATATGCCCGTCCATGGACATAAAGGATACTCCTGCCGGAGTCTTCACGGATGCCGTGCTGCAGACTCATGCCGGATACCTGTATGTGGACAGCCAGGTGTATGAGGATACCTATCTGGATGATATGGCCGCGGACGGAGATTTCGAGTACTGCTGCCTGTACCGGATAGACATGTCCGGCGGGCAGATGAAGTTGGTGAAATGCGACTGATTTTTAGCGTGAGTTCTTGCTTTTTCCCCTTTCTTATTATATAATAGAGTTTACTGTGTGACAAAAATTTAACAAACATTTCTAACACATCTAACATTCTTTTTTACGGAGGGCTAAACATGTCAAAAAAAGTAGTTATTGCAAGCGCATGCCGTACCGCAATCGGTACCATGGGCGGATCACTTTCCACCACTCCCGCAGCTGAGCTTGGAGCTATCGTTATCAAGGAAGCTATCAAGCGTGCAGGTATCAAACCTGAAGATGTAGAGCACGTATACATGGGTTGCGTTATCCAGGCCGGACTCGGTCAGAATGTCGCAAGACAGGCTTCGATCAAGGCAGGTCTTCCGATAGAGGTTCCCGCCGTTACGACCAACGTGGTATGCGGTTCCGGTCTTAACTGCGTGAATCAGGCAGCTCAGATGATCATGGCAGGAGATGCGGATGTAGTAGTAGCAGGCGGTATGGAGAACATGTCCATGGCTCCCTTCGCACTTCCTCAGGGCAGATACGGATACCGTATGACATGGCCCAGCCAGAGCCAGGGCGCTCTCGTAGATACCATGGTCAAGGATGCTCTGTGGGATGCTTTCAATGATTATCATATGATCACAACCGCCGACAACGTAGCCAAGCAGTGGAACCTGACCAGAGAGGAACTCGATGAGTTCGCACTCCGCAGCCAGACCAAGGCATGTGCAGCTATCGAGAACGGCGCATTCAAGGATGAGATCGTTCCCGTAGAAGTTAAGAAAAAGAAAGAAGTTGTTGTCTTCGATACGGATGAGGGTCCGAGACAGGGATCTACCATCGAGGGTCTTGCCAAGCTTAAACCCCTCAATCCCGACGGTGTCGTAACCGCAGGTAACGCTTCGGGCATTAACGACGGTGCAGCGGCTCTCGTGATCATGAGCGAGGATAAGGCCAAGGAACTCGGCGTAACACCTATGGCTACATTCGTGGCAGGCGCTCTTGCAGGTGTTGATCCCACTATCATGGGTATCGGTCCCGTAGCAGCTACCCGCAAGGCTATGGCCAAGGCCGGATACAAGATCGAAGACTTCGATATCATCGAGGCAAACGAGGCATTTGCAGCTCAGTCCGTAGCAGTAGGCAAGGACCTCGGCATAGACGTAGACAGACAGCTTAACCCCAACGGCGGTGCCATCGCACTCGGCCATCCCGTAGGAGCATCAGGTGCGCGTATTCTTGTAACCCTGCTTCACGAGATGAAGAAGGCAGGCGCCAAGAAGGGTCTTGCCACACTGTGTATCGGTGGCGGCATGGGCTGCGCTACTATCGTAGAGATGTGATCACTCTGAATTTACAGAAAAGAGGAAAAATATGGAATTCGTAAAGTACGAACAGAAAGAAAAATACGGTATCATCACCATCGACCGTGCAGCAGCTTTAAATGCCCTCAATTCACAGGTGCTTGACGAACTGAACGCCGCATTCGATGCGGTTGATCTGGATGCTGTCAGATGCCTGATCCTCACCGGTGCCGGTGAGAAGAGCTTCGTTGCAGGTGCCGATATCGGTGAGATGAGCACTCTGACCAAGGCTGAAGGTGAAGCATTCGGCAAGAAGGGTAATGATCTTTTCCGCAAGATCGAGACATTCCCCATCCCCGTGATCGCTGCAGTCAACGGTTTCGCACTCGGCGGCGGCTGCGAGATATCCATGAGCTGTGATATCCGTATCTGCTCCGACAATGCCATGTTCGGTCAGCCCGAGGTCGGCCTCGGCATCACTCCCGGATTCGGCGGCACTCAGAGACTTGCACGTCTGGTAAGCCCCGGCATGGCCAAGCAGATGATCTATACAGCACGCAACATCAAGGCTGACGAAGCACTTCGTATCGGCCTGGTCAACGCCGTATATCCTCTCGAGGAGCTGCTTCCCGCAGCAGAGAAGATGGCAGCCGGCATAGCTTCACAGGCTCCCATCGCAGTACGCAACTGCAAGAAAGCCATCAATGACGGTCTCGAAGCATCCATGGATGATGCGATCGTGATCGAGGAGAAACTTTTCGGCGACTGCTTCGAGACAGAGGATCAGAGGGCAGGTATGGGCAATTTCCTCAAGAAGAAGGATGACCCGACCAAGGTTAAGGTAGTAGACTTCAAGAACTGTTAATCATAGATCACATTTAATGGAGGACACAAAATGAAAGTAGGTATTATCGGTGCCGGTACTATGGGCCAGGGTATCGCCAAGGCATTTGCTCAGACTGACGGGTATGAGGTTATGCTCTGTGATATCAAGCAGGAGTGGGCAGAAGGCGGCAAGGACAAGATCGCCAAGGGTTATGCCAAGCTCGTTGCAAAAGAGAAGATGACTCAGGATGCAGCTGATGCCATCGTAGCCAAGATCACTCCCGGACTTAAGGAAGATCTGTGCGCTGACTGCGATCTGATCGTAGAGGCAGCATTTGAGAACATGGAAGTTAAGAAGACCACTTTCTCGGAGCTTGACAAGATCTGCAAGCCCGAGTGCGTATTCGCTTCCAACACATCATCTCTGTCCATCACAGAGATCGGTAACGGACTCACCCGTCCGATGATCGGAATGCATTTCTTCAATCCCGCTGACCGCATGAAGCTGGTTGAGGTTATCGCAGGTGTCAACACTCCTCAGGAGACCGTTGACAGGATCGTGAAGATCTCCGAAGAGATCGGCAAGACCCCCGTACAGGTTAATGAGGCAGCAGGCTTCGTAGTTAACCGTATCCTGATCCCCATGATCAACGAAGCCATCTTCATCAAGATGGAAGGTGTATCTGATATCGAAGGTATCGATGCAGCCATGAAGCTGGGTGCCAATCATCCCATGGGTCCCCTCGAGCTGGGCGACTTTATCGGTCTGGATATCTGTCTGGCTATCATGGATGTTCTCTACAACGAGACAGGCGACAGCAAGTACCGTGCATGTCCTCTTCTCCGCAAGATGGTCAGAGGCGGCAACCTCGGTGTTAAGAGCGGCAAGGGCTTCTATATCTACAACGAAGACCGCACCAAGACAGCTATTGATGCTAAATAAGTAACTTTAAATATATTACGGAGGAAAACAATCATGGATTTTTCTTTAAGCAAAGAACATGAGATGGTGAGAACCTTATTCAAGGATTTTGCCGAAAATGAAGTTAAGCCTCTTGCCCAGGAGATCGACGAGCAGCACAGATTTCCCAGAGAGACAGTAGACAAGATGGCTAAGTACGGCTTCATGGGTATACCCGTACCCAAGGAGTACGGCGGACAGGGATGTGACACACTTGCATATGCAATGTGCGTAGAGGAACTGTCCAAGGTGTGCGGTACTACAGGCGTTATCGTATCCGCACATACATCACTGTGTATCGATCCCATTCTTACATTCGGTACCGAAGAGCAGAAGCAGAAATATGTCGTACCGCTTGCAAAGGGCGAGAAGCTCGGCGCATTCGGTCTTACAGAGCCCGGTGCAGGTACTGATGCACAGGGTCAGCAGACCAAGGCCGTTTTGGACGGAGATGAGTGGGTTCTGAACGGATCCAAGTGCTTCATCACCAACGGTAAGGAAGCCGACGTATATGTTATCTTTGCCGTTACCGGCAAGGTAGAGAAGCGCGGCAGGATCATGAAAGAGATCTCCGCATTCATCGTAGAGAAGGGTACACCCGGATTTACGTTCGGTACCAAAGAGAACAAGATGGGTATCTGTGCATCCAGCACATATGAGCTGATCTTCACTGACTGCCGTATCCCCAAGGAGAATCTCCTCGGACAGCAGGGCAAGGGCTTCAATATTGCCATGCATACTCTGGACGGCGGACGTATCGGTATCGCATCTCAGGCACTCGGACTTGCTGAGGGTGCTCTGGAGACCACCATCAACTATGTAAAAGAGCGTAAGCAGTTCGGTAAGGCGATCGGACAGTTCCAGAACACTCAGTTCCAGCTGGCTGATATGGCTACCAAGGTTGAGGCTGCCAAGATGCTCGTATACAAGGCTGCCAAAAAGAAAGACGAATACAAGAAGGATCCCAAGGTATCCTACTCCGTAGAGGCAGCTATGGCTAAGCTCTGTGCGGCAGAGGTTGCCATGGAAGTGACCACCAAGTGTGTACAGCTCCACGGCGGTTACGGTTACATCAAGGAGTACGATGTAGAGCGTATGATGCGTGATGCCAAGATCACTGAGATCTACGAAGGTACCAGCGAGGTACAGCGTATGGTCATCAGCGCGGCACTGCTTAAGTAAGATTACTGCCCATTAGAAAAGGAGATACTACAATGAAAGTTGTTGTTTGTATTAAACAGGTACCTGACACAAAGGGTGGCGTTTCATTTAACCCCGATGGTACCCTGAACAGAGCAGCAATGCTCGCAATCATGAATCCTGACGACAAGGCAGGATTGGAGGCAGCTCTCAGACTTAAGGATCAGTATGGTGCAGAGGTTACCGTTCTGACCATGGGTCTGCCCAAGGCTGCCGATGTGTTAAGAGAAGCACTGGCTATGGGTGCCGATAAGGCTGTCCTGGTTACCGACCGTGTACTCGGTGGTGCCGATACATGGGCTACTTCCACCACTATCGCCGGCGCACTCAGAAATCTGGAGTATGATCTGGTCATCACCGGCCGTCAGGCTATCGATGGTGATACCGCTCAGGTAGGTCCTCAGATCGCCGAGCATTTAGGTCTTCCCGTAATCTCTTATGCACAGGATATCAAGGTAGAGGGTAACAAGGTTGTGGTTGAGCGTCTTTATGATGACCGCTATCATGTGCTGGAGGCACAGATGCCTTGCCTGATCACAGCTCTTGCAGAACTCAATGCGCCCAGATACATGACTCCCGGCGGGATCTTCGATGCCGTTTCGGCAGAGATCACTACCTGGGGCAGAGCTGATCTGAAGGATGTTGAGGATGGTAACCTGGGTCTTAACGGCTCACCTACCAAGATCGCCAAGGCTTCCGATAAGGTACGTAAGGGCGCAGGTGAGAAGGTTACTCCCGATTCACCTGACGAGGCAGTATCCTACATCATCGGAAAACTCGATGAGAAGCATGTGATTTAAGGAAAGGCGGTGGAAAACAATGAATATGACTCCTGAAGCAATAGCTGAA
>JAEEGL014808994.1_pt1 | contig 13836 bp, 12 predicted proteins | sample 9134231 | NCBI WGS metagenome assembly JAEEGL01 (sample SAMN16246548, study PRJNA631951) | gut metagenome | biome: gut microbiome; feature: rumen; material: fiber-attached | host: Bos | place: Iran: Karaj | collected 2018-10
AAAAAGCGCAAGCCGAGTGCATACCATCCTGCAACTCCCCTGTCGTTTTCTTCAACTCCAGACAGCGATGCTCATCCTTCGCGATTATCTCTTGTATATCTTCAAATGTCATAACAATTAACCTTTAATCATTAACCGTAAACAGTAAACCATAAGTCACCATGAACCCTTAATCATGAACCGTAAACCACAAGTATTTCTTCCACCCCCTGATCCATTTGGTTCCCTGAGTAGCAGTTGTCCGTAATACCAGCAAAGCTGTTCTCCGTATATCCGTGTTTTCGTGAGTCCATCAATCCGTGATTCCGCTGCTATGCAGCTTTTCCGTAATTCCTCGCGAAGCGTGAACCATTAACCAGCATTGCCAACATACATCTAAAAAACCGACCCTCCAATCCTGGACCGATTACGTATCCAAGAATGTTATCCCTCTAAAAACCATATTTTTCAGGATGTGGTCTGTTGTAAGAAATGTCAGTTCATCACCTCGTTGCAGTGCGGTTGCAACATGCACAGAATCATCGGATGACACATTTTCACCATTTACCACGTTAGGAACATCACAATAGAAGTTTGCTGTCTGTTCATCTATGGGTTCAATAATCAGCCAACAGGGCGGCTGACTCATAATCGACATCAAACGTTCTATCTTCATATTACCTGAGAAGATAGTATCAATTTTGTTGATTAGTTCCACAAAGGCAAAACTTGATGCGACTATGTAACCACTATCGCCATTCTCATCCTCCACGATTTTATTAACCATCCTCACCATATTTGTCTTCAAGAATTGGCTCTCTGCCATTCTCTCGTGTGGTTTTTGAGGATTGTATTGTGCAAGAATATCGGCAAGCACACAGGTATCTACAAATACATATTCTATTCCCATGATATGTCTTGTAACGAAACAAGCAGCTCTTTTCTGTCCCACCACATATCGTACTCATAAACGCATGCTTCAGTTGCAAATTCGAATGGATTGCCTTCTCTATTCAAATACTTGTGTGAGAAATTTGGGTCTGAAAAAGCGGAACACAGCCCCGCTGCCGTTAAAGCTATTGGGGTTATTCCATTCTCTTCGAATCGGGGCAATATTTGCTTTAATTGTGCAGGCAGTATCCCATCATTCTTCTTTTTCTTTTCCATATAGTCAAGAAGCAGTGGAATGGGAAGATATCCTATATCCAAACATTCTCTATACCGGGATGCCACATCTTTGCCTTCTTGTAGCTCTCGGATATCTTTCCTGCTAAAAATCACATCTGCCATTATAGTTCCACCTTCGTTTTTGGTAAAGGATTCTCGTCCAACAGTGTTGCTTCTGACTGATAGTTTTTATTATCCTCTTGCCATGCATAATCTACCTGCTCTTTATCTATTCGCTCCCATTTGTTCGCGACAGCTTTCTCAATAATGATGTACAGGAGCTTTAAGAACCTTCCGGGAATACGATCTGATTTTTCCATGGCATAACTGATGGCCTCCTGCGTAAATGGATTTATAGAGTTATCCGCTTTATCAACACGCGATTCATGAAGATAAATCTCTGCAAGCTCACTAATCATCATCGCATCATTTGACATCGGTCTGAAAAAGATTGTATTTTCCGACGATGTATTTCCACCCAGACTACAGAATCTGTCCAAACCTGCTGCCGCCCAGTGTGGCATAAGCAATTCCTGGCTATTAGGATGAATAGTCAATACAATCTTGAAGAAACCGTCCAACGCATTCATACAACTTCCATCAATGAAATAGTAACGCAGATTCTCACAGAAAGCTCTCCTTTCATTAAAATTCTGATATTGAATCATCTTCTCCGCCTCATCCAAAAGGATGATGCAGTTAGTAAACATGGCTGCCTTCAGCAGTTTTTCTACATTATTGAACAAGAAAGGTAATCCCTGCTTTTTCCAGAAATATTCATTCTTGTTATCATCTAAGGTAGCCTTAAATGAGTGATAATTGCCACCAAACAGGGTAGTCGTTTCATCGGTTAAGCCAGCTTGCTTCAATTCATTTAAAACAAACGCGTTGAGTGTAATGACATCCACGCCCCGTGCCTTAAGCCAGTCATCATCAGCTATTGTATTCTCGTAGTTCGACTCGTCAATAGTGTCATCAATAACATCGTCTAATAATCCGCTCAATGCTCTCAGCCTGCAAAACACAGTCAGAAACAGCCCCTCTTTATGCATCGAACTGAATATAGAATGAGCAACATCATTCAATGTTCTGCTATTTTTATCAGCTGACGGTGAAACATAAACCGCATAGATGACACTGTCCCCATTCGACATCTGTTCCCCCAAATCCGAATTGATCAGATTCTTCATATGATTCAAGAAAGCCGTCTTTCCTATTCCTCGCCCCTTATAGGCTGCATAGTCCATCATCAGGCCAATCTTGTTAGGGGCTTTGACAATATGTTCCTTGAAGTCCGACATCTCTTCTTGTCGTATCTTCTCTAAAAAAATACTACCATTCACACGAGGGTCATCGCTATAAGGCTTCACAGCAGGCTCTATCGGAAAAGGGTTCTGTGTAAAGCCAAGAAACTGATATTTGTTTTCTATTTCCTCGATACTCTTCGGTCTTCTTAAAAGCTTATTATTCATATTCATAGTGGTTTTATTGCAATAAGAGAATACATAACGCCGTTTAAATATACTCCTCGCCTGTTTATTTTCACTTTCATGTCCAGTCTTATATCCGTTTCAAGAGAGATGGAGTATTTTATCTCGTGCTTGACAGACATCTCGTATGTTGTCTGAAGAAAAGTCTCAAACAGGTAAGGACTAATCCTCAGCAATCTGCACACTTCGTCTCGAATGTCTTGCAGGGAGATATAAATGATTGTTTGCTTGTTATAATAGTTCTGGTAAACCTCAAGCAAAGTAGCTATAAATTCACTCTTTATGTCATCCCATCGTGGAGTATGGATAAATAAGGCTCTACCATCATTATCGCGCAGGAAAGGCTTACTTGTAAACGATACCGAAGTATTAACTGTTTTAAAAGAAGAAATAGGATACAGCAGTCTCCCAGGTATTTCTGGGTTGTTGTCTGTATAACACATCAAACTGAAATTTTCCAATCTGGGGCACCACACCATAAACGAGCGGTGTGTCATATCACTTCTCTTATTGAGGAAATCCACATTCTTGTTCACCGGATTACATCTTGAGAAGAATTTCCTCACCGCTATTGTCTTCATCGCCAGCGACAGCCTGTTACGCTGAGAATAATTCACATCCTTGTCAGGTATTTCACTATTATTTTTTCTCGGTTTCTGTGCACCTAACCTCTGATATTCATTTCTCAAATCTTCTATCCACAACTCCTCATCGTACGGGAAACATCCAGTAATTTTTTTCTGAATCCATCTGATGGTCTCTCTGCTTATCGCTGTTAGTTCGTCTGTCCAAACGCTATCAGCCCATTTCCGTGATTTCAATGGTGGATATTTTAAAGGCATCGGGATAACAACCTGCCCCTGATTGTCGGGGTTAAGTTCCCACAGACGATTAATAAACCATGCCGGTGTTACAAACACCTCTTGCATCCTTTCCAGCAATCTGTCTTGCGCTATCTCTTTATTCGTAACGCACAATTCAAGATATTCTAAACCTTCCCTTGTTATTCCATATTCATTCTTCGATTCTTTTTGGATAAACTCAAAATGCGTCAACTCACGAATAAGATCCATATATACAGTCTCGCTGATGCTATCGACAAGCACCAGTCCTTTTACACGCTGCGGAATTTCCCTCACCAACAAAGCCTTATCTATAAAGCCTTTACTCTTAGCTATTGAGAGAGTTTCACGATATAAATTAAACTCCGTAAAGTGACCAACTCCATATAATGAAGGAGCTGGCCAAAGTTGTCCGTTATTCATAACTATATCTCATAGATCAGGTTTCCACTAGTCCCAAATCACATTTAACTATTAACCATTAACGTTCGCCATGAACCATGAACCAAAAGTATTCCATCGCATCTCTGACCGCAGATAAAAGTGAATCAAAGAAGGTATAGCTCGACGGCCGATAGGGAAAGTCAACCGTCCCATGATCCCCATAATCCCCATATCCTCTGGATGTTGTCTTCTCTGCGGCACAAACAAATATGAGCAGAACTCCCAGATTGCCTTCAAAAACTTCATAACTTACAATCCAAAAAGATTTCTCTAACCTATAACCCTTAACCTCTAACCTTTCTCGAAATAACTCTTCAACCCCGAAAGCATCTTAGCTACATTAATAAAAGATGGTCTGATACCGTCAACATCTTTCTCTGCAATATAGCCAAGATCTTGTGCTATTTGCAATTGGCTAAAGGCTTCCATTAATGAGCCATAGGCTATTTCTATAAAATGGACTTTCTCTTTATTAGAATTACGCCCACTACCCTCTGCGATATTTGATGTAACTGAAGAAGCTGAGCGTCTAATCTGGTCACCAAGAGCATACATTTCTGTTTTAGGGAACTTCTGTTGCAACAAATACACATCTCGTACAAGTTTCCTTGCTGCCTGATATACCTCTAACCCCTCAAACGAAAAACTATTTGCCATATACTAAATTCTCTAACCTCTAACCACTAACCTCTAACCTTTCAAATGATCCTTAAACTCCTTAAACCATTAAACAGACTTTCAGCCCTCATACTTCAGCCCTCTTCCCTATTTTTTCAGGTTACTTGTAACCGGGGTTTTTCCATAACAGTATTAAATAGCCTCTGCAAGAGGATTGAGATATGAGATAGATATTTTTATCTGGGTGCTCGCACACAAGGAAAAAATAAATAGATTATATCGTTAGTGCTAAAAAGCACATTAATACTGATATGGGGTTTTCGTGGTTTTTGTTCTTTTCGATGTTTACGGAATTAATGAATAATCAGTGAAATCCGTGAGATCTGTGTGACTTCTATAGCTCCCTGAGTTGCAATCAACTATTATTTATGCTCCCCCACTACAAACTCTTATCTATTTCTTATCTATTATCTATCATCTATTAACTGTTAACCTGAACGATGTGCTATTTCCCGCAGTTCCATGCTTCCGTATCTCCATATACCCTTAAATTCTTGATTCCGTACTTCCGCTGCTATGCAGTTGCTTTCCGTCACTCCGTTTATATTTCTGATAAGGATTCCTTGGGTTTTCAGGATCTATACGTTCTATAAGCCCTTCTTCCAACATTGATGGAATAATATCTGACAGTAAATAAGCCGTAGTTCTTCCTATTGTTTTTGCTATATATTCCAAAGACACCCAGTCAAGACAAACATTCATGATTACCGCACGAATCTCATTCTTGCTCATGCGTTTCTTTATTGGATTACTTATTGGATTACTTATTGGATTACTTATTGGATTACTTATTGGATTACTTATTGGATTACTTATTGGATTACCTTCATCATTAGAAACTTTACGAATAGTAGGAATATGATATTTAGTTCCTCTACCATACCCTTCCGACACCAGATAACCTTTGGCGCACATCTCTTTTAATAATAGAGTTATATCTGCCCTGTGCAGATTTAGCACATAGCGTAATCGCTCATTCGACACATATCCTTCACTAAATGCCAAAGACAAGGTTGACAAGTAGTTATGCTCCACATTCAAAATATTACTGCCGAAGATTTTAATTAATCCCTGTTTTATATCCTCATCCAATAAAGTCAACATAGGTAAATATAGGTTCACCGTATCTGGCCGCAAGGTAGTCTCAATATATGGCACCCTCCAATTGGAATCGTTCCATCCCTTCAGTATCTTATCCACACCACTTCCAGCTTTCTCTGCTGCTCCCAACATCATAAACATCTTTTGTAGAGCCTTGTTCCTGCAAACACTCTGTCCACCATCATAGTACTGGGCCTTAGTAATAAGCAGAGTACCTGGATTCGAGAATACAAACTCATTCTTCACATGTTTAACTATCAGACTAGCATTCACGCTAAAATCCGCATGTACACAAAGGTTAATAAAAGCTTCACGAACTGCCACATGCGCTGTTGTCTCATCTTTTCGCTGATTCCCCTCCAACTGAAAAGGCAATGGCAGGAAATTCTGTAATCTTGGCAGAACCCTCCTATAATACTGAAACAGGTTCGCCTCCCACGTTCCGTCCGGGTATATTCTAGCCGTCCATCGTCCATTCGGGTCATTATCCATCCATTCTTGATAGTCTGGAAAGAAATCTGGTGCACATGCATTATCCGTAATAGAATCATACTTACCAAACATCAGCAGTCCTGCTAAGGTGAATCCCTCCTCCCCTGTTTCTCTATCCTTACGATAACCACCAAGTTTCTCAAGTAATTTCTTATCATCAAGTCCTAACCAGGGATGATTCGGCCTAGCCGTAGCAAACAATTGGCGGTATTGTTGTAGAGACTCCTTATCCAAGTCGTCAAATGTATAATTTTTAAGGATTCTACTGTCAACAGGCTCCGACACATTGGCATCTGCAAACATTCTCTGAACCTCCTTCTCCGTACACTTGTAATCACCCTCAAAATTACGTTTAAAAGTACCGTTATATGGATTAGTTGTTCTGAACACAGGACGCTGTTCTCTGCTTGCACAAGGTATATGGAACACCATAATGTTGTACCCATTAAACTTTAGCGTTTCAACATCATCGTTTTTAAGCAGATTACAACTAACTGTTGACTTATTGTTCACGCTGCTCCAGAATTCCTTTCTATATTTTTCCACCGTCTCATCCGAGATTTTATCCAAATATAATTGACCCTCTTTCTCCTCTACGCCAAAGATAATGGCACCACCCTCTGTGTTGGCAAACGAGGAGTAAGTATCCCAGAAGCTACCAGGGAAACCACCAGAGGCATGTTTGAATTCCAAGTCCTCCGATTCTGTCTTAGCCAGCAATTCGTTGATAAATTCTCTAATAATATTTTGGTCTCTAAACCTTTGCATCTTCATTGTTTATTAATATCGTAACCTCCGTGACTCCCTTGATCCGTAATTCCTTATTTCCCTAACTCCGTATCTCCAAACTCACTCATAGTATAAATCTTACATCACACCTCAGCCATCAGACTTTAATCAAATTTAAGCCATCATACTTCAGCCATCATACTTCAGCCTTCGTACCTCAGCCTTCGTTTGCCATGAACCCTTAACCATTCATCATGAACCATAATTGCTCCGGCGGAGAGAAAGGAATATTCCTAAGTTTCATGTTCATAATTCTATATTATACTAATTTTGTTTGTTTACAGGTTCTATCTTGGGCACTTCATAATTGATGTTGAAATCAACTTTGAACAGCCTACTTAACCGATATAGCATTTGCCACTTTATCTTTATTTTCAAAAGCTAGTTTTTCTCTGTATTGGTCTAAACTATTTTTATTTATAGCCGCTTGCTGCATTGCTGTTGTTTTTATAGAGCTGTCTGTGTTCTGCATAAACATGTCCATAAAACTCCTCCAACTGGTCATAAACGAGGCCGCATTGCTAGCGGCTACACAAATTTCTATTGCATATGGCCGCAGATTTTTAACCAACTCATCTAGGTTTTCAAGTGCTTTTAAGTCCCTATAGCTGGCGATAATGAGTCTATATTCATGATTTAAATCCACCAAGAGCCTATTAGTCTCCTTAATGGTATTCATCATTACAGAAGCATTCTCCACCTGATACATTGAGTAGAATACCAGTGCCTGCTGCATCTGTATGTTCTCTGCAATATGCAGCACATTCAAGAATCTTCTTTCCCGTTCTTGTATGGCATTATGCTTACGCAGATTCTCATACGAAATCTCATTCTTAATTTGTTCTACCGATTTCGTTATTTGCTCTATATCTTCCTTGGTTGCCAGGTTCTTACCTTTTTCTGCCTCATAATATTTCTCACGATTATCATCTATGTCCGCAGCATTCTCTCCTTTACGTTTCGAAAAAGCTTCTATCCATAATAATATCCCAACCATCACAATATTCATAATCATGAGTATAGTTTCCATACGCTTTCGTGCTTATATTTTTTCAGGTATTGTCAACACCTTGATGATCTCAGCATTTCTGTTATACTTCAGCACTTTATTAGGACACACACTTATCTCAATCAACATGGATCCTTTTGTTTCATCTGACACGTCACGGAAATATGCCCAATGTGTTTTTTCTGACGTTTCTTTCCTAATACATGGCAAATCCTTCTTTCGCATAATCACAAGGCTATGTTCAAACTCTGTCCAATAATCCAAATCATCTAAATTGCTATAGGTAATTGTGTGTATGTCTATATAATGTATCCCTTGAAAATCATAATGACCATAGTTACCTTCAAGGTGAAGAAAGGCCTCCATATGAGAGTCAAAACTTATCAACACAAATTCTTCAGGATGCTTGCCCACCACATCGCCAAGCAAAGTCGGCAAATTTGGAACTGAAAGTCGTTTTTCTTTTACTTTCATGTTATGCAGAGCCGTTACCGTAGAATACATCATTCTGCTAGCAATGGTATCATCTATTTCATGCAACACACTAGGGAGCCAACTGTCAAAATACTCAAGTACCATCAAGAAAAGCTTGTTTACTTGAAGTTGGAACTTCCCAAAGCCTATAATATCAGACTTACTATCATCATCCTCACCATAAAGATTGTTCGGCATCCTGCGTGCCAGTACTTCTTCGAAATTTCTTTGAAATGACAGAAAACGCGTCTTCAGTTCTTTGTTAATATTTGCTTTATATAAATTAGTCTTTTGTTTTCCACATACCAAATGCTCTAACCTATCTCTTACCTTTTCCTTCCACGTAATATCTACATTATAGAAAGGATCATTCTGATGAATAAGGGATTTTACCGCTTTATCAAACACATTCTCGAACTCTTTATCAGCTCTCTTTATCAAGTCTTTTCTATATGTATTCAATTCGTCCTCCAAAGACGCTGGAGTATATACCATTTCTAAATTCACATGTTGTTTTGTTTCTCTTATGGCAGCCACCACAAAGTCATCAAGCATATCATCCACATCCAGTCTCCTCCCAAAAAGCCTGTCAATATCGACTGATTCAAATTCAAGCCCTCTTTTCTTCACCATCTTCTTACAATCGTGGTAACGCCACAAGATATCGCATTGTGTTGTCGGATATAGACTTTTGCTGCTATAAACCTTTTCGCGTACCATCTCTTTCAAAAGATGCTGATGACCTTTAGTGTATGCATATGCTATAAGCATAAAGTGATAGTTACATAGCCTATTCCAGTTTTCGCTGGCATCTTTCAGCATTTTATCACGTTCGTTCTGTTCCACTACCCCTTTGATGTATGACACCCTGGGAAGTCTGCTTATTGAGCCAAACCAATATCTGGACCTGTCAATATATTTCTCCATTATCCGGTCGCCACCGGCATCAATCACCTTTCTAAGGCAAATAAACAGCCAATAAACATCTGGGTAGCCAAAATAGTTACACCTCTTAAATGCACCCATCAAACGCCACAATAGTGTATCATCCATATCACTATTCCATCCGCTTGAGGCAAGGCATGGAAGTATCTCGTCGAAGAAATTCATGGTCAATCTGTGCTCTTCACCTTCTTCAATACCTCCGCTTCTTTTCCCATAGTTGCTGTTCACCTGTTTTTTTTCTTTCTCAAAAATACGTCCCAAACCATCCAGAGCTGCTATTATAGTCGCATTGTCGTGTGTTCTGATTGCATATTTGCTAATATCAATCAATCTGTCCGTCAATAAATTATCCACTCCATAGTCTGCCCACATATTAACATGCCTCACTCCCGTTTTATAGAAACCTATCTTTACAGAGTTCTTTCTGTCAAACAATGTCTTACGCCATGCTTTCGTTTTTGTTCTCCAGACCTTCCATCGAGCATTCTGTCTGTCTCTTTTTACTCTTGAGGTAATAATACCAACGACCCCCTTGCCTTGATTAAACTTTATGCAATAAAACACAAATCTCACAATAATGGTGGCAAAGAGCAGTGCTTCGATCAAAGAGGCCCAATTCAGGAGGTTTTTCCATTCATTGAAAGTATCACTTTGCACACCCAAGGTAAAAGAACCCAGCGCTATCAAATATGCCAACGAAAAAACAACCGACGCTAAGAAAAGTCTATACGGCCATGAGCTCTCAAAAAGCTTCGATATGATTTTCGACTGGTATTTGCTGTTAATGTCATTAATGATGCTGAATACAAATGGGAAGGTAAAAGCACAGAGTGCTATAATCAGCGGCAGTGCGAGATGTCCTAATGCATCACTATAGCCCACGCCATTATTTATTATCTCATCCAAACGTGTTACGATAGCATCATTTTGAGTTGAACCACCCTGAAGAACAACCGCTGTACTATCTGCACTATTGCTAACCATAACATGTTGGAACAAATACCACGGAGTATTTGCCCACCAAATGGAATCTTTACAGTTTATTGCCTCTAAGAACAGTTGTACCATCAACCTTTGTATTTATTCGTCAGTCACAAAGTGCCCTTAACCCTGAACCGTGAACCATTAACCTAAGTTGTCATGAAACGTTAACTGTTAACCGTTAATTAACCATTAACCGTGAACCATGAACCTCAGATGCTTCCTTTATTCCTTAATTCCCTGAGTCCATTCTCGATTTCCTCAATCGAGAATTTCCCTCCCCACATCCTATACACATACTCTGGTGTTATCAATTCCGGATCAAAAGAACAAGATTTCCCTTCGCTCTCAATAAATGATTGCAGTTTTTCTTCTAATGATGTATCTGTCATAACCCTAAACCATAAGTAGCCACTGACCCCATGACAACCTTCAGTAATACAATTGCTTCAACCGTTCAAACGTTTCTTCACCTTTGATGTTATAGTTATCAATATCTTATTGATTCTAGCGCAATCCGTAATCAGTGATTCCGAAGCCCGCGGTTCCAAATATCCGTTATCCCGGAGAAGCGAGAGCCAGTTCTCTGACTCACGAGCTTCTTTCAAAGCTATACTTGCTTTGCTTAAGAAGTCAGCATCACTTTGCGGATGTTGGGCCTCATTCATATTAGCATTGATACTTGTAGCAGATCTTACCAGTTGTCTGCCAAGAGCATCAATAATATCTCTATCCGCCTTACTCAGCTTCCCTTCATTCAGATACTTGTAAAGCCTTATGATGCGACAGGAGAAGTCATATGACAACTCCAGAACCTGCGCATCCTTTTTCTCTTCTTCCGTCATCAACGGCTTTATTGGATTCACGAATTTACGGACTTCCGAATCCACGGACTCCGTAGTTTCGAATTTCCTTTTCTCCGTAGCCCCCTTCTTGGTATATGTCTTTTTCTTATTCTCCATAAAAGTCTGTAGATCCGAAGTTTCGTGAATCCGTTTATCCGCAGCTATGCTGCATACTTCCGTTTTTCCATAGATTCGTATTTCCGCTGCTATGCAGCTACACTCCGTAAATCCCTAAGTTCGTGAATTCCGTATGTTCTTAATTCTGCCCTTCGGGTTCTCCGTTGATTCGTAGCTCCGTAGTTCCCTTGATTCGTGGTTCCCTCTTATTTTTTCAGGTTACTTGTAACCGGGGTTTTTCCATAACAGTATTAAATAGCCTCTGCAAGAGGATTGAGATATGAGATAGGTATTTTTATCTGGGTGCTCGCACACAAGGAAAAATAAATAGATTATATCGTTAGTGCTAAAAAGCACTTTAATACTGTGATGGGGTTTTCGTGGTTTTTGTTTCTTTCGATGTTTACGGAATTAATGAATAATCTGTGAAATCCGTATTCTCCCCCTCAGCAAGCAAATACTTATTCCAATTAATTCGCTCCGCAAAATACTTCGCACCATACCTTGTGAGATGTTTTCCATCAGCAGAGATAAAATGATGGTCCGGGGTAAACACACGTATATGGCCAGTATTATCCGTCACCATTGCCATCAAATCAAGGAAACGTTCACCATAGAATTCACGGAGCCGACTGTTCCTGTCAAGAAAGCGCGCCCCACCTTCAGCCTCTACACGCTGGTCAAAATAGTCAGGCTTACGTCTGTTGGCATAGATGTGACCATTGTTAACCCCGAAACTTTTCGCTCCGACAACCACAATCTTATCTGGCGACAATCCATGAGCCCAACATTGCATCTCTACAGCAGACACAAGCCTCGTTCTCAGCCTCCGAGCTGAGACAAATACCCTGTCAGCCATCTCAAACCGTTCCTGATTCGTGGGCTTAGAATAATCATCGGTATAAGATACTTCCACCCTATTGGCAATGTCCGACTCTTGAATCATATTCACGAAATCACGACCGAAACTATCACCGATAACAAGCCAATGCACCTTGTCTTTATGAACAAACGGCCGGTCATACTGATACCCACAATCCGTGTATCCCGCATTCATACGACGGTGACGATTCTGGACCGAAATACCCAACTCAGGTACATCCCGCACCACACCGGCATTCATATAGACATATCCTGCAAATCCCGTAAGGAGCAGCCAAATAACAAAAACAGCCATCAGGACCTGTCTTCTCTTACCGGCAGACCTTGATATCCCTTGCTCTATCAACCGATAAGAACCCCACGAGATAACACCCACAGCCACTACATACAACAGGAAAGTCCAAACGGTAAACGGACCACCTATTATATAACGATAGAACGCGAGCAATACCTGATGCCATACATAGACACTATAACTTGCCACACCAATATTAGCCAGCACAGCATTAGAAGTCAGAAGATTGCTCAACGAATCAGCAGAAAGTATCAGTACGCAACAAAGCGCCACAACCAGCGGCAGACGCACAATAGCAGGTATCAACTCATCCCCAACTATTAGCAAAGCCAGCAGTAAAACATAGCACAAGTATGAAAACGACGGATGGAAAAGCCCCTTCTGGGAAGGATTGTATGCTAAGGCTATAATACCACCTACAGCAAATTCAAAGAATCTGGCAGGAAGATAATAGAAACGACTCGCCTCATTTGAGCATCTAAAATACCACAGCATAGATATTACAGCCAATGACACTACTACCGTTACAAGTGTCCTTTGCGGTGTAGTCTTATCCAGTTTTGCAATATAAAAGAGCAAAGGATAAACGATATAGAACTGCATCAGCAAACCCACATACCAGGTATGCATCAGAGGCTTATAATCGTTAGCGATTTCCCAATAATCTCCAGTAGTGATAGCTGATAAGATATTGTTACCGAAAACATCCGTTGCAACAACCGACTCTGCCAAATTTTCATAATCATCGGGCAGCATTGTAAACCATCCTAACAGCATCGCAGCCACCCCAGCCACAAGCAAAACCGGCAGCAACCGCATCACCCGGCTAAAGAAAAAAGGGAGATAGCCCTTCTTGCCATCTGCCAGACTCTTTGTGGTAAGAAATCCCGCAATGACCAAGAAAATGTCCACTCCCAGATATCCATATTTCAGAAAGCCCACATGATACAACACTACTGCAATGACAGCAATGGCTTTCAACACATCCAAGTATGCAAATCGTTGTACCCCCATTCTCTACCGTCTATAAACTATTATCATATCGAAGCAGGCTTCAACATCTTTGCCCACACCCCTGACCAGAAAGCACTCCAGCGACTCTCGCTATAGCATAATTTCTGCTTCCATGCATTTCCTTGCCAACGTTTGATTTTATAAGCAAGACGAGGAATCAATTTCTTTGGTCCAGAATTCCCATACTCAGGATCCAAAATATCTTCCAAAACCCTCTGTTTTAATTCGGGCAGAGACTGCACCTCCGGGAATATCTTAGAATCGAATCCTAAATCTTCCACACAAATTGCAT
>JAEEGL017038358.1_pt1 | contig 13836 bp, 4 predicted proteins | sample 9134231 | NCBI WGS metagenome assembly JAEEGL01 (sample SAMN16246548, study PRJNA631951) | gut metagenome | biome: gut microbiome; feature: rumen; material: fiber-attached | host: Bos | place: Iran: Karaj | collected 2018-10
GGTGGTGAAATTGGTATACACGCTACTTTGAGGGGGTAGTGGTCGCAAGATCGTGTGAGTTCGAGTCTCATCCTGCGCACTTTATTCAAAAGGGAAGTCGAAAGATTCCCTTTTTTTATCATTCTCACTTCTTTTTTTTCCTAAGAGTAGCCGAAGGTCATACGGAGGAACCATTGATCACCCATTCAGCATCCATTGAGCATCCATTGGGAGAAGCTGGAAACAAGGTGGAGGCAAGGTAGAAAGTGACACGTTCTGCCTATCGCCCTAATTCACACTCCTTACGGAGTACAAACGCCTGCGGCAATAAACCCAAAAAACAATTCTTTCTTTTAGCTTAATTCGCATCATTCGCAGTTCTATATAAACGGCTAATTAAACGAATTAAACGAATTTTGTTTTTTATATTTATTTCCTTTGGATAGTTGGAACCGCTGTGCGGTGAGGATGTGTGGGATAAAACGGCTGAGGAGCTTGCTCATCGGGACGGCTTAGCCGACACATACTCATGAGCGCTGTTAAGCGCGCCAACTATACAAAGGGATTTTGTTTGTTTTTTTCTTTTACACTAATCTCTTCACTAAAAAATGACGGTTTTTTCTCGGAAAAGGGGTGAGAAGAGGGATTGGCGGAAAAAAGATTTTCGGGTAGAATTTCGTTGAAAAAAAGGGCGAAATAGTCAATTCGAGATTGCAATTTGTTAATTTTAGACACTTTTTTGTTAATAAATTTGCATTTTACAAAAAAAAGGCTTACCTTTGCAGGAATTTTTCTTATAAAATAAGAATAAATGTTGCTTTTTGCAATATATAAAAATATATAATGTTTCTGCGCGATGGTTACACTTTCCAACAGCCGCGCATAAAAACAGGAGGACAAAAAGATGAGTACAATGGAAAGTAAAATTAGTAGAATAATGAGTAGAATGAGCATAAAAGGATTACCGGTTATGGGTTACCGGTTACGGGCGTTATGGACCGCCCTCGTATTGTTTGTTTCGGCACATATGTGGGGTGTCGGTTTTACGCCGACAGATGCCGGTTTGGTCGTTAATTTTCAGAAGGACGACAGGTTTCTGCTGTCGGTAATGGTGGACGATGACAATGACCCCGAGACTCCTGATAATGAGTATTTTGTCTGCGACTGGCCGGAATATGCGAATCAGAATAAATACTATTTCAAGTATGATGCGAAGAACCTTCTGAAACTGCTCCCGCAACCCGCCGGAGTCACAGAACCGTCTGCGGTATCTGTATGGCAGATAGATAGTGCACTGACGCGTATATCCGGCAAGAACAACTACGCGCTGGGTGGTATCAGCTATACGATGTATAGTTCCGGCAACTACACGCTGGTAACGAATGGCGGCAGTCCCTTCAAGTTCTTGGGCGATTTGTCCAACAATCGTAGTAACAAAGACCTTTGCGACGTGGTGTTTGTTGTGCCTACTGTCCGCGCAACAACCAATATGGACCCGAAGGGAACGCTGAACACGAGCCATACGAAGGAAGGTCGGCATAGAGGTGACGGCACTGCGGGATACCCGACCTGGGCGTTTGACGGTAAAATGGGTACGGGCTTTCTCGGAATGACGTACCGCGAGGTCTATTGGTTCGATATTCCCCGTACCAACGGAGACCCGAAGGCATACACCAACGCGGCGTTAGTGACATTCAACACCTCTTCGGAAAGCAAGTCGTGGGGCGGTAATACCGTGAAGAAGGGTATGGCAGCCTATGCGTTTGCGGATCCCAAACACCAAGAGACTCAGCGTACCTTGTTCCGTCTGTACGTATTAGGCGAGAAAGAGTTCAATTCCTGTCCATCGTACTTCTTCGGATGGGACACGCAGCATTACCTGAAGTACCGTCAATCGAACACGATGGGGGATAGTACTGCTGCGCGTAAAATCTACACACTGGATCACTTCGAGTGCATGGAGTTGGTGGAAGAAGGGAGGCCCTATTACCAGACCCGCGGAATGAAGGTGCCGAACCGGGATAGTGTCTATTACTATGTGGGCTACAACAACGCCTATCATAGCGCTAAGGACTTAGGTTCCGGTAGTCCTAAATCCGCTTCGGTATTCACGCCCATCGATTCGTTGCGTATCAGGGCGTTAAAAGATGAGACTAAGGCGTATGTGCCGTCTAAGGATGCTTTCGGCTATATGGCGATTGATACAACCTCGAGCGAAGACAACTTAGGCGTGGCGTTCGAGCCGGCAGGTTATTTCTTCCAGACCAACAGCGGCGTGAATGTGCCGATGCGTCAGATAGATGACAGTACCTGGATGTCCGAAGAGATGTGGTATATAGCCGACAAATATATGTTGCTCGAAGGTCGAGTTGTACTGTACACCGGTCCGGAGTTCAGTGCGAAGGACCCGGGAGCTGAGATCAGCAATGATTGGAGTAAATGGGTGAAAGCGCCGGATATACCTGTGGCAGGAAGGGGTGGTTCATCAGAAGGATTGTACGGTTGGCCGCGTATTCATACTAACCGAGCCACACCGAACGGCGGCATCGAGTTTGTTGAGGCCACTAACGACACGGTTGTTATATATCACAATAATGGTCACTTTGGCGCAGATATTCCCTATCAGTACCCGATAAAAGGCGAGGCAACGGTAACGATACAAGATGCTCGTTTGTTGGGAGATTATACGTTTTATGGTTGGGCAGCCTCTGCTAATGGAGAAGTGGTTGTTTTTCCAAAAGACTCAACCAGCAAGACTCTGCGAGTAGGCCAAGAGATCAATTTGCGGTCACTCCCTGCAGGATTGACATTAAAACACGGAGCAACCGGTGATACGCTGCATCTGTATGCTAAGGCGACTTACGAAGGAAGTATCAACGTGGCCATTTCGTTCCTGAAAGAGGATGGCAAGCGATACTTCCTGACGCATCCGGGTGGTGCACCTCGTTACGCCCATGCCCGTCATTACGACGATTGGACCAACGTGCGCCAAGGTATCGGCGATGCCGACAACTCCGATCCCAATTACCTGAGTTCGTACAAGATTATCGGCCGAGAGGAAGGCTGTAAAGAGTGCGAAACCAACGAGTATGTGCTGGATCCGAAAAATGAGACCATGCATGGTGCCGTAGATTCGCTTGTTTTCTACGAGGACTACCAGCCGAACGGCGATGAATATTTGGGTTTGTATTATACCGATCCGAACACGATTCTTGCCAACAATACCTGGGCAGGTCTTTTCACCTCAACTAAAGGTTGGCCGACGCCCGCTAATCCGTGTGTGGATAGCACCCGTATCTATTCTGAGTACTATTTGTATTCTGATACAATTAAAGAAGGTGGTGTCATCAAGGAGATTAAAATTACAAGAGCGATACGACCTAATTCCGCTCAATCCAATGTCAAATATAAATCTGCCACCGATCAGTTCGACGGTGTGGCAACAGGTGATAGCACCGCCTTTATGATTTCCGGTGTGGGCGTAGTGGATGAGCATTATATCATTCTGCCGGATACGACAGATGCCACCACGCCTTGGACAGACGAGATAACATTCGACTATCACAAGGATGAGAGTTCGATGCAACAGGTATGGTCGAAACTGATCGGCAAGCAGCTGTTGGCTCAGATGAAGGTGGACAGCGATACCATCTATTTCCACCCAAATCCGAACAAGACCATAACAAACGCCAATGGGTTGCATCTGGCGCAGGACTATCATCTGACCCATAGTTTCCAGTATATCTATGACAAACGGACGGCGGGTCTGATCGCCAGAGGCGACAGTGCCTATATGGAGGAGATGGAGGACGGCTTCTGCTGCAATATCCACAGCGGTACATCCAGTCCGATGGATGTGATGTATGGCGACAAACATATAGATATCGTCGATACGCTTCGCGTATGGCTTCGCACTGCATCCACAAGTAAGATCAAGGAGTACTACGGTCGTTGGAAGAAAAACGCGCCGGGTGTGCATATTATGAAAGACGGTTCGCGCTACCGCGACATTATGGTAAAAACCAAAACGTATTACTATGAGCCCACAAAAACGCGTTTGGTGTGCGAACCGGAATACCCGTCGTACATCTTCAGTCCGTTGGCAAACCAGAGTCAGGATTTGAATTTCACGCTGTTGAGGCAGACTTACCGCCGATTGCTCGATGCGGATGATAACTTGGTTCGCGAGGAGATTACCCGGACCGACACGCTGACGCTTGACTTGACGGGCGCTGCCTGTACGTTCTCTTCCGCCAACCCAAACACCTATTTCAACATTGACAGCAAAACGGGATCTCGTATCACCCTGAAAACCAAACTATATAATAACGTTGCGGGAGATAACCTCGATTCGCTTTTTGTCAATTTCTCTGTGAACGACACGGCTGTGGTGGTACACGTGCCATTAAAGCAACTTGACCTGACGGTGAGCGAATTGGTATGGTCGGTTATGGACGGCGGCAAGCGCTATTTCATCATGGCAGGTACCGGCGGACTCATCTTCCGCGAGTTCACGCAGAAAAGTCTGACGCTGTACAAGAAGAATACTACTACAGCATTGATCAAAGGTTCTCTCAATGCCGAGAATAGTGACGACCGCTACATCACGCCATGGGCGTTTGCCTATGACCCGTCTGCCGGTACTACCATTACGTTGGAGGCGTTGTACGAAATAAACCGGCATTTTGCAATCAATGACGACGGCAATGGAGACGTGGATGAGACAACCCCGACCATCTTGACGTTTGAGATAGTTCGCACCTACACGAATGATAATGGCAACTACGAAGAGCAGGTATATCTGCAATACGGTTCAAACAAGTGGTTGCGATTCAAAGACGGAGCACTTAGTTTAACGGATGAGAACAAGAAAGAGGATGCTTCTATCTTCTCCTGGAGTTATCTTTTGGATGAGTTCAATATACAGAACAACGGCACCTATCCGAGCCATAATAGTGTCGAATTCGGCTATAACAGTGGCGCTTCGGTTACTGTCAAGACTGCCTACAAGGCGTATCACGAGTATTCCATGCTGCTCAACAACAGCAAGGTCTATGTTTGCCGCGTGGACGAGGCGGATAAGGCGGATTTGATTTCGGAAGACCCGAGTAGTATCTGGAAGACCACGTATAATGTTGAATTAGTAAGAGACAACCGTACTTTCGACGGTGGTGAACCCCAACCGACCAGCGGATTGAATTTAACAACCTCAAATTTCAATTCGACCATCCGGCCGGCATCGGCTACCAGTCCTATGAATGTGAAGATAGACGGCAAGTACGTCAATATTGTCGATACGCTGAAGGTAACGGTCGGTCTGCAAGACGGTGGTCCGGAATATCGGTTTAAAGGCGACTGGACTTCGTTCAGTTCAGTAAGCGACGCAAGTGTAAAGATTCCTTTGACGCGCATAACCTACCACGAGTCACCCTATGACTCTATCGTCTGTATGGTAGAAGACGATGAATATAACTTCGCCTTCCCGTCCACGCTTCGCGCGGGTCACCCGGAAGACAGTCTCCACACCTTCACGTTGGGAACCTTCCGTCGCACCGGAACGAACACACTGGATGCGGATGGTCATGTCGTTAAGTTTGTCGCCTCCGGAACCGATACGCTGACCGAAAAGATGGCGCTGAACAATCCGGCATATACCGAGATTCGTATGGTGGACGGTTTCGGTAAGAAACCTGACTGGTGCGTGATTGAGGAGAAAGGGAAAAATACCATCACGGTACGCTGCAAATCGAACGGCGTCCGCTCGCCGCGTTCTGCAAGCCTCTATTTCGCCTATATCGTCACCTATACCGAAAAAGACGAAAAAGGCGAGGATGTTACTGTCGTCCGCTATGCCAACTTCAAGTTGACGGTATCGCAGGCGAGTCTGTTCCAGTATGCCAACAACCAGCACCTCGTGCACAGCCCGGGTGCATCGGGTGACCCGTTGATGGCAGACGGACGCCAGCAGGTACATGAGAACAAGCGTATTCTCTATTACTACAACCCGGAGCCGTATAATGTGGCGGACCAGAATGTGGAATTGCCTGTCCGTGAGCGTGCCTTCTACGGCTGGTGGCGTTGGTACCGCGAGGGCAAAGACGAGAACGGCTTTGACTGCAGCGATATGGATATCCTTGATTCGCTGTGGATTGCTCCGCCACGAAACGTAGGTAAATTCGATTACCCGTTCCGTATTATCGGTGACTCGGTAGATGACGGAAAGGGAGGCAAGAAACTGATGACGATGGGACGATACACTGTATTCCATTATCCGTCTATAGACTATGCCACCAAGACTGACCCGCCTGCCAAATCGCCTCTGGTATTTCCGCCTCATGGAGAAAAGACGGTTACCTATGTGGTCGATCTCGGCAACTATACCGACAACCTGCCGCTGTCCATGAAAAATATAAACCAGGTGGACACGGCGGTGCTGGATACGATGCAGGAGATTATCGAACCGACGCTATCACTCCGCGAGGTATTTGAATTGCGTCCGTGGACCGAGATGGCGGAGATTATGGAAGGGTACAAGGATACTATCGGTGGAGAGCATAGCCCTTATCGAAACATGAAGTACATGGAGGACCATGAGGTGTTGGCGCCTACCAACCACCGCCTGCTGTTGCGTACCGAGCAGCGCTACAACTATGAAAACTTGGCGAAGAATCCATACAATCACTCTGAGTCCCTGTTAGGCTACTATATGCGGGACGACAACTGGAACAAAACCGATGAAGGATGGACATTCTCCGGTGCTACGGAAGAGGCGATAGCCGCCGCGCGTAAGGCTTGCCAGGACACGATGATCTGGTGCGGCGGATGGGATGCAGATTGCCTGTGGTATGTATTCCATCCGGAGGACAGTTCCTATACCGATTGTGACCTCAAGCTGATCGAATCTGACGATTTCCTCAATGTGCCGGAAAAGAAAACCATCTCCGGCGAAGCCGATACAGTCATTTACTGTCTGCGTGCACGCAGTAAGAAGACTGCCAACCCGGCTGTTAATGTTAGCGCAGATGGAGATTACTGGTTCAATATCTGCCGCTATACCATCATTTACCATGATGAAAAGAAGTTCGGACCGATTGAGGAGAAAACCAATGGCGGCGTTACCAAAGCGCTCATCACCAATGATGAGATAGAGCAGAACTACGAGGTGCTGGAGCGTCTGAACTTCGATTACGTCAAGCCGGGTAAGGACTATCACATCTATCCTCACCCGCTGCCGTGGGCGGACGGTTCGTACGGCTACAGCTATCCGGTGCGACCCGACATTCCCAATAACCGTTACCATGCCGAGAAGGACTTTCCGGGTACGGGTGAGTATGGTATTATCAACAAGATACCTTACTCCACCTACTGGTACAAGATGGAGCAGCACGGCGGTGCGGAGAACGGCTACATGATTTACTGCGATGGTATGTCGTCGTCCGGTCAGGTAGCAGCCCTCTCGCTGGAAACGAGGCTGTGCGAAGGACAGAAGATGTATTTCTCCGGCTTTGTAGGCAACCCGGGCAGCCAGAGCGGTAAGGCGAACCCGAACTTCACCTTCTCGGTGCAAGGCTCGCCGGACGGAGAGAATTGGGAGGACATCACCACCTATATGACGGGCGACATCATGCCGTCCCAGAAATGGTATCAGATATTCTTCCCCATCAATCACCGTAATGCTGCGCATGACCATTTCCGCGTACGTATCTATAATATGGCATCGAACCATGACGGTAACGACTTCATCATTGACGATATGTGTATTTTCGCCACCAAGCCGCCGTTGATTGCTTATCAGGCGAATACCCAGTGCGTGGAGGAAGGCAAGAACGACTCCATCACCCATATCGTGCTGCGTGTCGATTACCAAGGCTTCGTAGATACGTTCACCTACAACAAGCGTGAAGTCTATTACACTGTTCACAAAAACGACTCCACTTTCGTAGAGATGATGGACGGTTATTTAAACGAAGTGGTAAAAGAAGGTCAAGCCGATCCGGCAACACCGGACACGATATACGGCCATATCACCATGCCGGCGCACACCCATGAACCGATAGATGAGGACTCTATCTTCATCAACCTGACGGACTTTGTACATAAGTTTGATACAACCTTCGCAAAAGGCAGGGATAAGAAATTCAACAAGGGCTACCTCTATGAGAATCTGGACGGTATTAGCCGGCCCGTACTCTACGTCATTCACCAGGCGAAGATGACAGCGGACAATGACTATAAGGTTCGTCTGGCGACCGGCGAAGAAGGACTGATGAACAGTAAGTGCGCCATGACCAGCAACCTGAAAGTGACTAACCGTATGATCCTGATGCTGAACGACGAGGAGAATGAGGACCCGAACGTAACCAACATGTGCGCCAACGCGACCTATGATTTGAGCGTGCGCGTCAAGGGCTCGCTGTTCTTGGACAGCGTGGCACCGCTCGACGTCAACGGCTCCTGTGTCAATGACTGGCTGCTGTACGGCGACACATCAGATGTCACCAGCGTAGTACGCTACGGTTACAAATACAGCGATATTGTCAAAGTAGTGAAAGATATTCTCCGCTTCGAGCCCACATCCGGAACGAACGTCAACCAGTTCGCCCGTAGTTTCGAGGAAGTGAACAAGAATGTAATGAAGCGCATCCAGACAGATCGCAGCATTAGGTTCACCACAGAGGGACACGGAGAAGACCACCCCTACGACATTCTCGACAGTCTGGTGTCCAAGGGCTTCCTGACGCTCTACAAGTCCCAGCTGACCGCCACGGTTACCATGGGTGACTCGGTGCAGTATGTCATCTTCCCGATTGTCGGTACCGGCTCCGAAGAGATGAACAAGAACAAGATGGAGGTATGTCCTACGCCGCTGGTCATCAAACTCAAGCCCGACAAAGGCGGTGAAGTTCCGCTGATGGTCGGCGGTATCCACCGTGACTCGACGCAACTCAGTTCGCCGGTGGTAGTGCTGGTGAACGAGCGGACTGCGAACGACCACATAACGCTCCGCATCGACTCCATCAGACCCAACGTGGCACTCCACTCCATTACGCTCCTTTCGACCAATGATTCCGATTTCTATCAAGGTGTTCATACGCTGAACCTGACACCGGACAAGATTTATAATTTCGGAGGCGACAACTCGGACTATTACACCAAGGGCACTGACATTCTCCTGCGTCCGTCCTCATCCAACAACTATGAGATGCGCCAGGGCTACAGCTATACTTTCGGTATCGTCATGCAGACCCGAACAGGCTCGTTGGAAGGAGAAGACGGTTGTGCGGTCGGTACAGTGCCGTTCACGATAGCGGTAGTGCCGGACTACCTGCGCTGGGATCCGAAGAGCAAGCATAACAACCAATGGAACAACCCGGAGAACTGGATAGGCGTGGATGCGAACAATGTGCCTCTGCCCAACAACCCCCGTTTTGCACCGCTTGCATCGACCGATGTCATCATACCTCCGATGCCGGACAGTCTGCCCTACCCGAACCTGCCCGACCCGAGCAGGATTGCTTCCAAGGATTCCGTCAAGCAGGTAGGTTTCGCATACAATAGCTGCGATGACATCCGCTTCCTGCCCGGTGCTGCCCTCGGACAGCAGCAGCGTTTGACCTGCGACGTGGTAGTAGTCGATATGACCTTGCCGCATAACCAATGGGCGCTCCGCTCCGCACCGGTGACGGGTATGCTCAGCGGCGACCTATTTATGGCAGACGCAGACCTGAGCGGCGAGACGAAGATGTGGTCTGTCGGTACATTCGATGCCGCCGGCCGTACGAACACCACAGGCAACGCGGCGTTCTGGCCATCCGTCTATAGCAGCTCCGTTATCCGTTTAGGGAACGGCAACAGCATCAAGAACGACACCCTGAACGACGAAGGATGGTCGAAAGTGACGAACGCGCTCACGCTCTCGCTGCCACCTGCTATGGGATGGGCAGTCTATACGCGTACCAAATCGACGGACAATGCCTTTGTACGTCTCCCCAAGAACGATGACCGTTACTATTACTACTACGCAAACGGCGACAAGGCAGAGAGTTACTTTGAGGACAACCTGCGTGAGCTGCGTAACACCAACGCAGGTGGTACTGCCGGCCAATTGGCATACAATACCGGCGGTCAGACCTACAGAATCTCCAAAGAAAAAGAAGACGCCACCTTCGTTTTCGGTAACCCGACCATGGGTTATATCGACATATGGGGTTTCATCGCGGATAATGGTTTCTCGAATGAATTCCGGTATATAGATGCAGCGGGTTCGTGGCAGACGGTACCGGAAACTCTTGCAGTCGCAAGCACCGATACGATAACCGAACAGAAACGCTACCTGCCCCCGATGCACGCGATAGTGCTGACGGTAGCCGCAGCAGCCTCGTACAAGGACGTAACGCTCAACGCGAACCGCATTGTGACCCACCCGAGCCAGAAAGTACGTCCTGAGCCTGCCTCCGCACCGCGACGCATCGGTGCGTCCGGCCGCAGAAGGGGAATCATGACCGTGACTGCCACCAACTCCGCTTCGTCGCGCTGCACGACCCGACTGCTGATTGGACAAGGATATAGCGACGAAGTACGGAAAGGCGAGGATGCCGTACTGACCACCGTCAATATTGACAAGTACTCGACGACCGCTTATCCGGCTACGCCGTTCAATATCTACGCCATAGAGGATGGTTACGGATTGAGCATCGACTTGCGTGATGAGGTGCTGAACATACCGGTTTCATTCTACATGACCAACCTGTCCTTTGACCCTGTCACCAAAATCTGGTTCACCGGTGTCAACAGCATTGACGGACAACTCGTGCTCTACGATGCGCAGACAGACACCGAACGTGCTATCATCGACGGTATTTGTCTGGAGATTGAAACGCCGGAGAACAGCCACGAAGTGCGCTATTACATCCGTCGCCACGGTTATCGTCCGGGCAGCACAACCGACCCGATTGCTACCGGCTTTGAGACAAGGGGTTCGGACGAAGAGCAGGCGGTGAAATTTATACAGAACGGAATCGTATATATTATGCGCAACGGACATATATATACGATTTTCGGACAGAAAATACGATAAAAGAGGAGGAGCAAGATGATGAAGAAGATGATTTTATTATTCGTATTATGTGTATTTGCGTTGTCCTCCGCCGGAGCGGCAACGATGACGACACAACAGGCGACATTCCCGGAATACCAGTTCCAATCAACCTCCACATGCCCGTCGGCAGTGGGCAAGTCGTCGTTCACTTCGCCGGCTGTGTATGCCCCGTACAGTGCCCTTCCACGCACTGGTATCAGGCGCGCAGAAGGGTATTCGATAGACGGCGAACCGGGTGTGGATGATTTTCCGACTGGTGTCCTTCCAAATCCGGCGCCGGTAGGTGAACCGCTAATTTTGCTGCTGATGGCACTGCTGTACGCAGCGGGACGCTATATTGCAAGACGAAAACACATTATTTTTTATAACAAACAATAATATTATGAAAAAACTTATCTTTTTTGCAGTCTCGGTAGTGCTTGTCGCTTGCGGCATAGATACTCCGAAAGCCGTTCAGACATCGTATCCGACCATGACGGTCAGCCAAAGCGACATCACGCTGCCGTTCAAGTTCAGCGCCACCCTCAAGGGTACGTCGGATGTGACCATTACGCCGCAAGTGAGCGGACAGCTGATGGAAGTATGTATTACCGAAGGACAGCAGGTCAAGAAAGGCGACGTGCTCTTCCGTATTGACAGCCGCAACGCCCAGTTGGAGCTCGAGTCCTATGAGGCGAACCTGCTGGCAGCGCAAGCCGCAGAGAGCAGTGCCAAACTGACGTACGAGAGCAACAAGAACCTCTTCGAGAAAAAGATCGTGAGCGAGTACATGCTCAATAACTCGGCGAACGACTACAAGCGTGCCGTAGCATCGACTGCACAGGCGAAAGCCGCAGCCGACCGTGCCCGCGTCAATCTCAGTTACTGCACCATCACCGCTCCTGTCGATGGTCTGATCGGTTCCGTGCCTGTTTTCGCAGGCGACCAGGTGAGCCCCGGTACTTACCTGACCATGGTCAGCGGCAATGCGAAGATGTACGCCGAGTTCTCCGTGAACGAGTCTATTTTAGAGGAGCGTTCCCAATCCGAGATCAAAGATAACGAGACCCTGTTAGCCGGTCTGCCCGATGCTACCTTCCTTTTCAAGAATGGTGCGGAATATCCGTTGAAAGGACGTATCACGAGTATCACCGGTACGGTGGACCGCACGACAGGTACACTGACCTGCAAGGCTACCTTCCCAAACCCCGACGGAGGACTCTATTCGGGTGTACAAGGAACAGTGGTGATTCCGTTTGATATCAGCGACGTGATGGTCGTTCCGCAGAACGCCGTAGTCCGTTTGCAGGACAAATCCCTCGTCTATAAGGTGGGTCCTGACAGCTGCGCCTACAGCGTCATCGTTTCGACGGCTAATTTCAGCAGCGAGCGTGATCTGGTCATCACCTCGGGTCTCGAAGTGGGCGATGTGATCGTCACCGAAGGAGCAAACAATGTTACCGAAGGACAGAAAGTTTTGTTTTAGCCATCAGCCATCAGCCATCAGCCGTCAGAAAAACTGAATTCTGAAAGCTGAATGCTGAATGCCAAAATGAATATTTTATGAAAGGGAATATCTTTATATCCAAACATGTGATGGCGTGCGCGATAGCGATCGTGATCTCGCTGGTCGGATTTATCTGCCTCAAGAGCCTGTCTGTTGAGCAGTACCCGAATATTGCGCCGCCGAGCGTCTATGTATCTACCAACTATACCGGAGCGGACGCGAACACCATCATGAAATCCGTCATCCAGCCGCTGGAGGAGCAGATCAACGGCGTGCAGGACATGACCTATATGACCTCCACCGCCTCCTCGACCGGCGAAGTGAACATCATGGTTTATTTCAAGCAAGGCACCGACCCGGACATGGCGGCGGTCAACGTCCAGAACCGTGTGACACAGGCCTTGGCACTGCTGCCGAGCGATGTGACGCAGGTGGGTGTGTCCGTATCGAAGATGCAGAACAGTATTCTGCAGATCGGCGGTATCAAATCGACGGACGGCAAGTACGACGCAGACTTCATCGCCAACTATATTGACATCAACGTCAAGCCGCGTCTGATGCGTATCACGGGCGTGGGTAACGTCCAGAACTTAGGTAATACCTACGCCTTGCGTGTGTGGCTCAAGCCGGATGTGATGGCGCAGTACGGACTCGTTCCGAGCGACATCTCCTATGCCATCAGCGCACAGAGCTTCGTATCGGCTACCGGTACGCTCGGCCAGCAGTCCGAGAACGCCTACCAGTACCCCATGGAGTACAAAGGTACGCTCAAATCCATCGAGGAGTTCGAGAACATCGTCATCCGTACTTCGGAAGGCAGCAGTATCCTCTATCTCAAGGACGTAGCCGATGTGGAGATCGGTGCCCAGAGCTATACGATGACCTCATCGGTGGACGGTATGCCGGGCGTCATCTATATCGTCAACCAGGCACCTGGAGCAAACGCTACGGAGGTGAACGAACAGATCGACAAGCTCTATAAGCAACTCAAACCGACGCTGCCCGCCGGTCTGGAGTTCGTCGTACTGGAGACCTCCAACGACTTCCTCTTTGCCGCCATCTACAACGTGGTGGAGACACTGGTAATCGCCATTCTGCTGGTCATCCTCGTGGTGTATTTCTTCTTGCAGAACTTCAAGGCGACCCTCATCCCCTCCATCTCGATCATCGTATCGCTGCTCGGTACGTTCGCGATCGTGAAGATGGCAGGTTTCTCGCTGAATATATTGACGCTCTTTGCCCTGGTGCTCGCCATCGGTACGGTCGTCGATGA
>JAEEGL010764904.1_pt1 | contig 13835 bp, 12 predicted proteins | sample 9134231 | NCBI WGS metagenome assembly JAEEGL01 (sample SAMN16246548, study PRJNA631951) | gut metagenome | biome: gut microbiome; feature: rumen; material: fiber-attached | host: Bos | place: Iran: Karaj | collected 2018-10
CGCCGCGCCGCAGAGAAGGAGGGCATCGAAATCCGCCTCTACTCCGTGATCTACGACTGTATCAACGAAGTGAAGGAAGGTATCGAGGGCATGCTGGAACCGGAAAAGAAGGAAGAAGTCACCGCCACCGCCGAAGTCAAGCAAACCTTCAAGATCTCCAAGGTGGGCACCATCGCGGGCTGCCAGGTGAAGGAAGGCAAGCTCACCAACAAGGCCGATGTGCGCCTGATCCGCGACGGCATCGTGGTGTACACGGGCTCGCTCTCCTCCCTGCAGCGAGGAAAGGACCAGGTGAAGGAAGTGCCGGCCGGCATGGAATGCGGCTGTGGTCTGGAGCGTTACAACGACATCCACCCCGGCGACATCATCGAAGCCTTCCAGATTACAGAAATCAAACGTAGCCTCTAAGCGACATGAAGACATCATTTATTCATGCCGCTTGCGGCTTGCTGTTTTGCTTAATCGTTTTAATTGGCTGCACCCGGAAAGAGATCCAGCGGCCCGACATTATGGTGGAAAGCATCGAACTGGACCGCTACAACGTCATTATCTACGTGGATGACAGCTTCCAGCTCAACGCCAGCCTCCAGCCGGAGAACGCCACCGACAAAAGCATCACCTGGAGCAGCTCCGACGCCACGGTGGCTTCCGTGGACGCCGAGGGCGTGGTGAAGGGCCTGGCCCCCGGCGGCGCCATCATCGATGCCTGCGCCTCCAGCGGCCGGAAAGCCTACTGCCGCGTCCTCGTGAAAACGCCGGTCCCCCCCACCGTTTCCGTCACGGGCGTGAGCCTGGACCGGGAATCGGCCGACATGCTGGTGGGAGAGAGCCTCATGCTCACCGCCACGGTTTCCCCGGAGAATGCCGACGAGAAACAGGTGAACTGGAGCACTTCCTCCTCGGCCGTGGCCACCGTCACGGGCGGGGTGGTGAAAGCCGTCGGGCCGGGCAGCGCCGCCATCACCGTGACAACATTGGACGGCGGCTTCCAGGCCAGCTGCACCGTCACCGTGGCTAAGCCCGCAGAGCCGGATCCGGACGAGCCCGAGCCGCGCTGGCTGGACAGCGGGGCCGACCTCCCCGACTACCCCAGCTACAACAAAGTCTCGTCGCTGGCCGATTTCCCCCGCATCGACGTCACCTGGACCCAGGAGACCCAGCGGCTGGCCGAAGGCGAATATACCTACGTGGACGGCACGGTGCGCTTCCGGGACCCCAAGGGCATGTACAAGACGGAGAACGCCGAGGAGTACGAGACAGATTCCCAGGTGCTGCCCATGCGCATCCGCGGACGCGGTAATACCTCCTACAATGCCGAGGGCGGCATCAAGCACTCCTACCGCATCAAGCTCACCAACGCCGACCGGAGCGCCAAACAGCCCCGCAAGGTGTTCGGCATGAAAAAGGACAGCGACTGGTATCTGCTGGCCGATGTGCAGGATCCCACCCTCCTGCGGAACGCCCTGGCGCTCCGGGTGAGCCGGATGGTCTCCATGCCCTGGACGCCCAAATACCGCTGCGCGGAGGTGTATTTCAACGGGAAGTACGGCGGCTGCTACCTGCTGGTGGAAGCCAAGGAAGTGGACCGCGACAGCAAGGTTCCCGTCACCGTGGTGGCGGCCGGCGAGACGGACGGCGGCTATCTCCTCGAGATTGACAACAAGCAGGACTTTGACCAGTACTTCCGCTCGGCCGTATTCAACAAGAAAATCAAGTTCAAGGATCCGGAAGCCCCCGACCAGGCCCAGAAACAGTACATCACCTCCTATGTGAACGAGGTGGAGCGCCTGCTCAATGCCTGCAACTTCGATCCCGAGAGCGGATACCGTTCCATGATGGAAGTGGAGACGTTCATCGACAACTACATCGTGCACGAGCTCACCAAGAACATGGACGGCGGCATGCGCCTGTCCACCTACTTCGCCAAAGACTCCGACACCAAGCTCTTCATGCCCATGGTATGGGACTTCGATCTCTCGCTGGGCAATTACAACGACTACGTGTCCACCTCCTTCAACCTCCCGGACGGAGACTCCCCGGAAGGATGGCTCATCCGGGTGCGCGGCGGCTCCTTCGAAGACGGAGACCGCTACGGCAGCCGCAAGAGCTACTACCAGTTCCTCTTCGAGGATCCCCTCTTCGTCCAGGACCTGAAAGACCGCTGGAATGTGGTAAAACCGCGCCTGGACAAGATTCCCGGCTTCATCGCGAAGATGGTGGAATACAATTCGCTGGCCTATGAGCACAATGCGCAGGCCGGCCTCAACCCCCGGGCCCGCAGCGGCTACTGGGGCAGCGCCACCCAATCGTTCCGCTCATGGCAGGAGGCCGTGGACTACATGGTGGACTTCTACGAGAAACGCCTGGCGTGGCTGGACGTCAATATCAACGCCCTCCAGGCCCAGCACTTCGACGCCAATACGGGGCGTTACGTGGATTTATAAAGCCTTTTACACCAGAATGAGCAGCGCGGCCAGGTACAGGCAGAAGCCCTGTGCCTGGATGCGCCGCTTGAGGATGTGGCGGGTGGAAAGCTCCACGGGATCGGCCTGCATGAAGGGCAGGAAATCCTGCGGGACGCTGCGACTGTGCCACTTGGCGATGAGTTCCCCTTCGGCAAAATAGGACGCGCCCCCGTTACTCCGGTTCAGGGTGATGAGGGTCTTGTAATCGGCATAATACAGCGGCATCTCCCGGGGAAGGTCCAGCGCTTCCAGCGTCTCGGGCATGGCCGATACCAGCAGCAGGGGCGTGGCTCCGGCCGCCGCGGCGGCCTGATACTGCTGCTGCAGGCGCGTCCAGTGGGCCGTCCGGGGGTCATACACGGAAAACACCACCACCCGGCCGCGGGCCGCCAGCTCGTCCAGATAGTCTCCTTCCGGGCTGCGGAAAGAAAGGATGGGATGGTCCTTGCGCATGCCCACGCTGGGGCGGAAGAGGGTATCGGCCCGGACGAAGGTCCAGCTGGAATCCGGCAGCTGGTTGAGGGCGAAGGTCCCCTGCTGCCCGTCCTTTTCATAGACGAAAGCCGGCATGTAGTGGTTGTCGGCCTCGATATCATCGTCAAGGGAGGCCATGAGCTCGGCGCCCAGATCGAAGGCCGTATAGTCGGCAATGGGGAGGTGGGTATTGCTGTAGATGACGGCGAAGATCACGGACAGGGCGGCCAGGGCGGCGGCTACCATCCGGTGCCGCTTGGGTTTTCCCAGATGACGGGGCGGCGTGAAAGCCAGGAGCGCAAGGGCCAGGAGCACGACATTTTTCCAGAAGCTCTGCGCCGGCGTGAGGGGGATGGCCTCCCCGAAACAGCCGCAGTCCATCGGCGCAGCGCTGAGCCAGAGGATGAGGGTGACGACGGTAAAGAAAAGCACCATCACACCGGCCACCCAGGCACACAGGACGCGCAGTACCCCGGTAACCAGGGCCACACCCACGAGCGCCTCCACCGAGCCCAACAGGATGCCCAGCCCCTTGGCCGCCGGAATAAGGAAGCCCAGATGGAAGAATTTCAGATACTCCGTAACGATGAGCATGGTGCCCACCGGGTCCTCGATTTTCAGCAGGCCCGATACCAGGAACACGATGCCCAGCAGGATGGCCGCCAGGCGGCGCAGTTTCAAATAGGCGTTCTTCATGACAGGGAGGCATCTACGGCCGCACGGACCTTGGCAAAAATCGTTTCGGGCGGCAGCATGGCGCCGGAGGGGTCGCTGCAGTCGATGCGGAGGAAGCGAGGGTCGCGCCGGGTCTCTCCCAGATACAGGTCCCGTACACGCTGCTGGAAGGCGATATCGGCCTCATGGATGTCCTGCGCCCCTTCCAGGTAGCCGCGGTTGTCGTCGCCGCTGCGGGAACGGGAAAGGCTCTCCTTCACAAAGCCGATGGGCACGTCCAGAAAGAGGTTCAGGTCCGGGACCGGCAGTTGAAAGTTGCCGTACTCCGTGTCGAAAATCCAGTCTCTCAGACGCCCCCGCTGCAGTTCATCCGGCAGTTTGGCGCATTGGTAGGCGATATTGGAATAGACGTAGCGGTCCAGCAGGACGGTCTTGCCGGCGGCGAGTGCCTCCCGGATCTCCGGGGCAGCGCCGTGCCGGTCTTCGGCGAAAAGGAGCGCCACCAATTGCGGATGAACCGCCTCGATGGAGCCGAATTCTCCCCGGAGGAAGCGGCCGATCAAGTCCCCGTACACGGGCGCGTCGTAACGCGGGAAATGGATGTATTCCAATTCGCCCGTACGTTGCGTGAGATATTCCCTGAGCAGGCGGACCTGGGTGGATTTTCCGGCCCCGTCAAGTCCTTCCAATACGACCAGCATAATTTTCTTGTTTAAGAATACAAAGATAAGTATTTTTGTGTTATGGTTGGCAGTATTCATATCATGGGGATCGTGAACCTCACGGAGGACTCTTTCTATGCGGCCAGCCGCACCGCCCTCCGCGACGTCTGCACCCGCGTGGCTTCCCTGCTGGAGCAGGGGGCCGATGTCATTGACCTGGGCGCCTGCTCTACCCGGCCGGGGGCCTGGCAGCCCGGTCCCGAGGAAGAATGGGCCCGGCTTGAACCGGCCCTGAAGGCCCTAAAACAAGATTTCCCGTCGCTCCAGATCTCGGTAGATACCTACCGGGCCAGCGTGGCAGAGCGCTGCTTCGACGCAGTGGGACCCTACCTGGTAAACGATATCAGCGCCGGCACCCTGGACCAGGACATGCTCCCGCTGGTGGGCCGGCTGGGACTCCCCTACGTGGCCATGCACATGCGGGGTACGCCCCAGACCATGGCCGGCCTCACGGATTACCCCACGGATATCACCTCCGCCGTCCTGTCCTTTTTCGAGGAGTTCGGCCACCAGGCTGCGCAATATGGCATCCGGGACTGGATCCTGGACCCCGGCTTCGGCTTTGCCAAAACCCTGGACCAGAATTATGAGTTGCTCCGCCACATGCACCGGCTGCAGGCCCTGGGCCGGCCCATCCTCGCAGGCGTATCGCGCAAGAGCATGATTTACAAGCTGCTGGGCATTACGCCGGAAGAGGCGCTCCCCGGCACGCAGGTAGTACACCTGGCTGCCTTACAGCAAGGCGCCACCTGGCTCCGCGTCCACGATGTGGCCGCGGCTGTCCAGACAGCGCGCATTTTCAATAAACTGGAAAGTTAGGCTTTCGCCACCGCCGCCAGGGTGACGATGCCCTGACAGCAGCGTTTCCCCCCTACGGCCAGCGAAGCGTCGCAGACATACAGCCCGCCTTTGGATTCCACTAGACGGGCCGTAATTTCGCACAGGTCACCGGGGCGCACCGTGCCGCGGAATTTCACCTGGTCCAGGCCCCGGTACACCAGCAGATGGTCCCGGAAGGCTTCCACAAACAACTGGCTGCAAGCCTGGGCCATCATCTCACAGAGCATGACGCCGGGAACGATGGGATTCCCCGGGAAATGCCCCTGACAGTAGAACGGGTCGTCCGGGATGCGGTACGTGGCATGGCACACCCCCTCCGCGTCCAGCATCATGCTGTCCAGCAGGAGCATGGGCTCGCGGTGCGGGAGAATGTCTTTTATCTCTTCCCGATTCATCCCTTATACGGACGGAAGGCCACGCAGGCGTTGTGTCCGCCGAAGCCGAAGGAATTGGAAAGGCCCAGGGTGAGGTCGGTCTTGACGGCCACGTTGGGCGTGTAGTCCAGGTCCAGTTCCGGATCGGGGACATCCAGGTTGATGGTGGGCGGGCAAATCCCCTCGCGGAGGGCCAGCACCGTGGCGATGGCCTCGGCCGCACCGGCCGCGCCGAACATATGGCCAGTCATGGACTTGGTCGAGGAGATGTGTGCCTTGTAGGCGTAATCTCCCAGGGCCAGTTTGCAGGCCAGGGTTTCTGCGGCATCGTTCAGGTGGGTACCGGTACCGTGGGCGTTGATATAGAGATTGTCTTTGGTCGGGTCAAAACCGGCCTCCGTGAGCGCGTCCTTGATGGACTGGGACTGGGTGCTTCCGTCCGGACGGGGCGCGGTGGCGTGGAAGGCATCACAGGTGTTCCCATAGCCCACCATTTCGCCATAGATGGTAGCGCAACGCTCCAGGGCATGGTCCAGGGACTCCAGGATGAGCACGGCCGCGCCGTCACCCATCACGAAACCCTGCCGGTTGGCGTTGAAGGGAAGGGAGGAATATTTGGGGTCCGTGGCGCGGGTAAGGGCCTTGGCATTGTAGAAACCCGCCACGCCGATGGGAATGGAGGCATGCTCGGCACCGCCGGCGATGATGGCATCGGCATAACCGTGCCGGATGGCGCGGAAAGCCTCGCCGATACAGTGGGACGAGGTGGCGCAGGCCGTCACGATATCCAGGCAGGGACCTTTGGCCTGGTGCTTGATGGCCACATGCCCGGCGGCGATGTTGGAAATCATGGTGGCGATGAAAAGCGGCGAAATCCACTTGCCGGACGGGTCCTCGATCATCTTCTGGGTTTCGCGGAACTGCACCTCAAAACCGCCGATACCAGAGCCCACATACACGCCCAGGCGGAAGGGGTCGATGTTGGCGCCTTCTCCGTCGGTGACCAGGCCGGCCTGCTTCATGGCCTGCCAGGCGGCCCCCATGGCATACAAGGTAAAGTTATCCTGCTTGCGGATGAAGGGTTTATCCATTCCAAACTGCTCGGCATCAAAATTTTTCACTTTGCCGGCAAAGGTAACGGGCATATCCTTGAATTCTTCCACATAGTCGATGCCGCAAACGCCATTGACCAGATTCTTCCAGAAGGTATCCACGTCCTGACCGATGCAGGAGACGACGCCCATGCCTGTTACTACAACTCGTTTAGGTTCCATATGATCTAATTCCTTGATTCTATAATGTGCGGAGCCTGGCTCAGGAGCTGCTGGGCCCCGCTGATGATGTCATCTACAATGGCGGCGGCGCTTTCGCGGCGACGCACCATGCCGGCCGATTCCCCGGCCAGGAAACTGCCGCCCGACAGGTCGCCGTCAAAGACGGCTTTCCGCAGGGATCCGGTGCCGAAGGCGCGGATCTCGTCGGCCGATACGGAAGGATCGGCCTCCATGCGGGCGAACTGCTTGGCGAAGGGGGTCTTGAGGCCGCGGACGGCATCGCCCAGGCTCTTGCCCGTGACCATGGTGCCAATGTCGGAGGCCTTGATGATCCGTTCCTTGTACACCTCGTGCACCCGGCACTCATCGGCCACCAGAAAACGCGTCCCCACCTGCACGCCGCAGGCACCCATGATGAACATGGCCGCGGCGCCCCGGCCGTCCGCGATGCCGCCGGCCGCCAGCACGGGGATGTGCACGGCGTCCAGGATTTGCGGCAGCAGGGCCAGGGTGTGGGTTTCGCCCACGTGTCCGCCCGACTCGGCGCCTTCGGCAATGATGGCCGTCGCGCCCAGCTCTTCCATCTTCACAGCATAGGCCACCGAAGCCACCACGGGGATGACCCGGATGCCGGCGGCTTTCCAGGCGTCCATATACGGGGCGGGGGTCCCGGCGCCCGTGGTCACGATATCAATGCCTTCCTCCACCACCAGGCGGGCTATCTCCGCCGCATTGGGCGCAGCCAGCATGATGTTCACACCGAAGGGCTTACGGGTGAGGGTCCGGGCTTTCCGGATCTCCTCGCGCACCGCCTCGGTGCTGAAATGGATGGACGAGATGAGACCCAGTCCGCCGGCCTCGGAAACGGCAGCAGCCAGGGAAGCATCGGCTATCCAGGCCATGCCTCCTTGGAAGATGGGTTTCTCAATTCCTAATATGTCGCAAATGACTGTTCTCAATCCGTCGGCCAAAAAGTTTGCAAAGATACGAATTTTATTTTTTACGGCTCCGTTTGCGGCGCTCCCGGACCCGGTAGGCGCTTTCCACCATGAGCTGGTCCTGGAAACAGCCTCGGGCAGCCAGTATATTGCAGATGAAGATGATAAGCGGCAGGATGACCGTCCAGCGGAAGACGGCACCGTCAAAGCTGAAGTACATCCAGGCCAGCCAGACCTGCATGCCCAGGGCGATGATACCGGACAGAACGGCCAGCCGCATTTGCAGGATGCGGGATTTGTACACCACCAGCGCCAGCACAATCAGGAAAGCCAGGATGCACAGCAGGATGGCGAAAAAAGGTTTCTGTAATTGGAAATAACTCACCTGCGTGAATCCGTCCGCCCCGGCCACTTGATAGGCGGTGCCAAAGAGCAGGATGGCCACCAGGACGGTGGAAATCATCAGGTACAGGGTCTGAATGCGCTGCCACATGGTTTAAAAATCTTGCAGAACGGGAATCTCGTCAATGTTGCCGCGCTCCTGTTCCAGGGGAATGCGGTGCAGCTGCCACAGGCACAGGCACAGGACGGCCACACTCAGGACGTACACCACCGTATAGGTAGAAACGCCCATCATGTCAATCCAGAAATCGTATTCGGCCAGGGCGTCAATCTGTGCGCAGACGACAGCAAAGCCGTTGTTCAGGAAATGGATGAGCATGGTGAGCCAGAGACAACCGGTCCTGTAATACACATAGCCCATCACCAGGCCGATGAGGAAGGCATTGAGCGCCTGCCAGGGGTTCATGTGGATGAAGGCGAAGAAAGCGGCGCTGAGCACGATGGCCCAGCCGGGTTTCATCCGGGAGGCAAGCAGCCCGCGCAGGACCATGCCCCGGCAGAGCCACTCCTCAAAGATGGGCGCAAAGATGGCGGTGAGCAGGAACGAACTCCAGAAAGGACCGCCTGTGAGCTGGCCCATGATGTCCATCAGGTCTTCATAGGCCTTCGCCCAGGAAGGGATGCGCTGGGTGAGATGGTAGTGCAGGTAGTTGGGGAGGTCGGCCGAGATCACGGTGCCCGCGGTGAGCGCCACGGTGAGGAGTATGATGCTCCCGGTCGTGAACGGGCCGAAATGCTTGTTGTTCAGCTGATATCCCACCTCGAACAGGCTGTTGCGCTGACTCTTGACAGAGACATAGACCATGGCGGGAAGGAACATGAGCGGATAGCCCACCAGCATGCCGTAATTGATAAGGGCCTGCTTCGGCACAATCGCGCCCAGGACCACCGTGAACAGGCTGCTCAGGAAAATGCCCACCAGAAACCAGAGCAGCAGCACAAGCATGCCGCCCACGCCCGGCACATACCAGGCGTGGTTGGCGTACAGCTTGAAATTGTTGACTTTTCGAAAAGAAAACTCCATTTTACTGGTAGAGGGGGCTGGGATAGACACCTTCCTCCACCAGGGAGGCGAACTTGGCCACTACGCCCGGACGGTCTTCCTTGTAGGTGACGCCGAACCAGTGGGAAGGCGTGCTGAGCACTTCGCACTTGCCCTTGCCGGCCTTGACCAGGACATCCACGGCGTAAGGGATGTAGTATTCCTTCTTGGGTTCGGTGCGATGTTCGTTGAGGAAGGTGACAAAGGAGTCCTCGCTCTTGGTGAAATAGTCCGGGGTGAATCCCCACATATTCATGGAGCAGAGCGATTTGGCCTCCAGCTTCACGTGCTCCTCGCCGGTCACGGAGTTGTTGCCGTACACATTGCCGTCGGCCTCCTTGGCGATATCCAGGTGCTCGGCGATGCCGGTGAGGATGTTCTTGTCGTCGTAGAAGCAGACACCGCGGGACACGCTGCCGTTCTCGCTGAGGGTGTTCTCCAGTTCAAAACCTACGATGCAGTACTCGCCTTCCGTCTTTTCATGGGCGCGGCACCAGTCGGCCAGAATCTGGAAGGATTCCTTTCCGTAGAAGTCGTCCCCGTTGATGACGGCGAAGGGTTCCTTGATCACGTCCTTGGCCATGAGCACGGCGTGCGCGGTACCCCAGGGCTTCACACGGTCTTCGGGCACGGTGAAGGGTGCGGGAATCTTGTCCAGTTCCTGGGTGACGAAGGCGAACTGCAGCGGCTCGCCGTCCACGGTCTTCACGCCGGCGTATTTCTGCTTCACATGGGCTTCCATGTCGGCCTTGAAAAAGTCACGGACGATATAGACCACCTTGCCGAAACCAGCTTCCACGGCATCGTGGATGGAATAGTCAATGATGGTTTCTCCGTTGGGGCCCAGACCGTCCATTTGTTTGAGTCCGCCGTAACGGCTGCCCATGCCGGCAGCAAGAACAAGAAGAGTAGGTTTCATCTGATCAGTATTTTATGGTTTTGTTTGCCGTATATTCATGCAAATTTACTAAATTCGCAACATAAAGCAAAAAGAAATTCCATGGCAGATCCTTCCTATAAGTGGGACTGGCTCAAGCGTGCAGACCACAACTATTTCCTGCCCTTCGTCATCATCGTCACCACGGTGGTGGCCCTCTGGCTGCTTTTCTTCTCGCACAACAGCGTCCTGAACTGGGTGCGCGCCTCCCTCGAGGTCAAAAACCAGCAGCGGGAGATGGCCCGCCTGCAGGGAGAGATTGACGACATGGACCGGGAAATCCAGGATTTAAGCCACAACCGGGACTCTGCCGAAGCCTTTGCCCGCGAAACCTACCACTTCGCCGCGCCCGGCGACGATGTTTACATCGTAGAGTAAAGCGTACACGCCCCCGTCTCTTCCACCAGCACCTGCAGGTACCCGTTGAAAGCGGGGATGCGCAGGGTGCGGCCGTCGGCAGGCTGCTCCGGACCTTTGTAGGCCGGATCGCCGTTTCCGGCCCCCAGGATGCGGCCCTCCCCTTCCAGTCTCAGCATGATGTCCGGACAGGCGTCCGGCACGGTGCGGCCTTTGGCATCGGCCACCCGGAGGGTATAGACCGCCAGTTTTCCCACCCGCTGGCAATCGGGGATGAGCTGGGCAGCGGGGCCTGTCGTTTCCACCACCTCGCGCAGCACACGCCGGCCCTGGACATAGCCTTCGGCCACCACTTTTCCGGGCCGATAGACGGCTTTCCAGCTCAGATGGCCGTCGCGGGGCATGGGCTTCCGGCCCAGGGATTTGCCGTTCACCGTGAGTTTTACCTCCTCGCAGTTGGCATAGACCCAGAGATCCACGGTCTCCCCCTCATGCCCGGCCAGGTTCCAGTGCGGGAACAGGTGCAGCACCGGCTGCTCCGTCCACCAGGATTTCAGGTACCAGGCCTCGTCTTTCCAGAAGCCGCAGTAGTCCAGGATGCCGAATTCCGACCCCACGGCGGGGTATTCCAGCGGATAGGGCTCTCCCCGGTAGTCAAATCCCGTCCACCAGAAAAGGCCGCCCGTCCAGGCATGGTCGTGATAGAACTGCCAGCCGCGCTCGATGACATTTTCGTAGTCGCCCGTGCGGTTGATGGCCGGCATCCGGCCTTCTTCCGCATAATAGACACCGCGGGTGCCGCAGCCCGTGGTTTCCTCCGACCCGAAGATAATCCATTCCGGATGCCGCTCATGCCGGCCTGGCACATCGTTCTGGATAATGTAGTTGTACCCATGGACCTGGAGCCCTTCGATGAGCGTGGCGCCGCCGGCGTTGGCGGCCGTGGTCTGGCGGAGCGGATCCAGCCCGTGTACATAGTCCTGCATCTGCTGCACCACCCGGATGCCCCGCACGTCGTTTTCCAGCCCCCATTCCTCGTTTCCAACGCTCCAGAGGACCACGCAGGGATGTGCCCGGCCCCAGCGCACCATATTCTCCAGTTCGCGCTTGTGGTGTTCGTTCACCCCCATGAGGCGGTTTTCGTCAATGATGAGTACGCCCAGGCGGTCGCAGATGTCCAGCAGGGCCACACTGGCAGGGTTGTGGCTGCAGCGGATGGCGTTCACCCCCAGCTCCTGCAGGCGGCGCACACGCCATTCGATGAGTTCATCGGGCATAGCGGTGCCCACGCCGGCATGGTCCTGGTGCAGGTTCACGCCCTTGAGGATGTATTTTTCACCGTTGAGGAGAAAACCCTCCTCCGCCGTAAACTTGGCGGTGCGAAGGCCCACCGGGGTGCGATAGAGGTCATCGCCCACGCGGGTTTCCAGGGTGTAGAGATAAGGGTCTTCGGGACTCCAGCGGTGCGGTTCGGGAATCTCGGCCTGCACCGGATAGGGCCGGCTGCGCTGCTGCGGCCGCAGGAAAAGGTTCATCTGCTTCTCCCAGACGGGGTTTCCCTGGGCATCCAGCAGGCGGAAGGAAAGGTCTTCGCGCCGGGCCTTCGTATCGCTGTTTTCCAACTCCACGTAAATCGCGAGCAAGTGGGGGCCGAAGTCCGTCCAGATGCCGCCCGGGGTGGGATGCACCGGTCCGGTCTCTTCCAGCCACACGTTGCGGTAGATGCCGGCGCCTTCGTAGAACCAGCCTTCCTCGAGGGTGGCATCGGCCCGGACACAGATGACGTTTTCGCCGCCGAAGTCGATGTAGGGGGTGATGTCATAGGTCTGGACCGCATAGCCGCTGGGCTCATTTCCCATCCAGAAGCCGTTGAACCAGACGTTTGCGTTGCGGAAAATCCCGTCAAAGCGCAGCGCGAAATGCCGGCCTTCCTTTTCTTTGGGGATGCTCAGCCGGCGCCGGTACCAGCCCACGCTGTTTTCCGGGAAGCGGTAGCCCACGGCCTTGTAGCCGTGCGAATGGCTGGCCCGGGGGTCGAAGGGCAGCCCCACCACCCAGTCGTGCGGGAGGGAGACATCGGCCCAGGCGCTGTCGTCAAAAGCCTCGATGTAGGGCCCGGTGCTGTGGATGGAATGGGCCTTGGTGAGGTAATTGAAATACTCTGTCCCGGCCCCGAAATCCTTCTCGGGCGATGCGGCATTTCCGAAAGTGAACTTCCAGCCTTCGTTGAGGCTGAGGGTCTGGGCGGCGGCGGCCAGGCACAGGACGAGGCCCGCCAGGGACAGGATTAATCTTCTCATACTGGACAAAGTTACTAAAAATACGCAGAAAATCATTATCTTTGCAGGTTAAAACAAGTTGCTATGGCAGAGAACACATTGCTGGATAAAGTGCTGAGCCTTCAGGACAAGTACAAGAAGCTGGAAGCCCAGCTGGCCGACCCTGAGGTTATCGCCGATATGAAGAAGTTCGTGCAGCTGAACAAGGATTACAAGGAGCTGCAGCCCATCATCGCCGCCGGGTTGGAATACAAACGCCTGGTGGACGAGCTGTCGCAGGCCAAGGACATCCTCATGAACGAAAAGGACGAGGACCTCAAGGAGATGGCCCGCGAAGAAGTGGCCGATATTGAGCCCAAGCTCCCCGAAATGGAGCAGCAGATCAAGCTCCTCCTCATTCCGGCCGACCCCGACGACAGCAAGAATGCCATGGTGGAAATCCGCGGCGGCACCGGCGGCGACGAAGCCGCCATCTTTGCCGGCGACTTGTTCCGCATGTACCAGCACTTCGCCGAGCGCCGCGGCTGGAAACTGGAAATCTCCGACCAGGCCCCCGGCACCGCCGGTGGTTACAAGCAAATTGTGTTCAAGCTCTCCAGCAGCTCCGACGGCGTGTACGGCGTCATGAAATACGAGTCCGGCGTGCACCGCGTCCAGCGTGTGCCCCAGACCGAAACGCAGGGCCGTATCCAGACATCGGCCGCCTCCGTGGCCGTTTTCCCCGAGGCCGGCGAGTTTGACATCGAGCTCAATCCGGCCGATATCCGCAAGGACCTCTTCTGCGCATCGGGTCCCGGCGGACAAGGCGTGAACACCACCTATTCGGCCGTCCGGCTCACCCACATCCCTTCGGGCATCGTGGTGCAGTGCCAGGAAGAGCGTTCCCAGCTCAAGAACCTGGACCGGGCGATGGAAGAGCTCCGTACCCGCCTGTACAACCTCGAACACCAGAAATACCTGGACGGCATCGCCGCGAAACGCAAGACCATGGTCTCCACCGGTGACCGCAGCGCCAAGATCCGCACCTACAACTACCCGCAGGGCCGCGTGACGGAC
>JAEEGL011542078.1_pt1 | contig 13835 bp, 6 predicted proteins | sample 9134231 | NCBI WGS metagenome assembly JAEEGL01 (sample SAMN16246548, study PRJNA631951) | gut metagenome | biome: gut microbiome; feature: rumen; material: fiber-attached | host: Bos | place: Iran: Karaj | collected 2018-10
CCCGAATACTTTGTTGACAGCGGCCAGGGATTCCCATCTACGGCGTAGTTCTCCGGGAACGATGTCGGAAGTTTTCCGGGCGCCGGAAACCGGAAAAAACTGATATCCCCACCCCAGGAAACAGTTGGTGAAAGCTGGGAAAAAGCCGATGAAAGCGTATAGTCAAGGCTATAGTCGCCGGGATCCAACTCATTGAAAACAACAGGGAATGTTTTTCCGGTCATATTGATTGATTGATCCGTACTTCCTGCATGCTTCAAGGTCAGCGTCGCTCCATTTGTTTCCGGATGATAGTTCATGGTCTGATATGATCTGTCATAGTAGTCATATTTATGCCATTTATTTGTATTCTGACTTACAGTAGCTTCCTCATCCTGCTCGCTTCCGATGATCAGGTTTTGTGAAGATGTATTGTCATACACAACCGAATTCCCGGGACTGCAGGCACTGTAATTGATCTTCTTTTCCATGATCTCAAGGTCTGCAACGACCGTACCGGAAGATAAACTCATGCCGCCAATATCGCCGTAAGCAAGGCTATCATCACCTGTCATCCATGCAACGGCCGAAGCCTTTGTGCCCGTCCACTCTCCGGTACATGGCCAGCCCCAGGGACCCTGATAGCCGTCCGAATTACCCTCGTGGTAGATCAGCTTTCCGCCAAAGTATCCGTCATATGTACTCTCCATTTCCACGCCGTACAGCCCCGGCGCCATGGTGATCGCATAATGTCCGCCATCGTCCGTTGTGATCTCGTATCCTTCCGTATTGGCACCGCTCTGCGGATAGTAGGCAGAGGGTTTGATGATCAGCTTCGCATTTTTCAGCGGCTCACTTGAGATCTCGCCCTTCTCATCCATGTCCGTTTTATAGAGGATACCGGAAAAGCTGACCGGAGCGGGATCCATCTCGATGGTTGCGTTTGCGCGCATGCCAAGCGCAACGGACCCGGTTCCCGTTCCATGAAAATCAACATCAAAGTGCTTCCTGCCAAAGCGGCTGAAACTACCGTCATTGGGGTCACCGAAGATTTCCTTCTGATCGGCTCCCGATTTTATGTCAACCACTCGCATGACTCTTCCGTTCGCGCTCAGATTGTAATTACCGGGGAACAGCCCTGTAAACAGAACCTTTCCGGTAGCGTCCGGTTTGGCGCTTCTGACGATCCCTTCTGTCATGGTTCCGGTAACACCGGCCAGGGTAACATCGGGCAGCGTGTCTTTATTCTCTTCCGTTCGTTTGAAAAGATCGGGATCGTTATAGACAGATGTCAGATTCACTGCCAGGGAGGATTCTATAAACGGAAGCGTCAGCGTAACTTCCTTCTCGGAAAGCTTTCCGGCGCCGTCCGAAGTGACAATGACTTCATCCTCTTCATAAGCAAAATCAGAACTTGAGATTTTCCATGTGATCGGAACCAGTTTCTCAACCGTCACAGATCCGTCCGCCCCGGTATGGGCAGGAATATGGATCAGTTCATTATCCTCATCTGCCGGATCCACGCCGATCAGGGTGACTTCTTTGCCGGAAAGCGGCACATTTGCCTTGTTGGTCTTCGGATCGAACGTCCCGATGACATTGATCTTGAGCGACTGGTAATTCGGCTTCAGTGCGCAGTTCAGCTGATGATCGCCTGCAATTTGCTTCTTCGCCGATACATAGCTTTCCCAGCCGGGGCGGCCGGCTTCATTGATGTGGAAAGTGTACCAGCCGACGGGTAGCCCCGTAAAGGTAGCCTGGCCGCCGTTTGCCGTATAGGTACTGTAGGTGCCCAGGTCCCCGTCACCGACAGCCTTGATCTCCACACCGTCCAGCATGATCCCGGAATATACGCAGCTGATGGTCGCATAAATATTTGCGGTCGCTGCTCCACCGCCGCCACCGCCGCCTTTCGGGGTAAGCGCGGCATCATAGCCTTTTGAAACCGTTCCGACGGTAAAATCTGCTTTGGATGCATCGTTATAACCAAACGCGGATGCCGTGATCGTATAGGTTCCGGCCGGCACATCCTGGATCCGGTAATAACCGAATTCATCCGTGATGGCGTTACGTCCGCCGGACAGCTTCACCGTGGCGTTTCGGATCCCGTCTCCGGACACCGCATCCGTGATCCGGCCGGATACGGATACATCTGAAACCGGAAGATCCCACTTCGCATAAAGTGTCATGTTGGAGGCTACTTCGGTATCAAAATTCCATGGTTCCGTACAGCCGGCATCCGTAAACCAGCCGGCAAAAGAATAACCCTTTCGTACCGTTACGGGTTCACTTACCGTCTCGCCGCTCTCGACGGTCTGCGGGTATACATAGGAGCCGCCGTTGGTGTTAAAACGGACTGTAAACTCCTGTCCCTGCCATTTTGCATTGAGCGTGGTATTTGCCGTGATCGGTGTGTTAAAATCATACGCCATCGACGGATCATCTTTATACCAGTAGAGGAAAGTCGACTCTTCAGAAGGAGCGGGAGGATTCGAAGGCTTTGTGACTTTCTGCCCGCTCTCGACACTGACACTCTGATATACCGTCCCCCGGGACTTAAATGTGACCAGATAATAGGCGACTTGTGACTCTGCAACGCCGGCATCCGCGAGGTTCGGGAAACCGTCGTTTTCATTCTCGTTGATGCTCCAGGTAAGCGCGTTCGTAATATACTTATTGTTCGTATTCAGTGTTGTAACAAAGGCGGCATCCTTCATCTCCTCTTCCGTCTTTACCGTTCCATCATCCCAGTGATAGTACTTATAAGAGGAAGATTGCAGCTCGCCTCCCGACATGTAATTTGATTCGCTCCAGCAGGTATTGGCTAAATCGCAATGTTGTGCACGGCCGGAAAACCCGTTTGCCCCGCCAAGATCAGCTCTTGCGATGGAATTCTTGATCTGGCCGTAACTGCTCTTGGCAAAGAGTGCACCTGCATCCGCATTGGTAAGAGTCATACCGTTTGGAATCGTAAGCTGCATATCGGATACACAGTTTATAACCGTCGCGCTTGTTGTGCCCATCGCTATGTTTCCGGCGACACCGCCAAAAGAATAGGCATTCGATCCGTTCATAGCATTAAGATGTGCGTTTACGCGACAAGAATCTATGGTACCATTATCTACCAGCACTCCGGCAATACCGCCGGTAGCAGCATACTGTTTTTTCGTTGATGTGGTATTCGACGTGCCGTTTGTGTAAAGAGCGCCGGAAATCTCACAATTTCTTACGGTAACACTTGCCCCGCCGAAACGACCGGCAAGAAGACCGGCATCTATCATACTGCCAGAAGAATCGTGTACTGATTCTGCGGCATATATCGTTGAATCCGTAATCCTCAGATTGCTGACATTTCCCCGTAAGTAACCGAAAAATCCGGCATCGGTGCCTTCGTATGGATCATCCTGCGAACCAACATGCATCCCGCTGATCGTATGCCCGTCTCCGTCAAAAATAGCAACGAAGCGATGCGAAAAATCATATCCGATCGGGTCCCAGTAATGCGCAGACAGGTCAATATCATCTGCCAGTTTGAACGTGATCCCTCCCTGGTTGACCGGATTCTCTGCCGCAGCTGTTTCGTTGATAACATTTGCAAGCCATGCAAGCTCTGCGGCTGTGGAGATCATGTACACGTCTCCGTCCGGTTCAACAGCTTCTTCCGCATAATCCGTCCAGTTTCCGCTTGTCTCTGCAGGGTCTGCATATACCTGCAGCGCACTCAGCGCGGATTCCGGGATGAGCCCCGTTACCATCACAATGCTGAGCAGAATGCTCACAATTGCTTTTGCCATCTGTCTGATCTTTGTCATCATACTTGAGTCCTTTCTCTGTTTCTGACCTGATATGTTTTCTGATCTTTTCTGATCTGATAGTGATCCCGATTTTCTGATAGTCACATTTGATACATAAAATCACATTTTGAAAGTGTGAATTAGAATAATTATCGTAAAAAAACATGCAATGAACAAGGGGAAATGCGTAAGCTGTCGGATATGATGACTAAGTGGTCAGCGTGCATGAAAACGGCCCCGGAAAGTCCTTTTTGAAGACCTTCCGGGGCCTGTGAAAATTGTATCTTTTCGTTATTTTTCCGGCAATATTCCGTATTATCCTTTTTCTACAGATGCCTGCAATTCACCTGATGCCGCATCAACCAGGATCACGTCGCCTTCGTCAACCTTGTCCTCCAGGATCAGTCTGGCAGACAGCGTTTCCACGTGCTTCTGCAGGTAACGCTTCAGCGGACGCGCACCGTATACCGGATCGTAGGCGTGCTCCACTACGTAATCGGTTGCCGTATCCGTTAAACGGATCGTAATCTTCCGGTCATCGAGCCGCTTGTTCAGATCATTCATCAGCAGGGTAACGATGCCCTTGATATTCTCTTTCGTGAGCGGCTTGAACATGATGGACTCATCCAGTCGATTCAGGAATTCCGGACGGAAATGCGCACGCAGTTCCGCGTTTACCTCTTCTTCTGCTTCCGGTTTGATGTTGCCGTTTGCATCGATCCCGTCGAGCAGATACTGGGAGCCGATGTTACTGGTCATGATCAGGATCGTATTCTTAAAGTCCACAGTCCTGCCCTGGGAATCCGTCACGCGGCCGTCATCGAGAACCTGCAGCAGTACGTTAAAGACATCCGGATGCGCTTTTTCGATCTCATCAAACAGGATCACGGCATAAGGTTTTCTTCTGACGGCTTCGGTCAGCTGTCCGCCTTCCTCATAGCCGACATATCCCGGAGGCGCTCCGATCAGTCTGGATACGGAGAATTTCTCCATGTATTCACTCATGTCGATACGCACCATATTGTTTTCATCATCAAAGAGTGCCTGTGCCAGCGCCTTGGCAAGCTCGGTCTTGCCGACACCGGTCGGTCCGAGGAAAAGGAATGAACCGATGGGTTTGGTCGGATCCTTGATCCCTGCTTTGGAACGAAGGATCGCTTCCGTGACTTTGGTCACGCCTTCATCCTGTCCGATCACTCTCTTGTGCAGTTCCTCGTCCAGATGCAGTGTCTTGCTGCGCTCGGATTCCGTCAGCTTTGCGACCGGGATCCCGGTCCATCTGGAAATGATCTTGGCGATCTCTTCATCGGAGACATTTTCATGTACCAGAGAAAGGTCCGCGCCTTTGACCGCTTCCTCCTCTTTTGCCAGTTCCGCTTTCAGTTTCGGCAGTGTTCCGTACTGCAGTTCGCCGACTTTGCTCAAGTCGCCCTGTCTCGTTAAGATCTCGATCTGATCGTTCACGGATTCGATCTCCTCACGCAGCTTCTGCAGTTTGCTTAAGGAAGCTTTTTCATTCTCCCACTGCGCCATCATCGCGTTCTTTTTATCATTCAGTTCGGCCAGTTCTTTCTGCAACTCTTCCAGCCTGGATCTGCTCAACGAATCGTCCTCTTTTTTCAGAGCCTCCACTTCGATCGCCATCTGCATGCTCTTACGGTTCAGTTCATCGAGTTCCGTAGGCATACTGTCCTGCTCGGTCTTAATGAGCGCGCAGGCTTCATCGACCAGATCGATCGCTTTATCGGGCAGGAACCTGTCGGAAATATAGCGGTGCGAAAGCGTGGCTGCGCTGACAAGTGCTGCGTCCGTGATTTTTACATGATGATAGTTCTCGTAACGTTCCTTCAGACCCCTTAAGATCGAGATCGTGTCCTCAACACTCGGCTCATTGACCATGACAGGCTGGAACCTTCGCTCGAGAGCCGCGTCCTTTTCAATATACTGGCGGTACTCATCCAGCGTCGTTGCGCCGATGCAGTGCAGCTCGCCCCTTGCAAGCATGGGCTTTAACATGTTCCCTGCATCAAGCGCCCCATCCGTCTTGCCCGCGCCAACGATCGTATGCAGCTCATCAATGAACAGGATGATCTGGCCGTCGGAATTCTTCACATCCTCCAGAACCGCCTTCAGACGTTCCTCAAACTCCCCGCGGTACTTGGCGCCCGCAACGAGCGCACCCATATCGAGCGCAAAGATCTTCTTGTCTTTCAGGCCTTCCGGCACATCACCTCGTACGATCCGCTGCGCAAGCCCTTCCACGACGGCCGTTTTACCGACACCGGGTTCCCCGATCAGCACCGGATTGTTCTTGGTCTTGCGGCTTAGGATCCGGATCACGTTGCGGATCTCGGAATCCCTGCCGATCACGGGATCGAGTTTCTGATTCCTTGCCCGCTCCACGAGTTCCTGTCCGTATTTTTCAAGTGTGTCGTAAGTCGCTTCGGGATTGTCGCTGGTGACTCTCTGATTTCCTCTGACCGTGGAAAGCGCCTGCAGAAAGCGTTCCCTTGTGATCCCGTACTCACGGAACAGCTCTTTGATGGCCGGATTCGGGTACTTGAGCATCGACAGAAACAGATGCTCGACGCTGACATACTCGTCGCCCATGGCTTTGGCTTCGTCTTCCGCAGAGATCAGGACCTTATTGAGATTCTGCCCGACATAAACCTGACCGCCCTGCACCTTGGTGCGTGCTTTCAGCTTGCTTTCCGCATTATCAAGAAAATGCTCTTTCTGAATATCCATCTTCTCGATGAGCTTTAAGATCAGGCTGTCTTCCTGCGTCAGCAGCGCATACATCAGATGCTCCTGCTCGATCTCCTGGTTACCGTATTCATATGCGAGTTTTTCGCAGTCGTTGACTGCTTCGATAGATTTCTGTGTGAATTTATTGATGTTCATAGGATCACCTCCCCTGATCATTTCCTTTTGAACATATCCTAGCACATGTTGTTAGCACTCGCAAGTGGTGAGTGCTAATTTCCTTGTGAAGAATTTATGAAATAAAAATAAAGAGGTCTTATTCATTTTTATCTATTTCACGGTCATCAGTCATCGGTATATTTGCCAATTCCTGAAGCTTTTTTCACAACACTTCTTTATCCGGCAGTTTCAACTGATATTGCGACACCATCATCGGGGACATGGTTCTGCTCATCGCGTATTCCACAACTTCATCACTTTTTGAGGAGCACAAGATCAGACCGACACTTGGGTTTTCGTTGGGCTTTTTCGCCTGGCGGTCAAGGCCCTCCAAATAAAAGTCCATCTTGGATATGTACTCCGGCTTGAACTTTCCCGTCTTCAATTCCAAAGCCACAAGGCAACGTAGTGTTCTGTGATAGAACAGAAGATCCACATGATAGTCTTCCCCGCCGACGATTATGGTATATTCTTCATCAACATAGGTAAAGTCTTTTCCCATCTCAAGGATAAATTTTTTCATTCCTTCGATGAGTCCTTTTTTAGTTGTTTTTCAGTATAATTCAGAGGCTGATCCAAAAACTCGATCACATAAGCATCCAGAAAAGGATTTGATCCTGACTTTATCTTCTCAGGCACCGCTCTTTCTTCGGAAAGCATGTACCGTTCATAGTATCCACTATCCATCTGACGCTCCAGTTCCCTTTTGCTGTATCGCTCTCGAATGGCCAAACACATATAAAATTCACGTTCTTCATCAGATTTACACCCGGACATGATCAACAGATGATTCGTCCAACTTAATTGTGTCACCAGTGGTGACACTTTTTCATTTCCGTTATACAGTTCGAAGAACTGCTTCATTCTATATAACCCTCGTCGGTTAAATCCCTTGATTCCCGGAAATTTATCCCGGATATAAGAAGCAAGAGAATCTATATATCCGTCACCATAAGAAGCCATTTTTGATCGTTCTGAAAGGAGCCTTCCAATGCCCTGATACATGAGGATCAATTCTTCATTTACCTTTCGATAGGCATTGTTTCTGGCATTCTCTATGATTTCCACTATCTGATCAAAGCTTTTATCGATCTCGTTCATAAGGTACATCCTCGTATATGTCTTAACGATCTCTGCATTATGAATATAAAATGTGTTGGGTAAGCATAGATTCCTGAAAAGTATCAACAGAAATGTTGTCTATATGTTCTGAATGTGAACCGCGCATCAAAGGATGATCCGCAGAATGTGAATTTATGCTTAAAGATACTGTAGCAAATAGAGGAGAAATATGCAAGCGCTGAATGCAGGTACACTCAGCGCACCTCCCAAAACGCTACGGCGGAGGAAGCGGCAACGTTCAGGGAATCGACCCCGTGGCTCATCGGGATCTTAACCGTATGATCGCACGATGCGATCGTTGCGGGAAGCAGGCCTTCTCCTTCCGCGCCAAAGACCAGCGCAAGCTTATCGCACTGTTTCAGCACAGGGGCATCGATCGGCAGCGTATCATCTAGAAGCGCCATGGCTGCCACCGTGAAACCGAGGTCTTTTAAGAGAGGGATCCCGCCGTCTGCAAGGGGCGGAATGTAGGTCCATGGAATCTGAAAGACACAGCCCATCCCGACGCGGATCGCCCGACGGTAGAGAGGATCGGCGCAGTCTTTTGTCACCAGAGCGGCGTCCGCATTTAAGGCCGCAGCACTCCTGATGATCGCGCCGACATTTGCCGGGTTGACGATACCTTCCATTACGGCAATGCGAAGCCGGCCGGAACCGTTCCTCTTCCCGTCAGTGACCGTATCAAGCAACTCTGAAACCGTCGGCTTCTCCTGCCGGTACATCGCGACCAGGATCCCGCCGGTCAGATTGTAACCGGTGATCGTTGTGATGTCGTCATGCTTTGCGACATAGACCGGCACATCGGGAAACGGCTCAAACAACGGCCTTGCGCGATCCAGTTTCTTATCTTCGATCAGATAGGAATGCGGCCTGAAGCCTGCTTCGAGCGCGCGTTTTGCCACCTTGTCGGATTCCGCAATGAAAAGGCCCGTCTTCGGTTCATAAAAACGGGCCAATTGCACTTCATTTAATTCCACAAAGACCTGCAGTTCTTCCATGGCAAGGTCTCTGACCTCTATCAGCATATGTGTTCTCCCGGAGTGCGTCTGATTTATGGACCACTAACCCCGTCCCCAAGGGACCATCAGCTTCTCCTTCTGCCTCCGCCGCCAAAGATCAGCACTAGGCGGAGTACCTGTAAGATCGCGGCGGCTGCGCTTGCCACATAAGTTAAAGCCGCGCTTTTTAAGACCTTTCTCGCACCGGCCACTTCATCCGGCGCCATCAGCTGCATTTCATCCAGCGTTGCAAGCGCTCTTCTGCTCGCATCAAACTCCACGGGGAGTGTGGCAAGCTGGAACAGCATCCCGAACGCAAACAGGATGATCCCGAACGGGATCAGCGGTCTGAAGAACGAGATAAAGAGCCCGAGCAGAATGATCGGGAAGCCGAATTTCGATCCGAAGTTTGCAACAGGCAGGATCGCAGCTCTGACTTTGAGCGGAAAATAGCCTTCATTGTACTGCATCGCGTGACCGCACTCATGCGCGGCAACACCGAGCGCCGCAACGGAAGTGGAATTGTAAACGACTTCCGAGAGGCTCACGATCTTGGTCCTGGGATTGAAATTATCCGTCAGCTCTCCTCTGATCGGCTGAACGGTCACATCATAGACACCTTTTGCTTTTAAGATCCTTGCCGCCGTCTCAGCGCCGGTCAGTCCCGCGCGGTTGGCAACTCTCGCAAACTTTTTGAAAGAGGATTTCACACCCGCGCTTGCGATCATGGAAAATACCATGCCGATCAGAACCAGGATATAGGTCCAGTCAAGGCCGCGAAAGCCGTAGCGCATCAGTCCGTTAATACCGCTGTAATATGCGCCCATCGATTCCGTCATTGTCTGCGTCATCATCAGTATCATATGATCATCCTCACCTGTTTTTCTTCCTGTTCCACAACAACCTCCGAATGGATCCCTGCGGACTCTCCGTCCACATGAACCGCCATCGGATCGTGTGTCTTGACCGTGACTTTCTTCGCTCTGTATACATTCAGTCCGTCAAATCTGACATGATTTCCTTTTAACGCCGTCGGCAGGACCCTGAGGACCTTCATCTTGGTCAGATTCCCGACCACGAGCACATCCAGAATGCCGTCCGAATAATCCGCATCCGGACAGAACTTGAATCCGCCGCCTTCATATCGGTGCACCATCGAAGTCACAAACAGCAGCCTGTCCACAAAGATCTGCTGCCCGTCATCCAAAGTCACGATCGCGGCATTCTTCTTCGCGCTCGCAAGCTGCTTGAGCGCGATGCCCAGATAGGTCAGTTTGCCGATCCGCAATTTGTTCAGAACATCCTTGATCTTCGAGTGCAGTGCCTCATGACAGATCGCAGCATCAAATCCGATCCCCATGCTGACCGCAAAACGTGTTGTTTTCCCTCCGCAGATCAGTTTCCCGATATCCATCGGAACGATCCGGTTCGGATTCAAAATGACTTCCAGCATTTTGCCGGGGTCTTTCGGAAAGCCCAGATCCCTGATCAGATCGTTACTCGAACCGATGGGAATGCAGCCAAGTGTGACAAGACTGAGATCACGGATCCCGTTGATCACCTCGTTCATCGTGCCGTCACCGCCGCAAACGACGATCGTCACTTCGTCCTCCGACTTCGTGATATCGGCCGCAAATCTTCTGGCATCTCCGTCCCCGCCCGTCATGTAAAGCAGGTATGGGATCTTTCCGGAAATCAGTTTCTTTTCGATCTCTTTCCAAAGGATCGCGCCTCTTCCGCTTGAAGAAGCAGGATTCACAATAAAATGATACATAGTCTATACCTCTCCAATGACCATTTTAACACAGTTCCTTCGCACAAGGAAGAGATGGGGACAAGGTAAAATCTAAAGATTTCATAACTTTTTTGTAATGATCAAAGATATCCGAGCGAACGCAGTTTCCTGTATATCTCATGTCCGATCATCGTATAACCGGCCTCGTTGAAATGTCCCGCCATATCGCTCCGAATGCTCATGGGCATCCGGCGTTCTTTCAACATTTCTTTATCTTCTTCGGTCGGTGTCAAGCCCGCCTCATCCATCGCGTCATTGAGCAGATACGAATAAATATCCAGACAGTGTTCGCCGAATTCCTTGGCAAACAGCTCGTTGATCTCGTCGATCTGCGGCATTTCCTCGATCTTTTGCATGTTGATGACGATATACCGGTCCGTTCCGGTAAAATCAATGATCGAGTGGATATATTTAAACGTTTCCGGACATTTTTCGGGCGTCAGTTCGTCATTCGTCCCGCTCCAGATCACGAGAATGTCATCCTTGCGTTTATCCCGCATCGCCCAGAAGCGGATCTGCTCGCCCTCTCTGGCAACGACTTCCTCGCCCGGTTTCAGCCTCGTAAAGTAGCGTTTATTTTCCTTAGCATCCATGCTGAGATTGCCTTCCACACCCGCGATCACACACGGATTGATGGAATTGTCCCTGTTAAATTCCGCTCTTGCCGACCGCTCCGGATCGCCGCCGAATACCAGCAGCATTTCCCAGCCGAACATATCGCTGACCGGCTCCACCTCAACAGGCGTCAGGTCCGCGGGGATCGTAACGGTCTTGTTGAGCCGCATCGGATTTCCGCCGGCCCTCGCCGCGATCAGGCTGCTCTTTTCCGCATAGACACCGTAGTTCTTCACATCGATCGTGATGCCGTCTTCCGCGGCCAGTTCCTTCACGACATTCGGGAAAGTCACATCGCCCCCGTTCGTGCACTCGGTGATCGAATCTCCCCAGAAGACGACACGCGGATTATGCGCGATGTCCTGTCTGTAATCTTCATGCAGCGGCAGGTAACCCAAAAACATCAGCTTTCTGAAAACCTGTTCCGCCAGAAGCTTATAATATTCTTCCGTCCCGTGCACATGGTCTGCAAGAAGCGAGGACGGGATCCGCTGCTCTTCCATGTCTTTTTTATCTTCATCCGTCGGCTCGATCCCGGCATCTTCCAGGCCGTAGCGGATCATATAGTCGTAAAAATCAAGAAAATGCTCTCCGTAAGCCGCCTTCATTTTGGCGTTGATCGCAGGCACGTCTTCCATCACATCCGCATAAGTCAGACTGATGACGATATACTGCGAAGAACCCAGATGATCGAGGATCATCTGCTGCTGCTCGATCAGACCTTCTGCCTTTTCCTTATCCAGTCCGTCATTTGCGCCGGAGAAGAGAATGACGACATCCTCTTTATTTTTATTTAAAGCGCCCTGCGTGATTACGGGCGTTCCGTCCGCGATCGAAACCGGAAGTCCCGGATCGCTTCTGAAAAAGGTAAGTCCGCCGTCACCAAGCGCAAGATACCCGCGTACCCCGCCGATCATGCAGGGGTTCACGCCGACCGACCCGTTGGAAAGGATCTGGGATTGCTTGCCGCCGGATAAAGAAACCGTCAGCGGAACGGGCGTCTGATCCTCCGGGATCACGAAAGCGCCGGCTTTTAACGAAACCGCGCCGGCACGGACTGCGATGGCACGCGTACTGTCATTATGCAGACCGTAGTTGATGACCTTGGCATCCGTCAGGCTCTTCAGCACCTCCGGATAGGAATACCCGCTTTCTTCCGTCAGGGAATCCCCCCAGCATACGATCCTGGGCAGTTCCTGTCTGTCATAGACACAAAGCGGCGCGACAGGCCCGTGGTAGGGATCCGCTTCCGAGGTCTGCATGCTCGCGTTTTCAAGCCCTGCCTTCTGTTCCTCCTCATCCTTCACCTCGATGATGAGTTCCTTATCTTCTTCCGGGTGCACCTTCGGCTCCCTGTTATTCAGTTTCCAGATACATACGGTTCCGAGAATTGCCAAAACGGCGCCGATGCCGATCGCCCACTTCCAGAACGCTTTTTTCGATTTGTTTTCCATATCTTACAATTTATATGCTCATTAACGTGTATCACTGCCGTACAGTAGATCATATAACGAGTGAACGCTCGCGGAAAAAAAAGATCATATGTCAGCTGATGGCGTTCACGAGTATACCCGATTTTGACGGACTGTGCAAGTTGACGGACCATACAATGTACGGATCACTGCATCCCGGTCCGTTTCGGACTCACCTGACCTTGTACAGTGCGTATCCGTTCTCGTCGCAAAAGACCACGTCGCAGAGATCTTTGAACCCGCTTAAATCCACCGCGTACTGTCCGTATTCCTGCGGACCCGCGAAGATGTAATCGATCTCATGGTCCTTGACAAAATTCTCGCAGAACCGCTTGTCTCCGCCCTGATAGAACCGTGAAGTTTCATCCATCCTGGGCCCGATGATGTTATAAGACGAACGCCACATCCATTCATGAACGCTCCATCCCACATAGGTACAGGCGCCGGAAAATACCGACAACTTGTCATCCGGCGTATAGCTCTCGCCACCGGCTTCGAGGATGTGCACAACCCTTCTCGGATCTTCCCTGAGCAGATGGATCGCGGTCATCTCCGCTGACAGGTCTGCATCTTTTAAGAGAAAATCACAGACATTGGCGCCTTCTCTGTTGGAAGGGATCAGCACGTTCCCCATGAACTGATGGATCGCTGTAAACAGATAGGTCGATAAAAGCGCCGTGACAACGATCGCAGGAAGCGCGAACGCAAGTTTCTTATGCTGCAGCCAGATGCCGACGGCGATCCCGGTGATGATCGAAAACAGCAGAAACGCCTGGTAGGTCAGCTTAAACATCGTATTGAACCGGGCAAATTCGTCCCCGTAGATATCCCTGATAAAGATCGCTTCCGGAACCAGCGTCAGACCGGTCGCGCAAAGGATCAGACAGATGATCGCAAGTCTGCCGAGCGGAAACTGCTTTTTCAGGTCTCCCCGCATCAGGTGTATAAAAAGCGCTGCAGAGATCGTGATCGGAATGCCCCATAATACCACGAATTTATAGAATTGCGTATGAGCGTGGGCCAGGCAGATCTCCGAAGCCATCTTGACAAACTGCCGCTCAAACGGCTGGATCAGTAATTTGGCAACGCCAAAGATCAGGACACCCTTTCCAAGCACTTCGGCAACGATCCGCCA
>JAEEGL011771308.1_pt1 | contig 13835 bp, 9 predicted proteins | sample 9134231 | NCBI WGS metagenome assembly JAEEGL01 (sample SAMN16246548, study PRJNA631951) | gut metagenome | biome: gut microbiome; feature: rumen; material: fiber-attached | host: Bos | place: Iran: Karaj | collected 2018-10
AATATTGACTTTGAGGATCTTAAAAAAGCAGTTGAAATTATAAAGAACGTTTGTAAGGAGTAAAATATGAATTTACAGGGCAGAAATTTTCTTAAATTACTTGACTTTGAACCCGAGGAGATAAACTATCTTATCGACCTTGCGGCTGAACTGAAGGAAAAGAAGAAAAAGGGAATTCCCCACCGTATTCACGAGGGAAAGAGCATAGCTCTCATATTTGAGAAGTCCAGCACGAGAACACGTTGCGCCTTCGAGGTTGCGGCGAACGATCTGGGTATCTATCCCGTTTATCTTGACCCCAACAGCTCGCAGATAGGCAAGAAGGAGAGCATAGCCGATACCGCCAGAGTGCTCGGCAGAATGTTCGACGGCATTGAGTACAGAGGCTACGGTCAGGAAAAGGTCGAAAGACTCGCCGCCTATTCGGGCGTAAGAGTCTGGAACGGTCTTACCAACGAATTCCACCCGACTCAGATTCTTGCCGATTTCCTTACAATCAAGGAGCATTTCGGCCGTCTTGAGGGCATAAAGCTCGTTTATATGGGTGAGGCTCATTACAATATGGGCAACTCGCTTATGGTAGGCTGCGCGAAGATGGGTATGCACTTCGTTGTATGCTCCCCGAAGAAATACCTTCCCGATGCCGAGCTGACGCAGCAGTGCCTTGAAATTGCTGAACAGACAGGCGCAACGATAGAGTTTATCGAGGACCCGATGGAGGCTACGAAGAATGCCGACGTTATATATACCGACGTATGGGTTTCAATGGGCGAACCCGACGAGGTCTGGGCGGAGAGAATCAAGGATCTTATACCTTATCAGGTCAATTCGGTTATAATGGCAAACGCGGGCGAGCAGTGCCGCTTTATGCACTGTCTGCCTTCGTTCCACGACCTTGAAACCGAGATGGGAAGCAGAATCTGCGAAAAATTCGGCCTTGACTGTATGGAGGTTACCGACGAGGTGTTCGAGGGTGAACAGTCCATAGTATTCGACGAAGCCGAAAACAGACTGCACACTATCAAGGCGGTTATTGCCGCCACTTTATAAGGAAGTTACGGGAAAATGAAAAAAGCGTATCTTGTACTTGAAAATTCAAAGGTGTTTGAGGGCTGCCGCATAGGAGCGGACGGTGAAACACTCGGCGAGCTCGTCTTTACGACGGGCGTTGTCGGCTATCTCGAAACCCTGACCGACCCGAGCTACGCGGGACAGATTGTTATGCAGACCTTCCCGCTTATCGGAAATTACGGCGTTATTCCCGAGGATTTTGAGGGCAAAACCGCCGTCAGGGGCTACGTCGTCAGGGAGCTTTGCGATTATCCTTCAAACTTCAGAAGCGAATATGAACTCGACCGCTTCTTAAAGGACAACGGCATAGTCGGCATCTGCGGAGTCGATACCCGTGAGCTTACGAAAATTATCCGTGAGCAGGGCGTTATGAACGCGGTTATCTGCGACGAGATTCCCGACGATTTGTCCGCGGTTAAGAATTACCTGATTAAAGATATTGTACCCGAGGTCAGCACAAAGGAAAAGCAGGTTTATGAGGCTCAGGGCGACAAAAAGTTCAACGTTACGCTTATCGACTACGGCGCAAAGCGCAATATCATACGCTCACTGCAGCAGCTCGGCTGCGAGGTTACGCTTGTGCCTTACGATACGCCTGCCGAGGATATACTCGCCGCCGACCCCGACGGGATAATGCTCTCCAACGGGCCGGGCGACCCGACAGACAATGTTTATTCAATAGAACAGATTAAGAAGCTTGTCGGCAGAAAGCCGATTTTCGGAATCTGTCTTGGCCATCAGCTCACGGCTCTCGCCATGGGCGCAAAGACCGAAAAGCTCAAGTACGGTCACCGCGGCGCCAATCAGCCCGTAACTCTTGCCGACGGCTCGAGAACGTATATCACGAGCCAGAATCACGGCTACGCCGTAGTTAACGACAGCGTGAACGGCATAGGTGAAATAAGCTTTACAAACGCCAATGACGGCAGCTGCGAGGGCATTGAATACAAGGACAAAAAGTGCTTCACGGTTCAGTTCCATCCCGAGGCGTGCTCGGGACCCAAGGACACGGCGTTTCTGTTTGACAGGTTTATAAAGATGATGGAGGATGAGCGCAATGCCGAGAGATAACAGCGTTAAAAAGGTACTCGTAATAGGCTCGGGCCCCATCGTAATAGGTCAGGCTGCCGAATTCGACTACGCGGGAGCTCAGGCGTGCCGCGTGCTTCGCGCAGAGGGCATCAACACGGTGCTCGTCAATTCGAATCCCGCAACCATAATGACCGACAAGAATCTCGCCGACGAGATTTACCTCGAGCCTCTCAACGCGGAAACCGTCGCGAGAATAATTGAAAAAGAACGTCCCGACAGTCTGCTCGCTTCACTCGGCGGACAGACGGGACTTACAATAGCCATGCAACTATCGGAAAACGGCGTGCTCGAAAAGTACGGCGTAAGGCTTCTGGGAAGCGACGTTTCGGCCATCAATACCGCCGAGGACAGAGAGCTTTTCAGAGACAAGATGAAGGAAATCGGTCAGCCCGTCGTTCCCAGTGAAATTGCCAACGATATCGAAACGGCTGTAAAGGTTGCCGCCGAAATCGGTTACCCCGTAATCGTGCGCCCTGCCTTTACTCTGGGCGGCTCGGGCGGCGGCATCGCCGAAACCGAGGAGGAATTCATCACCATAGCAAAGACGGGACTTGATATGTCCCCGATAACGCAGATACTCGTTGAAAAGTGCATTTCGGGCTGGAAGGAAATCGAGTTTGAAACTATGCGCGACGCCAAGGGCAACGTTATAGCCGTCTGCTCGATGGAAAATCTTGACCCCGTCGGCATACATACGGGCGACTCTATAGTCACTGCGCCCGCACTCACGCTCGCCGATAAGGAGTATCAGATGCTGCGTTCGGCTTCGCTTGATATTATCTCGTCTATCGGAATAGTCGGCGGCTGCAACTGTCAGTTCGCGCTCAATCCCGACAGCTTTGAATATGCGGTAATCGAGGTTAATCCCCGTGTTTCGCGTTCATCGGCTCTCGCTTCAAAGGCGACGGGTTACCCGATAGCGAAAATTACTACCAAAATTGCGCTCGGCTATTCGCTCGACGAAATCAAAAACGATATCACGGGCAAGACCTGCGCCTGCTTCGAGCCTACGCTCGACTACGTTGTAGTCAAGTTCCCGAAGTGGCCATTTGACAAGTTTCAGGGCTCGTCGCGTAAGCTCGGCACTCAGATGAAGGCGACGGGCGAGGTAATGGCTATCGCTTCGTCGTTTGAGGCGGCGCTTCTAAAAGCAGTCAGGGGAGCGGAAATCTCGCTTGACACGCTCAATTGCGAACCGCTCAACGATAAACCCGTCAGGGAACGCCTGCTTGAACAGAACGACAGACGCATTTTCACCGTTTTTGAAGCGCTCAAAAGCGGCGTGTCGGTTGACGATATACACTTTTTAACTAAAATTGACAAGTGGTTTTTATATAAGCTTAAGAATCTTGCCGATTTTGAAAATGAAATTGCAAGCGGAAGAGTGTTCTTAGACGAAATTTATCTAAAGGCTAAGAAGCTCGGCTACACCGACTCCGCTATTATGAAGCTTACGGGCGCCGACAGTCTGCCCGAATTTGATTATTCATACAAAATGGTCGATACCTGCGCGGCTGAGTTCGACGCGGAAACGCCGTATTTCTATTCAACCGCCGACAGCTACTGCGAGGCGCGTGAGTTTGAGAGAAGCGGCAAGCCCGTGATTATGGTTCTCGGCTCGGGTCCCATCAGAATAGGGCAGGGTATTGAATTCGATTACAGCTCGGTTCACTGCACCTGGACGCTTCGTGAAATGGGTTATGACGTAGTTATCGTCAACAACAATCCCGAAACCGTTTCGACCGACTACGATACGGCTGACAGACTTTACTTCGAGCCGCTTACGCCCGAGGACGTAATGAATATAATTAAGGTTGAGAAGCCTGTCGGCGTAGTTGTCGCTTTCGGCGGACAGACCGCTATCAAGCTGACGCAGTTCCTTGACAAAAACGGCATAAAGATACTCGGTACCTCTGCCGAGAGCATTGATACGGCTGAGGACAGAAGCCGTTTCGACGAGCTGCTTGAAAGCTTCAATATCAGACGCCCGAAGGGTATGGGCGTCAATACGGTTGACGAGGCGGTTGAGGCGGCGAAGAAGCTCGGCTATCCCGTACTTCTGCGCCCGTCATACGTAATCGGCGGTCAGAATATGACCATATCGAGAAGCGAGGAACACACCGTCAGATATATGAAAACCATATTATCGGGCGGAATTGAGAATCCCGTGCTTGTCGACAAATATATGCCCGGCACCGAGCTTGAGGTTGACGTTATTTCCGACGGCGAGGACGTGCTTATCCCCGGTATTATGGAGCATATCGAGCGTGCGGGCGTGCACTCGGGCGACTCGATAGCCGTTTACCCGCCCTATAATCTGAGTGACAAATTCTTAAAGACCGTCTGTGACAGCTCCGAAAAGCTTGCGCTCGCTCTGGGCACAAAAGGTCTTGTAAATATTCAGTATCTTATCTATGACGGCGAGCTTTACGTTATCGAGGTCAATCCCCGTGCGTCGAGAACCGTTCCCTATATCAGCAAGGTAACAAACGTGCCTATGGTTGATGTAGCGTCGCGCGTAATGCTCGGCGAAAAGCTTAAGGACCTCGGCTACGGCACGGGACTTTACAAGACTCCGCCTTACTGCACGGTCAAGGTTCCCGTTTTCTCGTTTGAAAAACTCAACGACGCCAATTCCATACTCGGCCCCGAAATGAAATCCACGGGCGAGGTGCTCGGCATAGGCAAGACGAAGGCGGAAGCTTTGTTCAAGGGCCTTACCGCCGCAGGCTTCAAGGTACCCTTTGCCGACGAACGCGAAAAGAGCGGCGTGCTTATCAGCGTTGAGGAAAACGATTATCAGGAGATTATCTCGCTCGCCAAGCGTTTCTATGATTTAGGCATTAAGCTTTACGCCACGAGCGGTACGGCAAAGGCGATTGAGAGCCTCGGTATCGACGTCGTTTCCGTTGAGAATGCGAGCGTCAGCGACGATATCACTAAGCTGATGGAATCGGGCAGAATCAGCTACCTCGTCTATACGGGCGCCGTAAAGGATGCGACGGTAGGCGATTATACGGTGCTTCACCGCCGCGCCATGCAGCTTGACATACCTTGTCTTACTTCGCTTGATACGGCGAATGCGCTTGCCGATATTATCGAGAGCCGCTTTAAACTGAGCAATACCGAGCTTGTCGATATCAACAATATGCGTACGGAAAAGCAGATAATTCATTTTGCCAAGATGCAGTCCTGCGGCAACGATTATATTTTCGTCGAGAATTTCGACGGCAGGATTACCTGCCCCGAATCCCTGTGCGTAAACCTTTGTCAGCAGCACTTCGGCATAGGTGCCGACGGCATAGTTTTAATTGAAAAATCCGACGTTGCCGACGCGAAAATGCGCTCGTTCAACAAGGACGGCAGCGAGGGCAAAACCGCGGGCAACAACCTGCGCTGCATCGGCAAGTATCTCTATGACAAGGGTATAGTTAAAAAGGAAGAAATGACCGTCGAAACCGCAAGCGGCGTTTCGGGGCTTAAGCTCTATCTGCGCGACGGAAAGGTCAATTCCGTCTGTGTCAATATGGGTAAGGCGAAAATAGGCGAGGTTGCAAAGAAAATCAAAATCGACGGCGGCGATTACACCGTTACGACCGTCGACGTCGGCAATCCGCATTTCGTAACCTTTATTGACGCGATAGATTCGCTTGATTTAAGGCATTTAGGACCTAAGTTTGAGCACAACGCATACGCGCCGCACCGCGTCAATACGGAATTTGTGCGCGTTATCAATTCCGACACAATCCGTATGCGCGTCTGGGAACGCGGCAACGGCGAAACACTTGCCTGCGGTACGGGCGCCTGCGCGGCGGCTGCGGCTGCGGTCGAAAACGGTTACTGTCAGAAGAATAAGGACATTACCGTAAAGCTTGCGGGCGGCGACGTAACCGTCAACTGCTCCGACGAAGCGGTATTGCTTTCGGGCAGCGCAGTCCTTGTCTTTGAGGGCGAATTTGAGTATTAAAAAATAATCAATAATAAAAAACGGCAGGTTTCAGAACCTGCCGTTTCGTCGTTTATAAAGCTTATTCAACCGTTGCGTTTTCCTTTTCATCAGCTGTGAGCTTCTGGTCGGGGCTTACCGAGCAATCCTCCTCAACGGGAAGGGGATTAACGGTAATTATATTAACCGCGTGTTCAATTGTCTCGATATCAATTGCCGTCTGGTCGCCGCCGAATTCGCCGTCAAGAGTGAAGGCTGTTGGGGTGTCGAACTCAAAGCGGATATTCTTGCAATGCCTGAAAATAACAAGGTCGTTGTTCGTGATATCCTTAGTCAGTACCGACTTTACTGCCGAGAAGAATTCCTTCGGGCTGCGGAACATTTTTACGAGTACAAGCTCGTGTCTGCCGTCGTCAAACGCAACGCCGATATTGTGGAGTATCGGCATACCGCCTACGCTGTATGAGTTCGAAGCTTCTCCGTAGAAATAGTCGCCCTCGAATACCTCGCCGTCGGCAATAACTCTCGCGTGGTAGCCGTGCATGTGGAAGAAATCCTTGCCCGCCGAAAGATAATAGGCGTTCTTGCCGAAGATGTTCTTAAGACGCTGGCTTGCGGAATACGAAATCGCGGTGAAATTACCGAAGCCCGCAACGTAAATGAAAACGTTGTCGCCGAAAAGTCCCATGTCAACGGGTCTCGGCTCGCCGTCGATAATTGCCTGAACCGCCTTTTCAACCTTGTCGGGAATGCCGACCGAGTGAGCGAAGTCGTTTGTCGAGCCCATAGGAATATAGCCGATGGGCATATTGTTTTTAAGCTGAATAACCGCGCTGACGGTTTCTTTTAATGTGCCGTCGCCGCCGCAGCAGACAACGAGGTCAAAATCCTTTGCCCTTTTCATTGTCATAGCGTACGCGTTTTCGTTAGCGGTGGTGAAGATACAGGTAACCTCAAAGCCTGCCTCGCCGAATTTGTCGATTATCATCTGCGAATACTGTTTTCCGCGTCTTTTTCCCGAAACGGGATTGATAATCAGAAGTAGTTTCTTGCCGTTTGCATCCATGGTATTTGCCTCCCAAGGCTCAGAACTCGAGTCTTTCCTTTATATATTCTGTAAGCTGTGAAACGGGAATTCTTACCTGCTCCATAGTGTCTCTGTCTCTGACTGTTACGCAGTCGTCGGCGGGTGTGTTTTCGTCGCCTACGGTTTCAAAGTCAACCGTGATGCAGAACGGAGTACCTATCTCGTCCTGACGGCGATAACGCTTACCGATAGAGCCTGCGTCGTCGAAATCAACGTTGAAATGCTTTGAAAGCTCGTCGTATATTTCGCCCGCCTTGTCGTTGAGCTTCTTTGAAAGCGGAAGCACAGCCGCCTTTATCGGCGCGATGGCAGGGTGGAAATGCATAACAACTCTCGTATCGTTCTTTTCCGCGTCAACGACTTCCTCGTCGTAAGCCTCAGTAAGCAGTGCGAGGAACAGTCTCTCAACGCCGAGTGAGGGCTCGATAACGTAGGGAACGTATTTTTCGTTGGTCTCGGGGTCGAAATATTCAAGACTCTTTCCGCTTGTCTTGATGTGCTGCGTAAGGTCATAGTCGGTTCTGTCCGCAACGCCCCAGAGCTCGCCCCAGCCGAACGGGAAAAGATACTCGAAGTCGGTTGTCGCCTTTGAATAGAAGCAAAGCTCCTCGGGATCGTGGTCGCGAAGTCTTAAGTTCTCTTCCTTGATATTCAGCGAATAAAGCCAGTCGCGGCAGAAGCCTCTCCAGTAGTCGAACCACTCGAGGTCCGTGCCGGGCTTGCAGAAGAATTCAAGCTCCATCTGCTCGAACTCACGTACGCGGAAAATGAACTTACCGGGCGTGATTTCGTTACGGAAGGATTTACCGATCTGCGCAATACCGAAGGGAACTTTCTTTCTCGTCGTTCTCTGAACATTCTGGAAGTTTACGAAGATACCCTGAGCGGTTTCGGGACGAAGATAAATCTCGTCCTTCGAATCCTCGGTAACGCCCTGGAAGGTCTTGAACATAAGATTGAACTGACGGATGTCGGTGAAATTGTGCTTGCCGCAGTTGGGGCAGGGGATCTTATGCTCCTCTATGTAGGCGCTCAGCTGCTCGTTTGTCCAGCCCGCGACGTTAGTGCCGTCATATTCCTCGATAAGGTTGTCGGCTCTGTGGCGGGTTTTGCACTCGCAACAGTCCATCAGCGGGTCCGAGAAGCCGCCGAGATGTCCCGACGCAACCCATGTCTGCGGATTCATAAGAATAGCGCAGTCAAGACCGACGTTGTATTTGTTCTCCTGAATGAACTTCTTCCTCCAGGCTCTTTTGATATTTTCCTTGATTTCAACACCTAAGGGGCCGTAGTCCCAGGTGTTCGCAAGTCCGCCGTAAATCTCGCTGCCGGGGAAAACGAAGCCTCTGTTTTTAGAGAGTGCAACGAGCTTTTCAAGCGATTTCTCACTGTTCTTAAGCATATTAATCATTCCTTAATTAAATGTCTTTTTATTTTCGCTGAACTACAATTCTATAATATATGTATAAAAAAGTCAAGGATGTGATTGACAATTTAACATTATCGTAATATAATAAACACCGTTGCAAAAAACAAACGGGCCTGTAGCGCAGTTGGGAGCGCACTACATTCGCATTGTAGGGGTCGAGAGTTCGAATCTCTTCAGGTCCACCAATAAAAGCCGCCTTTATGGCGGCCTTTTTATTGGTCGAAATCACGTTTGAAGAGATTCGAACAGGAAGGAGCTTCCGAAGGAAGCGGAAGAAAACAGTCCGGTGGACTGTTTTCGCTGACGCGTGCGTGCCGAGTGCCTTGCACTCGGGCGAATCTCTTCAGGTCCACCAACAAAAAGCCACTCGAAAGAGTGGCCTTTTTCTTTGGCTTGAATTAAGTTTCACAGCGCATCCTTCGGGCAGTTCTTAACGCATTCCATGCACAGAATGCACTCGGTTGCGTTTTTGCGTTTGCGCGAATTATCGGTAACGTCAACGTCCATCGGGCAGACGCGTTTGCACTTTCCGCAGTCGATACATTTTTCCCTGTCGCACTTGATTCTGAACAGTGAGAAATAACTCATCGGCTTTAAGAATACGGTAACGGGGCAGATGTATTTGCAGAACGCGCGGTTGTCCTTAAACGCGAATGCGAGTATTATACCGACCGCGTAATAAATTACGTTTCCGATTATAAACGCCCAGAACATTATGCGCTCGATATTGCCGACCTTGCTTAAAAACAGCGCGGCAACAAAAATCAGCGAAGCGGCAAAGGTGACGTATCTTATCCATCCGATTTTCTTTCGCGGTTTTTCGGGCGTTTTGTAGGGCAGAAAATCGAGCACCATCGCCGTCCAGCAGGCATAGCCGCACCAGCCTCTTCCGAAGAGCAGGGGACCGAAAATCTTGGCCACGGCGTAATGGATTGTCGCCGCTTCGAATACGCCCGTAAACAGATAGTACCAGAAGCCCTCAATCTGCATATTCTCGCGGCAGATAAGTCCGAGATAAACGAGCATATATAGCCCGACAAGCAGCTGAACTATACGGCGGGCGTGGCGGTGCTTCCCGAAAATCAGAAAAACTCCGAGCGCAACGGAGAAGCCGATATAACTGAAATTAAAAAGATAGAAAATATTGTCCTTGGTCAGCCAAAGGGTTACGGCAACCGCTTCGAATACCGCGAATATCAGTATCGGCAAGCCGTATTTTTTCATACAATCACATCCAATCGTGTCTATTATAAATCACTGCATGTGAATTAGCAACAGTCAGTTGCTTGAAATCATATTGTGCCTGTGATATATTGTAATCAGGGAGGCGACAGTATGAATACAAAAGACGTTATACTTGAACTCAGAAATAAAAACGGTATGTCTCAGGACGAGCTTGCCGAAAAGGTTTTCGTAACCCGTCAGGCTGTCTCGCGCTGGGAAAACGGAGAAACCGTACCGAACACCGAAACGCTCAAACTCCTTTCAAATGTTTTCGGTGTTTCGATTAATACTCTGCTCGGCTCACCGCAGAAGCTTGTCTGCCAGTGCTGCGGAATGCCGCTTGAGGACGAAATGATAGGCAGAAACGCCGACGGAACTCTTAACGAGGAATACTGCAAATGGTGCTACGCCGACGGAACCTACACCTACAGCGATATGGACAGTCTTATAGACGTATGCGTTCCCCACATGGCGAAGGAGGGCTTCACCGAGGAGCAGGCGAGGGCGTATATGAAGCAGATGCTGCCCACGCTCAACTACTGGAAAAAGTACGAGGAACTCAGCGACAACGGCGAGTTTGAAGCGTTCAAAAAGCAGCTTATTGACGAGATTAACGCTCTTAATATCGAGGGTATGCCGAAGCTCGATAAGCTCAATGCGCTCGTCGGCAGCTACGTCAATCTCGAGTACAGACTGCCGGGCGGACAGAGGGTGAAATTCCTTGATGACGGCACGACATATCTGGGCAACCAGCTTGAATGTGAATTCGGCGGCGACCGCTGCTTCGGCGTGCTGGCGAATATGGACTTCATACTTGTCTGCACCTACGGCGAAGGCGGCAGCAATCCGGAACTGGTTATTTATAAGAAAAGATAGGAATTAATGAAAAAAGCACTTGCGTTTGCAAGTGCTTTTTTCGGTTAAAGCGATAAACTTTAGTCTTTTAATCTGCGGTTGAAAAAATAGACTTGATTTTTTTGAAATTATTATTTATAATAGACAAGCATTTGACACACGGAGAGTTGTCCGAGCTGGTCGAAGGAGCACGATTGGAAATCGTGTAAGCTGCTAAAACGGCTTCGAGGGTTCGAATCCCTTGCTCTCCGCCAATTAATACAGGCGCATTACGGCGCCTGTATTTTTTTGCTTTCAAAACTATTATTCAATTGAAATGATTTATTTTTTGTTGTATAATATAAAAAATATTCCCGCGTGAGGTTCGTATGGCAAGAAGAATCATTGCAGTTACAATCTGTTTAATAATTGTAATGCTCTCGTTTGGCGGCTGCTTCGGCAGACCTAAGGCAGACGAGTCCTTTGCCGTGCCCATTCTCGACGAGCCGACCAGCCTCGACCCGCAGATTGCCGATTCCGACGCGGAAAAAATGATAATCCTCAACTGCTATGAGGGCTTGCTGCGGGTCAATTCGCAGGGCGAGCTTGAAGCGGGCGTTGCCGAGAGCTACGACGTTTCCGACGACGGACTGACATACACCTTCAATCTGCGTCACGACGCGCATTGGGCGCTTTTCTCGGGCCACAAGAACGTTATAGGCGAGAATTATAAGGACAGCTTTGACATTACCGTTTACGCCAAAGACTTTGAATTTGCGTTTGACCGCGTTTTCGACGAACAGATTAATTCACCCTACCGCGAGGTTTTCGACTGCGTCGAGAGCTACACGGCCCTTGATAGCTTTACCTTTAAGATTAAGCTTAAATATAAACACGACGGTTTCCTCTACTCGCTGACCTATCCGGGAGCGATGCCCTGCGATAAGGAATTCTACGAGCTGTGCGGCGGCAAATACGGCCTTGACGCCAAATATATGCTCTGCAACGGCGCGTTCAATGCTTACCGCTGGACAGAGGGCACGTCGATAAGAATTGTCCGCAACGACGACTACAACGGCGTTAACCGCATTATGCCCGCCGCCGTAACGTTCTATATAAATCCTTCCGAGGCGGTTGTTGCCGAGAAAATGGCAACCGAGACCTACGACGTCGCCTTCCTTTCGGGCGATAATTATCAGAACCTTCCCAACAAGGACGACTTCAACGTGCAGGAAATTGAAAACGTAGTTTATTCTATGATTTTCAATCAGTCCAACAAATACCTTGAGAATAAAGATATAAGGCTTGCGCTCGTCTATTCGATAGACCGTGAAATGTTTGCGGGCTTTGATGAAAACGCCGTTGCCGCCGACAGTATCGTACCGCCGTTCTGCACGGTAGGAAACAAGCCGTACAACGCTCTGACTGGCTCAAAGCTGCCGCAGTACAATGCGCAGAAGGCGAAGGAGCATTTTGAAAACGGACTTCTCGATCTGGGCACATCCGCGGTCGAGCTTGATATCAAGTGTACCGAACGCTATGAACAGTTTATCAAGCAGCTCGTCCAGATTATGCAGAAAACCCTCGGCGTCAAGTTCGTCGTAAGCGTTTCCGTTCTTGAGCAGTCTGAAATTACCGCCGCCATAGCCGACGGTGACTACTCGATAGTCTTTTACCCCTTCGTTGCCGACACTTCGAGAACGGATGAGTTCCTTGCAAGCTTTGACAACAACAGCCTTTTCAATTACAAGTCCGAGCTTTATTCCGAAGCGCTGGCGAATATACGCAGGAATTCTGGCAGCTTCTCCGCACTTGAGGCGGGTTGCGAGCAGGCGGAGCAGATACTCATTTCCGACGCCGTAATGCTTCCCGTAATCTATGAAAAGAGCTATTTCATAACCGATGAGGACTGTGACGGCATCTATTTCTATTCGTCGCAGTACAACGTTGTATTTATGAGCGCGACGGGTAAATAGGCATGACTAAGAAACGTAAAATTGCAATAATTTTCTCGTGGATTTTTGCCGCGGCGTGTATGATAATTATATTTTACTTTTCGCGTGAGCGAGCCGTCGATTCCGACGAAACGAGCAATTCAATAATAGATCTGATTGTCAGGCTTTTCGGCTACCGACTGACACCGCACACCGTCCGTAAAACCGCGCACGCGCTTGAATTTTTCGGACTGACCTTTGCGTTTAACCTTGCCTACGGTACGACTTACATGAAATTCAGCCCGCTTTTAAGCGCGCTGTCAAGCGTATTCTACTCGGCGACCGACGAGATTCACCAGTATTTTGTCGAGGGCAGGGCGTGCAGGGCAGGCGATCTGCTCGTTGATTTTTACGGAACGCTTATAATGACCGCGGTACTTGTTATCGCGTATGTTATATTCAAGATAATAATGGAAAAGAGGGGTAAACAATGTCCGTTTTAAGACCGTTTTATGCTTACCGACCTGCAAAGGAATTTGCCGACAGAGTTGCCGCGTTGCCGTATGACGTTATGAATTCGGCAGAGGCGAGGGAAATGGTTAAGGGGAATCCTTATTCCTTCCTTCATATCGACAAGGCGGAAATCGACCTTCCCGAAAGCGTCGATATCTATTCGCCCGAGGTTTATGCAAAGGCAAACGAAAACCTCAATAAAATGATAGCCGACGGCATTTTTGTAAAGGATGAAAAGCCGTGTCTGTATATCTATGAGCAGACCTGGCAGGGCAGGGTGCAGACGGGTATTGTCGGCTGCACGTCGATTGATGACTACATAAACGACGTTATCAAAAAGCACGAGCTGACCCGCGCCGACAAGGAAGCGGACCGCATCCGTCACGTTGACACCCTCGACGCCAATACGGGCCCGATTTTCCTCGCATACAGAAAGAATGAAGAACTCAGCGCAGTTATCAACGGCTGGACTGCCGCTCACGAATGCGAGTGCGACTTCGTGCAGAATGACGTAAGACAGAGAGTATGGGTAATCGACAGCGACGAAACAATCGCAAAAATTGTTTCAATTTTCGCGCTCATTCCCAATCTCTATATAGCCGACGGCCATCACCGCGCCGCATCCGCCGTAAAGGTAGGACTTAAGCGCCGCGAGCAGTTCCCGAATTACACGGGCGACGAGGAATTCAACTACTTCTTATCGGT
>JAEEGL012991331.1_pt1 | contig 13835 bp, 11 predicted proteins | sample 9134231 | NCBI WGS metagenome assembly JAEEGL01 (sample SAMN16246548, study PRJNA631951) | gut metagenome | biome: gut microbiome; feature: rumen; material: fiber-attached | host: Bos | place: Iran: Karaj | collected 2018-10
AGAGTTCCCATGAAGTCGGCGGAAGACCTGTTTAAGGCAGCCGGGCGGGAATTGATATTGTGATACGCAGCACGTAAAAATGAGTGTTTATTTCCTGCTGGAAATATAATTTGAGGAAACTTATGCGGTAAAATCGCATCAAAAGAGGAGCATTATGACAAAATTTCGAAGATTTGCGGCTATTTTTTTGGCGATGGTATGTATAATGGTTACGGCAGCATGCGAAAAAGAGGATGACAAGCCGGATACCGGTGATATAACAGGTCCCGAAGCTACTTCGCAGGTGGCGAAGGACCCGGAGGATTTATCTGATAATCCTTTGAAAGTGGTATTTTTTGAGATAGGAAAAGCGGATGCCTTCCTAATATATAACAAGGGAGCAACAATCCTTATAGATACCGGTGAGAGTGAGAATGCGGAGGAGATACTGGAGTACATGGAGAAGAAGGAGATTTCTTCTCTTGACTATCTCTTTATCACCCATTTTGACAAGGATCATGTGGGCGGCGCTTCGAGGATCATGGAGGGTACCGAAGTAAAGCAGGTTTATACCAGCAACTATCCAAAATCTTCCGGAGAATATGATAATTTTAAAAAGGTGATAAATAAGAAGGATATCCCGGCAGCTGTACTGAGGGAGAATACCACATTATCGATAAACGGGATAGATATAGAAGTAAACACTCCTATTCAGGATGTGTACGATGAGGATCCCAGCAACAATTCTTCTCTGATCATCAGGGTAGCATATGGTGAAAAGTCTTTCCTGTTTATGGGAGATGCCATGGGTGAGAGGATTAGGGAATACCTTGCGACCGATATAAAGGAATGCAGCGTGATAAAAATGCCTTATCACGGGAACTACCTTCCGGGACTTGACGAACTGCTAAAGAAGGCGCGTCCAAAGTATGCCGTTATCACTTCTTCCAAAGAAATGAAAGAGGCAGAGGAGACAAATCAGACTCTTAAAGATCATAACGTTCAGATATATAAGACCAGAAAAGGCCGTGTTATCATAGAGACGGACGGAAGGGATATATCTGTAACTCAGAAGTGACGGAGAAAAAAGTTTAATGCGGGTTTCTAAATCTTATGAAATGAATATGTGTGAAGGTGCAATCCTTCCGAAGATGCTGAAGTTTGCAGTTCCACTGATGCTATCAAGCATACTTCAGCTTCTGTTCAATGCTGCGGATGTCGTGGTGGTCGGCAAATTTGCCGGGGATGATGCTTTGGCGGCTGTGGGATGTACCGGATCGCTCATAAATCTACTGACAAATCTGTTTATGGGACTGAGTGTCGGAGCAAACGTTATGGTTGCAAGACACTATGGAGCCAAACAGGAGGACGAGCTGAAAAAAAGCGTGCATACGTCCATGCTGCTGTCAGTACTCGGCGGTATAATACTGACTATAGTCGGGGTTCTTTTTACTGAAGGAATCCTGGGACTTATGGAGACTCCTGAGGAAGTTCTTCCTCTTGCAGCACTTTACCTGAGAATTTATTTCTTCGGGATGATCCCGAACATGGTATACAATTTCGGAAGTGCGGTATTGCGAGCTATAGGCGATACCCGACGCCCCATGTATTACCTGACATTTGCTGGTGTGGTGAATGTTATACTGAACCTGATATTTGTCATAGCTTTTGGGATGGGAGTAGCCGGAGTAGCTATAGCTACAGTCATTTCACAGACCATCTCGGCAGCGCTGGTAGTCATATGTATGATGAGGGAAAAAGGAGCCATCCGGCTCGTCTTAAAAGACCTTGGGATTGATAAAAAAGAACTTCTGGCAATACTAAGGATAGGCCTTCCGGCAGGTATGCAGGGATGTATTTTCTCCTTGTCCAATGTACTGATCCAGAAGTCGATAAATGGATTTGGCAAGGTCACGGTGTCGGGCAGCTCGGCGGCATCAAACCTAGAGGGATTCGTATATGTATCCATGAATTCCTTCCACCAGGCGACACTTTCATTTATGAGCCAAAACTACGGTGCCGGAAGATACGATAGATTAAAGAAGATAGTGTTCGGCGGTCTGTTCTGCGTGACTATAGTGGGGTTGACGCTGGGGAATTTTGAGTATTTCTTCGGAAGACCGCTTCTAAGTATCTACTCATCGAGTGAAAACGTAATAGATGCGGGAGTCATCAGATTATCCATCATATGTACTTCGTATTTCCTGTGCGGTGTGATGGACGTAATGGTTGGCGCCCTGAGGGGACTCGGGTATTCGTTTGTACCCATGCTGGTGTCGTTGTGCGGAGTATGCGGTATCAGGCTTGCATGGCTTTTCACCGTATTTGAAAGTCCGAAGTATCACGTGATAGAGACGGTATACATATCGTATCCCATATCGTGGTTTATCACTTTTTCCATACATTTTATAAGCTATATCGTGATAAAGAGAAAACTGGACAGGCGTATAAAAGGGCTGCCACAGATCACTCAGGTATCACCCTAAAACCGCATCAAAAGAGGAGAACAGATGTCAGAACCGGAAAAAAATAAACTCATAGTTATCCTGGGCACGAATGCTTCGGGCAAAAGCGGTCTCGGAATAGAACTGGCGTTAAAATACGGTGCAGAGATAGTGTCTGCAGACTCGCGGCAGGTGTTTAAGGGACTTGACCTCGGAAGCGGCAAGGTGACGGAAGAGGAGATGAAAGGGGTGCCCCACTATCTTCTCGATGTGGCGGAACCGGGGGATTTTTATTCGTTAAAAGACTATCAGGAACAGGCATATGCTGCGATAGATAATATCATAGAAAAAGGGAAAGTTCCTTTTCTGGTCGGGGGTACCGGCCTGTACGTGAATGCGATAGTGGATGGTTATGAACTGACGGAAGCTCCCGTTGATGAGGATTTAAGAAAAAAAGTAGAGGCTATGAGCATCGGGGAACTGAGGTCTTTGATAGAAGAGAAGCTTGAGAAGGTGCCGGACAATCTGGATCTCAAAAACAAAAGAAGGCTGGAGAGAGCTGCAGAGAAGCTTCTGATGGGAAAACCGCTGAACTTGGAAAGCGTAAAAAGATATGATACGCTGTGTCTCGGTGTAACATGGGAGAGGCAAAAGCTGTACAAACGTATAGAAGAGCGTCTGGACAGACGTCTGGAGCAGGGGATGATTGAAGAGGTCGAATGTCTTCTGGAGCGTGGAGTTTCGGATGATTTTCTGTACCGGTTGGGGCTCGAATACAGGTATATCCTGCTGTACTTAAGAGGCAGATTTGCCTCAAAAGATGAATTCAGGGAAGAACTGTTCAAGGAGATCAGGCATCTGGCAAAAGAACAGATGACCTGGTTCAGGAAGCGAAAGGATGTCACGTGGCTTGATATGGAGGGTGATTCTTTCGGTGAGGCCGATACTTTGATATCGGGATTTTTAAATACATGATATATATACTCCTTAACGAATATCTTTCCCTTATAAAGCCTTCCTATTGCGTGGAAGGCGGCTGTGAAGCAGCCGGATGAGGGGGAAGTTAATTTTGTTGATGAGTACAACAAAACGGGAGGCGGAAAGACATGAAATTACTGATATTGACCGGAATGAGCGGCTCGGGAAAGTCAAAGACGATGAAAATGCTTGAGGATAACGGTTTTTACTGCATGGACAATCTGCCTATAAAGCTGTTCTCAGGTTTTGTAAATATGATGCTTCAGATGGATGATCTGCCGAAGTTTGTGGCGATAACAGCTGATGCCAGGAATCCGCATATTTCTGAGGAACTTACCGTAGAGATAGAGGAAATTAAAAAGATAGTTGAGGTTAAGGTGCTGTTCCTCGACTGTGAAGACGGGATATTGTTAAAAAGATACAAGGAGACCAGAAGACTGCACCCTCTGATGATGTTTGACAGCAAGCTTGACCTTAAAGGTGCCATAGCCGAAGAGAGGCATCAGCTGGAGAATGTCAGACAGATATCGGATTTTATCATAGATACTTCATCTCTTTCCACATCGGAACTGAGAGAACAGCTCCTACAGGCTGTAAGTTCTGAAAGTAACGGAAGAATGAAGCTTAATTTTATAGCTTTCGGGTACAAATACGGTATACCCTCGGATGCGGATCTCGTGTTTGATGTGAGATGCCTGCCCAATCCTTTTTACCGCCCTGAGCTCAGGAAACTGACCGGCATGGATAAGGAAGTTCGGGATTATGTCATGGCTCAGCCCGAGTCGCAGGCTTTGTACAAGCGTATTGTGGATTATCTGGAGTGTACGCTTCCGATGTATGAAAGGGAAGGCAAGGCTCAGCTGGTAGTGGGTCTCGGATGTACGGGCGGACAGCACAGGTCGCTGACGTTTGCCATCCTGCTGTCTGATTATTTTGAAGAAAAGGGTTATGTTACACAGAAATGGTCCCGCGATAAGTCAAGGAATGTTGCGGAGATAAGTACAAGGGACGGAGTTTCAAATGTTTGAAAATATAGTTTCGGTTGCGAATCAGGTGATCATCCTTTTCGTGATCATAGGGGTGGGAGTGATTCTTTCAAAGACTAAGGTGCTGACCAAAGAGAGGGTGGCCGGTCTGATAGATATAGTAGTGTATATTGTCACTCCCTCCAACATTATCGTGTCGTTTCAGAGAGAGTTCAAGCACGAGCTGATAGTAAGTCTTGGGCTCTCTTTTCTTGCAGCTTTTATAGTATTTTTTATCAACTGCGTAAACGCCAAGCTTGCTATAAAAGAGAAGAATCCGGATAAAAGCTGTGTTATCAGGTTTGCTTCTGCTTTCCCTAATGCCGGATATTTTGCACTCCCTCTTCAGGCAGCCATCCTGGGTGATATAGGAGTGTTTTTCGGAGCAGCGTATATAGCAATGTTCCATTGTTATATCTGGACGTATGGTGTGAAACTCCTGAGCAAGGAAAAGGAGAAGGTTAATCTGAAGAAGATTCTTCTGAATCCGCCTATTATCGGTATCTTTATCGGTCTTATCCTGTTTGTGACAGGGGTGGAGCTTCCGGAACTGGTTCTTTCTCCTATGAAGTCTTTTGCGGCTCTCAATACTCCTCTTCCGATGCTTATCGTAGGGTTTTATCTTGCTAATGCGGATCTCAAGGCTACGTTTTCTAACCTGTGGGTTTACGTCGGGGCGTTTCTGAGGTTGATCATTTCTCCTGCCATAGCTTTGGGGGTATGTTTCCTGATAAATGCCGACAGTGATGTGACTACTTCATGTATTATAGCTTGTTCCGCTCCTTCGGCGGCTCTGTCAGGTATGCTGGCTCAGAAGTTCGGCAGGGATACCGAGGTTCCTGCCGGGATGATCACGTTTACAACCATCCTGTGCGTAATCACCATGCCTGTCATGGTGGCGCTGGCGCAGTTCCTGACAGGGGGATGATGGGGGGACGCTTTTGGGTTTTATTTATACAGATCGTCCAATGTTAACAACTTCACGGTGGACGGATCGGTATTCTCAATCATCCATTTTGAATAACCGGAAAGTGAAAAAAACAGGTATTGGACTTCCTTATACCGGTTGTTTATCAGCCCGGACCTGTCCATCAGATCATCGTAAATTCCTTTATCGATTACCTCGTTTTTGAATTTACATTCTCCGAGGATTGCCTTCTTTTCAGGCTCATCTATTCCAACAACATCTATATCGGTAGGTATGCGGTTATGTCCGATGCCCCACCAGCTTCCTGTCCGGGTTACAAAACAGTTCAGTTTGCCATCCAGACCTTGTACCAATGTGTAATGTTGGCACATTTCCTCAAATACCTTTCCCATGAATAAGTGAAGTTTATCTTTTACAAATCTGTTGTAGTATATTTCGCCACGATCTGTTTCTATAGCCGGTCTGGCAGAAGAAACATAGGTATACCAAAAGCGATAAATTCCATCGGTTATTTCATAAGTTATCTTTTTTTTGCTGTCGTCTTCTGTGATAGGTAACTTTCGAGAGATAATTCCTACCGTCATCAGATTTTTTAGGATAAAGTTCAAAGTGGCTGTTGAAATATGCGCCTTGTCGGCAATTTCGCTTACTTTGTTTGCTCCGTTGGCACATACTTCAATAACTGAATTGTACGTATTTATGGTTCTGAACTCCTGGGTCAGAAGATTGAAAGGCTCTTCATACAGATAACCCGAGGACTTAAAAAAATTATTTATGAGGTTATCGTCCAATGATTTACTATCATCAAACAAACTCAGATATTTTGCTACACCGCCGGTCACACCATATACTATGGCTTTTTCTTCATTGGTGTAATGTGGCGTAAAAAGAGCAGACGTCATGTAATCAAAAGGTTTAAGGAAAATCTGGTTTGATCTTCTCCCGAACAAAGGACTTTTCTCACTCAGTATTTCCTTTTCCATAAAGCTGACTGCTGACCCGCAGATGATCAAAAATATATTTTTCTTTGTAAATATAGTGTCTATTGCGACTTGGAAACGGGAAACAAAAGAGCTGTCCGCCTCAGCAATATACGGAATCTCGTCTAATGCTACAATAATTTTCTCATCCCCGCACAGACTTCCGATAAAATTAAAGAATTTTTCAAGATCATCAAATGCTACCCCGTCAAGTTCCGGCGAAATGTCATTTACAAATTGTTTTGACCATTTTTGAACATTTATCTCCAGACTGTTCTGACTTGCAACATAGTATGAAGCTCTTTTGTTTTTTATAAATTCCGCTATAAGTGTGGATTTTCCGATTCTTCTTCTGCCATAAATTACGGTCATCTGAAATCCTTCTTTAGCATATGTTTCTTCGAGTATTTCCAGTTCGTGTTTTCTGCCTATAAACATAAATACCTCCCATATAAATGCATTTACACTAAAACATAATTTACTAAAACACATTTTACTAAATTATAATTTACTAAAACATATTTTAGTATAAAACGATTTCGTTGTCAAGTATATTTCACGGTAAGTATCCAGTATATAACAAAACAGAAGATATCCCCCGCCTCTTAGCGTAGCGAAGGTGGGGGGAGATCTTTGTTTCAGGCGGGGTTCAAACCCCGACTGAAATGAGATGCGGAGCATCGTTTTGTTACCGAGGAAACGCTAAAGGCGTTTTCGAGGTGACTTTGACAAGTTTATTAATCTTAATAAATTTTTAAATTTGGGTTTACTTTTTTAAATTATGTGCTATAATTTGCATTACTTATTTAAAAGTATCTCTGCTTCGAACATTTGGAGAATCTTTTAAATTAGAATATTGCACTTCACCTAAGATTGAAGATTTGGAGGAAAATATGAAGAAAGTTTTAGCAGAAGTTTTAGCAGTTGTGCTTGTTTTATCTATGACAGCTTGCGGTAGCAAGGACACTCTTGAAGGAAGCTGGAGAATCACTAAGTTTACTATGGGTGGCCAGGATGTTCTGAACCAGAATGGATTTGACCTTGCTGCAAAGCTCAGCGAAAAAGGCATTTACATGGGAATCCAGGCAAAATCAGATAAGACTCTGAGAATGGTTGCGGGAGAAAACGAACAGACTCTTACCTGGAATGACAAGACAATCTCAGATGGCAAGGATGAGATTGAATACAAGATTAACGGTGATGTTCTTACTATGACAGGTAATCAGGGCGGAACCGAAATGTATATGGAATTAAAGAAAATGACTTCTGATGAAGCCAGCAAGTTTTCTGCACAGACCGCAGATGATATGAACAACGCTATTATGGAAGTAGCCAGAGAATATGCTGCATCAGTAATGGGCGGATCAGAGGAAGAATAATTTTATAAACGAAGCAGAGTAAAAAATCAGGGTGACGTAGAAATACGCCACCCTTTTTCTTGTCAGTCGGATTATTTGTGATCGTAAGGGAACACTGTCTTGATGGTTCCGTCCTCATTGTAGAAGATTTCTGTAAACTTAACATTTCTTCTGTGGTTGATACCCTTTGAAATCTCACAGTCATGATAGAAAAGATACCATTTACCGTGATATTCGATGATTGAATGATGAGTAGTCCATCCGATAACAGGCTCCATCAGTCTTCCTCTGTAGGTGAAAGGTCCTTCGGGACTGGTTCCTGTCGCATATACAAGATAATGTGTGGTACCTGTCGAATATGAGAGATAATAAAGTCCATTGTACTTATGCATCCAGGGGCCTTCAAAGTAACGTCTGTCCTCGTCGCCGGCCTTTATAGGCTCTCCGTTTTCATCAAGAATAGTCACCATCTTGGGAGTAGCCTTAAAAGTCTTCATGTCGGGGTTAAGTTCTGCAAAGAACGGTCCGAGTGCGGGTTCATCAGCACCTATTTCTCTGGGATTCTCTGTATAACTGCCTGTCATCCATTTCTCAAGCTGTCCGCCCCAAAGTCCGCCATTGTAGCAATAGTATTTTCCGTTTTCTTCGAAAACTGCGGGATCGATACTCATACTGCCGGGGATAAAGTTGTCTTCAGCCTTGAAAGGTCCTACAGGGCTGTCGCTTACGGCAACACCCAGACGGAATATGCCCTGCTGATCTCTTGCGGGGAAGTAAAGATAATATTTTCCATCCTTGAATGCCACATCAGGAGCCCACATCTGTTTGCTGACCCACGGAATATCCTTCATGTGAAGTGCTTCGCCATTGTCGATGCAGGGTGTAGCCTCATCCAGATTATCCATTGAGAGGATGTGATAATCCTCCATTGCATACTCTACGCCTTCATCATCGTCAGCTCCGTCATGAGGAAGGTCATGAGAAGGATAAACGTAAATCTTATCGTTAAATACATGTGCGGAAGGATCCGCCGTAAAAATATTTGTTACCAGTGCTTCTCTTTGTTTTGCCATTTGTATTCTCCTTTGTATTTCACCTCATACCATGCTTTATGTCATAAAATGTTATCCGCAAAGTATTGAGGTATATTTATAAGTATTAGATTAGTTCGAACGACTTAAAGCTGCATGAGCCGCCGTCGCAGAATGTAAAGTAAAGTGCATTTACACCGTCCGGGATTGCTATATCAGCCTCGTGGGGCTCAAAGAAGTTTGAACTTTCAACTTTGATGGTACCAAGTACCTCACCATCCCATTTGGTCCTCACTTCAAAATATCCGTATGAATAACCTCTGGTAGTAACTCTGACTTTTGTAATACCCTTGCAGTCAAAATACTTAAATCCGATGGTATCACCTTTTTTTACATTGTAAACATAGCCGAGTTCTTCATCTCCGTCGCGGCCATCCATGATGATTTTCGCAGGATTTCCGCCTCCGCCCATGCCGAAAGGTCCGGGCTTTGCATCTTTATTGAATAGATTGCAGCAGATGTATGTGGGATATTCACCCTTTCCCACCAGAGGACCGCCGTTAAGACCACAGGATGTCATTTCAACCTGCTTGATGGATCCGTCTGCTTCAAACTTTATTTTTTCCGCACATCCCTGGCGGCTGAACCAGGTACCGTTTGTCTGTCGGTGATAGAAGATGTACCAATCGTCACCTATCTGAACAATACTTCCGTGATCATTTCCGACAGTACCTGCTACCATTTCCTTGGGCTTATAGCTGTCTATTCCGATATCGGCATTACTTACGATAACTCCGCCGTACTTAAAGTCCTTATCAGGATACTTTGATGTAGCGTAGCAGAGCTCATGCATTACCTGCGAAGAATAAATATAGTAATAGGTATCTCCGCGTTTTCTGATAGAAGAAGCTTCAAAGAAAGCATGTCCTTCGAATCCGCTTCCCTCACTGTACATACAACCGGGAACTACCCTTACGGGATCCTGTATGATGGTGAGCATATCGCTGTCAAGTACCGTACAAAAAGCACCTGTTCTGGATTTATCACCCATACCACAGAAACCGGTATAGAGATATGTCTTACCATCCTCTGTAATCACTCCTGGATCAAACTGGGGCTCATCGCCCTGTCTCTCGCCAAGTCTGGTACCGTCCTGATAATGAACATGTCCGTAAAACTTGTACTCTCCGGCCGGAGTATCACATACACATACCGATACGATCGGTACTTTGTCGAGACAGTAATACATATAGTATCTTCCGTCAGGACCTATGGTAACGTCCGGAGCATATAGAACCATTCTTCCGTCATTTGCAGGGTCTGCCATTCTGGGATATGTGATACCTTCGTATCTCCAGTTGCCCAGATCATCGACAGGTGCCGACCAGCCTACATAATCACCCAGACAGAAAGCCTGGCCGTTATACAGGTCATGAGAACCGTATACATAAACACGACCGTCAAATACGTAAGGTTCCCCGTCAGGAACATATTCCCATGACGGCAGATAGGGATTAAACGCCTGTTTCTTCATTGTAAACCTCCAATAAATTTTTTGCACACATTTAAAATGATTATATACTAAATCGGAGATTTTAGCAACTAATATTTATATAGGTCACGAGTATCCAATAAAAACACAAAAACTTAAAGCCCCTTTATACAAAAATATGGTTATGTTATGATTTGAAATTGAGTCTAACAGAGTTTGGGCTCACGGGCCGAAGGCGTACCGTATGGGATAAAACCATAAAGCGGCAGCGGATATGCCGGGATTCCGGCCACATCGCAGCGAGGCAAAAATCGATTATCCAAATCGATTTTTGAGCGTAGCACAAGTGCGTCCGGCATCAGGCGGACGTACGATTGCAAGCGTCCGAAGAGGAGAGGTGAGACGGAAACCCATGGCATATCCCTGCGGTAGCGATGACGGGTTTTATCCCATACGGTACGCGAAGAGCCCGGGACAAGACTTAAAACAACTCGATACTCTTGATAATCTACTTGAATTGAAACTAAAACTGTTGTATACTAGATAATCGATTTACCCGAATAAAACGAAAAAAGAGGTAGCAATATGAGATTAAGGCATAATCCCAAGGCTGATATAGCGGTAGAGAACAGCGAGTATGTGGAGCAGGATCCGAAGTCCAGAAAAGGGCATTGGAATGAGGTGTTCGGGAATGACAACCCCATCCATATCGAGATAGGCATGGGCAAGGGACATTTCCTGATGACACTGGCATCACAGAACAGTGATATAAATTATGTAGGAATAGAACGTGTACCCACAGTTCTTTATAAGGCGCTGAAAAAACAGGAGGAGCTGAAGCTGAAGAACCTGGTACTTATGGCATTCAATGCCGATGAGATAAATGAGGTGTTCGGACCTGAAGAGGTTGAGAGGATATACCTGAATTTCTCGGATCCGTGGCCGAAGGACAGGCATGCACAAAGGAGACTCACTTCAGAACGCTTTTTGAAATTGTATGAGAGCTTTCTAAAAAAAGACGGTATTATAGAGTTTAAGACAGACAACCGAAACCTGTTTGATTACTCGGTGGAAACGGCAGGACTTTCCGGCTGGAAGACCAGGGATATTACCTATGATCTTCATAACAGTCCGTATGCCGAAGGAAATATCATGACTGAGTATGAAAAGAAATTTTCCGAGCAGGGAGTACCGATAAATAAAGTTGTTATATATAGGTAGAAAAACAAAATTTGACATTTTGGGAAAATAGTGGTAAAATACGGCACTGTAATATTTTGTTAGGCTTTGGCATCACACAGGATAGCCTGAGCCGGTATACTTCAGTGATAAACTGAGATTATTAGGAGGAAAGTATGAAGAAGAGATTGAAAGCACTGGTAACAGTACTGATCTTTGTTTTATCCATGACAGCGCTGGCAGCTTGTTCAAAGGATGAAACACCCGATCCGGAACCCGGAACAATTACCACAACACCTGAGGCTACTACAGAACCTACCGCTGAGCCCACTACCGAGCCCACTACCGAGCCCACAGCTGAACCCACGGTTGAACCCACAGAGGAACCTGCTGCGGAAGTTACTGCAGAGCCTACAGGAGAACTGAACACTGACACAAATACAGATGAAAACAACATGGTTCCCAATGTTACAGGCGCAGAACCCGACATCACAGATATCGAGCCTGAAGTAACAACTATTGAGCCAGCTATCACAGGAACCGAGGACGGCGAGAACCCTATGGATGTTTTCCATAAGGAAATGGATGCAAGCGCTGATGTTGCAGCACAGGCAGTAGCTGAGGAATATATCAATGCTTCACTCTGCTATGATGTTGACAGAATGGAAAAAGTTCTGGCATATGATGATGACCATAAGGATGAGATCGAACTCTTAAGACAGAATCTGGCAGAAACAAAAGAGATGTTCGGCGGAATGGATTTCTCAGCACTGTTCAAGGTACGTTTTGTAGGCGGAAAAGCTGTAAGCACTGAGTCAGTAGGCGAGGGCGCAAAGTTCTCTGCTATGGTTGATTTTAGCAAAGTATCTGATCTCAACGTATTCTCAGCAGTTGTAACATCAAGTTTTTCAGGATCAATGCCTTCTGTTATGAACGTTCTGGTTGGTAAATACGAGGGAAGCTATAAAGTATTATATCAGACAACCATGAATGTTGATGAATCTGAGGTCCCCGAAGATCCCGAGGCAGACCAGCCTGTTAACCTTGAGGAAAAAATGTACAAGTTTAACGGAAATGAGACAGCCGATGAAATAGCAGATCTCTTTATCGAAGCTTTCCAGCAGCTTGATCTGTACAAGATTGTTTCGTGTATGGCATGTGACGATGATAAGCAGGACGAGCTCTTCGGATCCATGGGTCTTGAAAGTTCAGATGCAGAAGTGCTTCAGGCATTACTCAGCCAGGCTAGCATCACAATGACCAGAAGCAACAGTGAATCTGTTGATTCTGCAGAACTTGACAAGCTGTTTGAGAATGATCTGCTGATCAAGAAAGAGGATGTTAGCGACGTAGTAAAATATCCGGTTCATGCAGAGATGACTTTTTTCGGACAGGAACAGAAGAGCGATACATTCATCTATATAGGAAAATACAAAGGTGAATACAGAGTTATTTATACTGATTCTATGGACACCGTACTCAGCTAATCGTATATTATAACAAAACTAAAGATATCCCCCACCTCTGAGCGTAGCGGTGGGGGATATTTTTGTTTCAGGCATGGTTCAAGCCTCGTTTTTTTATTTTCTGATTGACATTTACTTTATATAGGTGTTAATATGTTAAATGATTGTGGGATTTGTTCTTCAGGGAACAATCCATAGACAGGGGAGGAACCCCGGCGGCATCGTAAAGGTAGGAATATGAGAAAATACTGTGTGATAGGAAATCCGGTGGGACATTCAAAATCACCCCAGCTCTTCGAAAGATATTCGGGCGAGAGGGGATATGTATACGGAAAAGATGTTGAATATCTGCGGAATGAGATAAAGAATACAGAAGAACTCGAAGCTTTTGTTAGGGAACTAAAGCAGGGAGCCTGGGCAGGGTGCAATGTTACCATGCCGTGGAAGACCGAGATGGTAAAGTTTATGGACGATGTATCCGATACTGCGCGTATCACGGATGCTGTAAACACGGTATCATCCAAAAGAGGGCGTCTGTTCGGAGATTCCACCGACGGCAGGGGAATGCTGAATGCTGTGAAGGAAGTATCCGGTAAGGAACGGATAAGTTCCCTGGTGATCCTGGGATGCGGCGGAGCGGCACGTTCCATCATAGCTGAAGCGGTGTTAAAGAAGACCGGAAAGCTCACCATCGTATGCCGCGGAGTATCGGATGAGCCGGTAAAAGAAGGTTCCAATCTTGATCTCACATTAAGGATGCTGGACAGGATAAAAACAGGTAATACAGAGATAGTGTTTATTGATTCTTTGGATACTGAAGGTGTGGAGACAGCACTCGCTGAGGCTGAAGTACTGATAAATTCGACACCTCTTGGTATGATCGACGGAAACGGAAATGAGGATAAGTTACCGTTACACGGGAGTATAGTTTTTAGAAAAAGCCTGATAGTGGCTGATTGTGTTTATAATCCCGAT
>JAEEGL015691228.1_pt1 | contig 13835 bp, 7 predicted proteins | sample 9134231 | NCBI WGS metagenome assembly JAEEGL01 (sample SAMN16246548, study PRJNA631951) | gut metagenome | biome: gut microbiome; feature: rumen; material: fiber-attached | host: Bos | place: Iran: Karaj | collected 2018-10
ATTTCCATCATGAGCGCTATGACGGAAAAGGCTATCCCATGGGATTAAAGGGTGAGGACATTCCGGAGATCGCGCGGATCATTGCCGTTGCCGATGCCTATGATGCCATGACCAGTAAGCGAAGCTACAGGGATCCGTCCCCACAGCAGGAAGTGCGCGAAGAACTGGTCAAAGGCATGGGGAACCAGTTCGATCCGGAGTTTGCAAGGCTCATGATCCATCTGGTCGAGCAGGATTCGGATTATGAATTGAAGGAAAGAGAAGAAGTTGCGGAGCTTGGCGGCGACAACAGTATGCATTTTGACGAATACCGCTCGAGTGCATCCGAAGGCATCGTGATCGGCGATCAGGTCATGACCATGCGCTTAAACAGCAAAAAAGATGCGGATTATCCGTATTCGGACTGCATTCCGACCATGATCCTTTTTGACGCCTTAGACGGCAGGATGCATGATGATGACAAGACCGGAGCGGAAATGAAATTCTTTGAGTACGGCGTGCTCCGTTTCAACGGCGAGGTGATCTGTGAAGGCGCCAGAAAGATGGAAACGGCGGTTACCGTAAAGGATACGGCAGATTTCGACTTTGGGTCGGAAGAGAAGCACGGCATAGAATACACCGTGCAGGCCGTGAAAGTCAAAGACCATATGCGCTTTGTGATCGACACCCCCGACCAGAAGGTGGAAGTGATCGTTGCCCTGCCGGATTCGTCAAGGTTTACCTATATTGCCTTAACCGGTGAACACTGCACGATCAGCAACGTCAAAATCACAAAGGCCGAAGAAAAGACCGGACCTGATGAGATCCGCCGCATTGCGGAAGAGATCAGTTACATCAACGTGCCGTCGGGCGATATTCCGAATGTCCAGGTGGACGGTTGGAGAGCGGCCTCTTCCAAGGGCATTCCGGTGAAAGACAATACGAAGATCACGTTCCATTCGATGAGCCTTCCGACTGCAAGACTCGTATGGCACTGCCCGTATGTCAGCCTGTATTATTCGGATAACGGTGAAGTGAACGGACCGCATTTTCGAGAGTATGTTCTGGTACGGTTGGACGGTGAAAACTGGGATTCGGATGAGCTTACGCAGAATAAGATCGTTGTGAACCGCAATGATGATTTTGACGGATGGGAAACCTGGAAAGAGCAGAACAAGCGGGGTATGGACTGCGCCGTTTCGATCAGAAAGCGTGGGAATGTGGTCGTTCTGACGACGGAGAACGGCGGGATCAATATCAAGAGTACGTCGACGATTCGCGAGGAGGCACCGGTGGTCTATGCGGCCTTAACCGGCGATCAGTGTGCGATCACCAATATCAGGGTGCAGTAGAGAGGAAAGATGTCTGTCGATTATAAACAAAAGGTGACGATGGATCCGTCCGGATTCGTCCTTCTGTCTGATCACGTACCGGGGATCATTCAGGAGATCCGCTATTATTCCACTTACAATTTCATAGGTGACCGGATCGACGGGTATGAAGAACCTTGTGCGATCTTAACCGTGGAAGCGGCCAGGGCCTTAAAGGCGGTCAGCAACGAGGTCAATGCGCAGGGATACCGGCTGAAGGTTTTTGATGCGTACCGTCCCGCCTGTGCGGTCAGGCATTTTGTGCTCTGGGGCATTGAGGATTTGGACCTTCGGATGAAGCCGTATTTCTATCCGGATCTTGAGAAGCAGGAGCTCTTTAAGCGGGGCTATATCGCATCGCAGTCCGGACATTCCCGCGGCTCCACGATCGATCTGACGCTCTTTGATATGCAGACCGGGAAGGAAGTGGATATGGGCAGTCCGTTTGATCTGTTCAGCGAACTTTCGCATCCCGACTGCAAGTCGGTTACGGAAGAACAGTACGAAAACCGGATGTTTTTACAGCATGCGATGGTGCGAAACGGCTTCGTACCGATCGACTGTGAGTGGTGGCATTTCACGCTCAAAGACGAGCCTTATCCCGATACTTATTTTGAATTTCCGGTTTCTTCCGCATTCCTGAAACGATAGATTAGATTATGTAAACCAATTATGTAAATCAAAGACCAGAAAAAAGGAACGATGAAATGAAGAGAAGTGTTTACGCTGCATTTTACCATGGAAAAAAGGTTCTTGTGACCGGACATACCGGATTCAAGGGCGCGTGGCTGTGTGCGATCCTTAAGGATCTGGGAGCCGAGGTCTGCGGCTATGCGCTACCGCCGCAGGATCCGAGCCTTTTTGCCTATACGGGCATGGAGGATGGGATTCAGTCTGTGGAAGAGGATATCCGGGATCTTGCCCGGCTGCAATCCGTTTTTTCGGAATTCCAACCGGAGATCGTGATCCATATGGCAGCGCAGCCGATCGTCCGGGAATCCTATCTGCAACCGGTATTAACGTATGAAACAAATGTTATGGGGACCGTAAATGTATTGGAGTGTGTGCGCAAGTGCCCTTCTGTGAAATCCGTTGTGAACGTGACGACGGATAAGGTCTATCTGAACAAGGAGCAGGATGTTGCTTACGTGGAAACGGATATGCTTGACGGCTATGATCCGTATTCCAATTCCAAGTCCTGTTCGGAGCTTGTGACGCACAGCTACATCCAGTCGTTTTTGGATGCACAGGGCGTCGCGGTTTCCACCTGCAGGGCCGGTAACGTGCTCGGCGGGGGTGATTTTGCAAAAGACCGGATCATTCCGGATTGTGTTCGGGCTGCTTTTGCGGGCGAGCCGATCATCCTTCGAAACCCGCATTCCACAAGACCCTATCAGCATGTTTTGGAGCCGTTATTTGTCTACCTGATGGTTGCGATGCGCCAGTATGAAAACAACATTTATGCAGGCTGTTACAACGTCGGGCCGGACGATTCGAATAACGTGACAACCGGGATCTTAGCGGACCGGTTCTGTTATTTCTGGAATCTTGATAACGAATCCGATGCGGATCATGTGAAGTATAAGATCCAGGGGGATGGCGGACCGCATGAGGCAGGATTTTTGAAACTGGATTGCACAAAACTGAAGTCGGTATTTTTGTGGGAGCCGACCTGGGATATCGATGAGACGCTGATCAAGATCGTTTCGTTTGAGAAGCTGCGTAAGCACCTGGAGGACAGTAAGGCCGGCAAAGAAAAGATGGCGGAAGATCTGTATGCATGCATGATCGACCAGATCCATGCGTTTCTGCAGTAGGCGCCCCATGAGTTATGTTAACCATACAGTTATGTAAACCGTATTGTTATGTAAACTTTAGATGCAAGAACAATAAACGAAAGAGGAAGAAACATGTTTGAAAACATGACGGAACAGCAGGCAAGAGAACAGATCTTAAAAGAGGTATCTGCTTACTGCGACACGTTTCACAATCAGGAAAAGCCGTTTGCCGAAGGAGACCGGATCCCCTATGCATCCCGTGTGTATGATCATGACGAGATGGTGAACCTCGTGGATGCGGCGCTCGAATTCTGGCTTACGAGCGGACGGTACACGGATGAATTTGAGAAGAAGCTGGCATCCTATCTTGGCGTGCGTTTCTGTTCGCTCGTCAATTCCGGATCGAGTGCCAATCTGCTCGCGTTCATGACTTTGACATCACCGCTCCTTAAGGAGAGGGCGATCAGAAGAGGCGATGAAGTGATCACCGTGGCAGCAGGGTTTCCGACGACCGTGACACCGATCATCCAGTTCGGAGCGGTTCCCGTGTTCGTGGACGTGACCATGGGACAGTACAATATCGACGTGACGCAACTTGAAAATGCACTTTCCGATAAGACCAAGGCCGTGATGTTAGCGCATACCCTGGGCAATCCGTTCGACCTTGCAGCAGTAAAAGCATTCTGTGATGCGCACAACCTGTGGCTTGTGGAAGATAACTGCGATGCGCTTGGCAGTGAATATACGATTGACGGAAAAACGAAGTTAACGGGAACGGTCGGCGACATCGGCACGTCGAGTTTCTATCCGCCGCACCACATGACGATGGGAGAGGGCGGTGCCGTTTATACGAACGATCCGCTGCTCCATAAGATCATCCGCTCGATGCGGGATTGGGGGAGAGACTGCAGCTGTCCTTCGGGAACGGATAATCTGTGCGGCCACCGGTTTGATAAGCAATACGGGGAACTGCCGCTCGGGTATGACCACAAATATGTGTATTCGCATTTCGGCTATAATCTGAAGGCGACCGACCTGCAGGCGGCGATCGGCTGTGCGCAGATCGAAAAATTCCCGTCTTTTGTAAGGCTGAGGAGAGAGCATTTTGATTACCTGCATGCAGCGTTGGAAGGCTTGGCGGACAAACTGCTGCTGCCAAGTGCGTGTGCACATTCCAACCCGAGCTGGTTCGGATTTATGTTAACCTGCATGGAAGGCGTGGACCGCAGCGGCCTTGTGAAACATCTGGAAAATCACGGCATCCAGACGCGGATGCTCTTCTCGGGCAACCTGACCAAGCATCCGTGCTTTGATGAAATGCGTGAAAGCGGTAAAGGATACCGGATCGTCGGGGACCTTGCAAACACCGACCGGATCATGAACGATTCCTTCTGGATCGGGGTCTATCCGGGGATGAGTGAAGAGAAGCTTGCATACATGGCGAAGCAGATCAAAGAATACATTATGTAAACTAGTATTATGTAAACCAATAAGCTGAGCGGTGCATGGGGTGAAACCGCCGGATGGGAGAAGCGTATGACAGAACAATTCTTGCATGACAATTGGAAAATGCAGCGTGTGGGGGAGAAAGAGTGGATCGATGCGTGTGTGCCGGGATCCGTATATCAGGACCTGCTCGATGCAGGGAAAATGGATGATCCTTATTACCGGGACAATGAGTTGAAAGCACTCGCGCTCATGGACCATGACTATGTCTATGAGACAACGTTTGCGGTTGATGAAGAAATCCTAAAAGCAGACCGTGCGATCCTTCGTTTTCACGGTCTTGATACACTTGCAGACATTACGTTAAACGGCGAATTCTTAGACAGTGTCAACAACATGCACCGGGTCTGGGATTATGAGGTGCTCGATCTCTTAAAACCTGAGAACAATATACTTACGATCACCTTTCATTCCCCGACAAAATTCATTAAAGAAGCATACGAAGAAGAACCCGCGGAAGGAACGACCGATGCGATGAAGGGCTTTCCGCTGCTTCGCAAAGCGCACTGCATGTTCGGCTGGGACTGGGGTCCGAGACTGCCGGATGCAGGCATCTGGCGCGATGTAGAACTGATCGGCGTCAATGTCGCCCTGATCGACAGTGTCTATATCGCGCAGGATCATAAAGACGGCAAAGTCGAGCTGGGACTTGAGGTGGAATTAAACTGTTCCGATCCGACCTGTGTGGCCGTGGACTGTGCCGTAGACGGAAAATGTGATCTGACCTATGAAGTAAAAATCACGGATCCGGACGGTGTCAGCAAGACCTATACGGATGCGCCGGAATCCGTTTTGATCGATGATCCGAAGCTCTGGTGGCCGAACGGATACGGAGAACAGAATCTCTATACCGTTGCCGTTACCCTGAAACAGAATGATGTCGTCCTCGATGTGTGGGAGAGAAGGATCGGCCTTCGGACGATGACGATGCACATCGAAAAAGACGAATGGGGCGAATCCTTTGCGCATGAAGTCAACGGTGTGCAGATCTTTGCAATGGGTGCGGATTACATCCCGGAAGACAACATCTTAAGCCGCGTGACCTATGACCGTACGAAGCAGTTGTTGCAGGATTGTAAGGACGCACATTTCAATGCGATCCGTGTCTGGGGCGGCGGGTATTACCCCGGGGATGATTTTTACGATCTGTGCGATGAGATGGGCCTCATCGTCTGGCAGGATTTCATGTTCGCCTGCGCCGTTTATAATCTGACGGATGATTTTGAAGAAAATATCCAGGCGGAATGGATCGATAACATCAAGCGCCTGCGCCATCATGCCTCGCTCGGACTGTGGTGCGGCAACAACGAGATGGAAATGTTCGTGGCACAGAGCGGTCTGAAATTTGAGATCGGAAATCTTTTGGAATTTAAAGGGCCGATGGCGTGGCTCATGAACATGGGCTGGCAGAACAAGGCTTCGCAGAAATCCGATTACGTTAAGATGTATGAATATCTGATCCCGAAGACCCTGAAGGAATATGATCCGGAGACGTTCTACTGGCCGGCTTCGCCTTCATCGGGTGGCGCGTTTGACAACCCGAATGATGAAAATCGCGGCGACGTCCATTATTGGGATGTATGGCACGGCGGTGTGCCGTTTACGGAGTACCGGAAATTCTTTTTCCGCTATGTTTCCGAGTTCGGCTTCCAGTCGTTCCCGGCGCTGAAGACCGTGGAGACATTTACGGAACCTGATGACCGCAACATCTTTTCCTACGTCATGGAGAAGCATCAGCGCAACAACGCGGCGAACGGGAAGATCATGAATTACCTGTCGGCGACATATCTTTATCCGACGGATTTTGATACGCTACTTTATGCGTCGCAGCTCTTACAGGCCGATGCGATCCGTTACGGCGTGGAGCATTTCCGAAGAAACCGCGGCCGCTGCATGGGGACGATCTACTGGCAGTTAAATGACTGCTGGCCGGTGGCTTCGTGGGCCAGCATCGATTATTTCGGAAGATGGAAAGCACTGCATTATTATGCGAAACGCTTCTTTGCGCCCGTCATGTTATCCTGCATGGAAGAGGGCATTTTAACACAGGATACGAACACGAATGCGGAACCCTACGAAGTGAAAAAGTCGATCACGATCTGCCTGGCAAATGAGACGATGGAAGAGAAAGATGTGACAGTCCGATGGGCGCTTCGTGACCGCTCCGGGGAGATCCTTCGCGCGGAAGATACTGTCGTGCATGCGGATGCCCTGTCTTCTGTATGGCTTGATAAAGTGGAACTGCCGGAAGCAAGGCTTTATGAGGATTACGTGAGTTATGAAGCGGCGGATGAGAAGGGGGAGATCATCTCATCGGGAACCGTGATCTTCTCGATCCCCAAGCACTTTCAGTTTGCGGATCCGAAGCTTAGATACCGCGTGGAAGGCAGAGAGATCATCGTCGAAGCGGATGCTTACGCAAGAAGCGTGGAGATCCGGAATGACAACGAAGATCTGAGACTGTCGGATAACTATTTTGACATGAATGCGGGTGAGAAAAGAGTCCGGATCCTCTCCGGTGAGCCGGAGGGCATCCGCTTGCGGAGCGTATACGATATTCGTTAAAGAACCAGTCGCATCGCAGAATAAGATTGATCAGAGAATAGGATTCATGGCTGAGGGAGATTATTTCAAGCAGGCACTGGGTGATTTTATCCGGAATTTTGCCTACGGAGACGAGATCAAAAAGCTTGTGAAAAGGGGGTATGACACGGACCGCATTGTGCGGGAAATGGCATATCCTCTTTCGCCTGCAACAATCGACAAGATGGTGCAGAAAGCAAGAGCAGAGTTGGGGATCGATGCTACAAAGGATGCTTCGGCGGATACAGAAAAATCTCAGGCGGAATCGGGGACTTCGTAGGAGAGAGTACGGATATGGCAGTTTGCAGGCTTGAGAAATATCTGGCGGATGCCGGGATCGGTACCCGCTCACAGATCAAAGAATATTTAAAACGCGGACGCGTCACGGTGGGTGGCGTCAAGTGCACGGATGGCAGCAGGAGAGAAGATTATGCCGCGCTGTCTGTTTACTTTGACGGGAATCCGGTTTGCCATGAGGCGTTCGTTTATTATCTGCTGAATAAGCCGCAGGGCTGTGTGTCGGCGACCAAAGATGCCTTAAGCGACACCGTCGTGGAACTGCTTAAGGGCGTCAATACAAAGGGGCTTTTTCCGGTCGGCCGTCTGGATAAGGACACCGAAGGATTGCTGCTCATCACCAATGACGGTCAGCTGGCACACCGGTTATTATCCCCGAAGAAACATGTCGAGAAAATGTATTATGTCAACCTAGACAAACCGCTGGCGGAAGCCGACCGTCTGCGGATCGAAGACTGTATTGATATTGGAGATGAGAAGCCCTGTCTGCCTGCGAAGGTGGTGTACACGGATTATATTATGTCAACCACATGCGGCGTCGCCGGGAGTGGCGTTATGTCAACCGATGAAGCAGGCGCCGGCCACGGCACTGCAGTGTATATCACGATCACTGAAGGCCGTTATCATCAGGTGAAGCGCATGTTTGCAGCCTGCGGATACGAGGTCACTTATCTCAAACGCATTTCCATGGGATCCCTGTCCCTTCCTGCCGGTTTAAATCCCGGCGAATTCATCAAGATTGAAAAGCCTAAGATATGATCAGCGAAATCAGACAAAAGGTTCGATTTCGCTGATTTTTTTGTGATTTTTATGGTTCAAAATCAATGAAATAGGGTAAATTTGCAAAAATCGCTGATTTAGTTTACATAATTCGTCAAAATAGTCAGCGAAATAGGGTAAAAAGAGTGAAATCACTGACTGCGGCGAAAATGATGGCGTTGCGGAGAACGATGCTGATGCCCCGGAGAATGAAATCGTACATTTCTAGGGCTTAAAGCGCGCCAAAGTGCCATATGTAGTGGTTTATTGTGCCCGGAATTTGCGGTATAATCTAGATTACGGGCGGTTTGCATTTTTATAGGAATATGCATGCAAAGCAAAACGTCAAAATCATGATATATCACACATTACATAAAGTGAGGCGACCTGAATGAAAAGATTGATTGCGGTATTTCTTGCAGCCATGCTGGCGATGAATATGATCGCGTGCGATGCGGGAGAACTGACTCCCGAGCAGATCGAGATCATTACCAAAGCGGTTGACGGCGTGAATGACGAGCTGGATAACGGTGATCTGGAAGAACGCTGGGAGGAATTCAGCGCGAATCTGCATCCGGAAGAGCTGGAGCTGCATTGGGACCGCTTAACCGTTGAGGATTATGAGACGCTTGGCATCGACATGGAGCAGCTGCAGCAGGCAGGGCTTGTGATCGATGAACTCGGCATTAACGAGATCGATCCGAGTGCGATCAATCTGTCACAATTACGCCTCGGCGACCTGAGAGGACTCGGACAGAAGAATCTGGAGGTTTTGGGATACGGCGGGATCACGCTGGCCGACCTCGAAGCGCTTGGCATTCTTTCTGCGATCGATCTTTCCAAGATGGACTTAAGCACGGAAGAGCTCATTGCACTGCTCAGTGACATGAGTCCGGAAAACCTCATGAAGATCGGCCTCAACAAGATGGACTTTGGTGATTTCGGTGCCAATCTGATCATGAATCTCTATCTGAACGGGATGGATCTGGATGCACTGGGACTTGGTGATATTGATCTTAGCGGGATTGATTTTGCCGCACTGCTGAACGGATTTGATCTCAGCTCCATTGATCTTAGCGGCATTGATTTCAGTCAGATTGATTTCAGCGATCTGGATCTGTCCGGTCTGGATCCTGCAGTACTGGATCTGGTGCTGTTAAATCTGGGCGGCCTGGACATGAGCAATCTGGATCTTTCGGCACTCAATTTAGACAGCCTGAATCTGGAAGGCCTGGATCTTTCCGATCTGAACCTTGACGGATTTGATCTTGGTGAGCTGGATCCCGCGATCTTAGAACTGGTATTGCTGAACCTTGGCGGTGTGGACTTCAGTGACATCGATCTGGATAGCCTTGATCTTGACAGTCTTGATCTTAGCGGGCTTGATATCGGCAGCCTGATGGCAAACGGTGTGGACTTATCCGTATTGGATCCTGCCCTCCTTGAGGAGATCGACCTTGACGATCTGGATCTCAGTGTGCTGGATCTTGATTCACTTGACATGAGCCGGATCGACTGGAGCAACGTGGATTGGGATCAGGTGGATCTTGACATCAGCGCACTTGACCTTGACAATATCGATCCGTCGAGCCTGGATTTTTCTGCACTCGATTTAAGTGCGCTTCCGCTTGAGGATCTGAGTATCGAGGATCTTGAGATCCTTGGTATTGATGATGCGGATATTTCGGCCCTGAATCTCGGGGATATTGATTTTAATGAGATCGACCCGGAGGATCTTGATTTTTCCGAAATGACGGTCGGTGATCTGGCGGCATTCGGGATCACGGTGGAAGACCTCGAAGACGCGGGTCTGGTTCCGGACGACATCGCCGGAGATATCACGGTGCTGTTCAGCGATTATTTGGATGAGTCACCGGAGGTTTCGGTGAGCCTGACTGCGGATGATGAGAAGGCTGCAGAGGACCTTGCGATCGCGATTACGAAGCTGGCGGAGGATAAGGAGAGTGCGGAAGATCTCGCGATCGAGTTTTCGAAGATGACGGATGATGAGATCGAGGCCATGCTCGGACTGAGCGAACCCAAGAAGGACGACAAGAAAGCCGACGACAAAAAGGACGACAAAAAGGCTGACAAGAAGGACGACAAAAAAGTCGACGAAAAGAAAGACGACAAAAAGGCCGACGAAGAGATCGAAGAAAAGAAGGCCGAAGAAGAGCCGGAAGAGGCTGCGGAAGAAGAGGTTGCGGAAGAAGAAACAGAAGCAACGGAAGAGCCCGAAGAGGTCACCGAGGGGATCGTTGCGGACGAAGACGGATACGTGACCTTCCTGCCGGAGAAGAAACCGGATCTGAAGGATGATTTTTACGCATCGATCGATTACGACGTTTTGCAGGATGCACAGATACCGGTCGGCTATTCCCAGTGGTCGCCGATCGTCCAGAGCCGGGTTGATACGGACGCACAGATCGTAAAGATCGTCACGGATGCTCAGAAAGCCATGAAAGATGCAGATCCGGACGATCCGGAATACAGGATCGGCGCACTTTATGAAACGCTGCTTGATATGGATGCAAGAAATGAAGCGGGTGTCGAACCGATCCAGGATTGGATCGATGCATATGAAGACGCAGAAGATCTTGATGATCTTCTGGAAGCGGACTTAACTTATGCCGAAGATACGATGTTTTCCAATATCTTAAGTTTTTCTATCGATTACAATCCGGAAGATGCCAACCACTACATTATCAAGCTCGAATCCGGGATGTACGGTCCCGCGAAAGAGATCATGATCGGTGATGGTATGGATCAGTACCGGGATGCTTATCTGGTATACCTTGGCGAGCAGTTCCGCGGAGCGGGCTATAACATGGTGGATTCGGTCATGATGGGGGCTGCGGCTTATGCCCTGCAGACAGATTATGAGGAACACACGCTTTCTCCTCAGGATGCGGTCAATCCGTCGGTCACGACGAACCTGTTTACGCAGAAAGAACTGGAAAAGAAATTCAATAATCTGCCGATCGCGGAAATTTTTGCCGCACTCGGAATTGATGAAGAGAATGGCTATGAGATCTATCAGGTACCTGATCTTGCGGCTATGGAGTACATGAACAGTATCTATAACGAAGATTCCTTTGAAATGATCAAAGCCAATGCGATCCAGAAACTCATCCAAAGGTATTCCGGTATTCTGACACAGGAACTGTTCGATTCATCGCTCAAGTTCAGTAACACGGTAAGCGGCGTAACAGAAACGCAGCCGTTTGAAGAAATGACCGCACAGATGGTGGAGGGTGCACTTTATACGGAAGTCGGCATGCTCTATGCGGATCGGTACTGTTCCGAAGAAGCCAAAGAAGAAGTGGAACAGATGGTTGATGAGATCATGGAAGCCTATCACGGCATGATTGAAAACAATGAATGGATGGACGATGAGACCAGGGAAAAGGCACTCGAGAAGTTAGATGAGATGCAGGTCAACGTTGCATATCCGGACAGATGGTACAACGATGCAAAAGATGCGAAGATCAGGTCTGTGGAAGACGGCGGAACGGCATTTGAAAACTGTTTGGAGATCAGCAAGGCCATGGAGGAAGAAGGCTACCGGCAGGCGAAAGGAAAAGTCAAGCGGTCCAGATGGGAAGCTGTTTCTCCGCAGACGGTGAACGCATTCTACAATCCGGGACAGAATTCCCTCTTTATCTGTGCCGCTATTATGCAGAATGCGATGTATGATCCGGATGCGGATTACGCAACGAATCTCGGCGGGATCGGCTATGTGATCGCACATGAGATCTCCCATGCGTTTGATTCTTCCGGTTCCCAATATGATGCCGACGGCAATCTTAATGACTGGTGGACGAAAGAGGATTGGAAAGCATTTAATGAACGGGCCGATGAGGTCAGGGATTATTACAGTCAGTATGTGGTGATCCCGGGTACGGATGTCTGTGTGGACGGAAATCTGACCATCACGGAGAATCTGGCAGATCTGGGTGCTTTGAAAGCGATCGAAGCGGTTTGTGACGGCGATACGGAGATGTTTGAAAAGGCGGCGGAAAATGTTGCCAGGGTCTGGGCGAATAAGATCAGTCAGAACTCGTTGCAGCTCCTGTTAAGCACCGATGTGCATTCGCCGGCCAAGGCACGCGTCAACGTACCGCTCCAGATGACGGACATTTTCTATGATACCTTTGATGTAGAGGAAGGCGACGGCATGTATGTGGCACCGGATGAGCGGATCGGGATCTGGTGATTTTACGGGTGATGTGCGCGGCATAAAAATCACTTGCCGCAATCTCTAAAACTTAAAAATTCAGAAAAAGCATCGGAAGCGCAAGCTAAATTGTGATCCCGATGCTTTTTTTGTGATTTTTACGAAGGGTGTGCATCGGAAACGGAAATGCATGCCGTGACCCGATGCAATTTCTGCCAAGATATAGTAAAATAGTCATCGGAACGTGCAACGGGATGAAGAAATCGATGCACTCGCCGTAATTCAGGGGTAAAGAGCCCCCGGGATTTGCGAAATCATAAAGGAGATTATCATGCAGGCAAAATCAAACAGCGCAAAGCATACACGCACCAAGGGGAGAAGCCTTACCGGGACCATCGCGATGATCCTGCTTCTTGCTTTCACGGCAGTCCTGATCGGCTGCGGAAAGAAAGAAGAAGGCGCGAACCTTGATGCGATCAAGGATAAACTGAAAGAGAATATCGAAGCGCAGAATGCGAAGAATGAGAAGGAACCGGAAACCGATACGGGTAAGATTGATGAGGTGCCGGAAGAAGAGGAGCAGGCAAGCAGCAACGGTGTTGAAAGCTTTGAGCAGGTGTACTTAAAGGCACGCTATGATTCCGAATGGGATGAAAATCACGACCATAAAAACTACTTAAATTACAACTACGAGAAGATCGAACTGGGTGATGCGGATGCGAAAAAGTATCCGGAACTTGCAAAGAAACTCATGATCGTAAACGACCTGATCGTGACCGAAGAATCCAATTCCTACATGTCCAGAATGAAAGAATATCAGGCAAAGGATGATCAGGAGATCGATCTTGAATTCGATAATTTCATGCTGCCCTATAAGGAGGACTGGAGGATCTATAAGCGCAGATCGGACAGTGCGGCTTTTTCGATCGTTACCGTGTACACGGATTATGCATCGATCGATTACAACCGGGTGCATTTTACGGGCTATAATTTTGATCCGAAAACCGGAGAAGAATTTAAACTATCCGACGTTGTCAAAGATGAGGATGCGTTCATCGCACTGGTTGCGAAAAAAGCGCTGCCCCTTTTGCAGTCGGAACTGCCGGATGGAGTTGACTATACGGAAGAAGGGATGATCGCGGATGTCAGGGAATACCTGCAAGCGGATATCAGAGGAAACTGGACGCTCGATCCGGAAGGTGTATCCGTCTGGTTTGATTCCCATACGATGTTGCCGATATCGATGCACATTTCCGTATTGTTTGCGGATGATCCGGAGGGGAAGATCTTTGCGGATTCTTACCGTGAAAATGCGCCTGAAAACTGGACGCTCTATATGCCGTTCTATACACAGGAGTCGTTCTTTAGCGCGGATACGGACAAAAT
>JAEEGL017444529.1_pt1 | contig 13835 bp, 8 predicted proteins | sample 9134231 | NCBI WGS metagenome assembly JAEEGL01 (sample SAMN16246548, study PRJNA631951) | gut metagenome | biome: gut microbiome; feature: rumen; material: fiber-attached | host: Bos | place: Iran: Karaj | collected 2018-10
ATTCTCGGACGTACCTCCGTTCACGATATTTTCAACCCTCTGACAGGCGAGCTGATCATCAAGGCCGGCGAGGAGATCCGCGAGGACACCGCCAACTTGATCGACTCACTCCCCATCGAGCAGGTCGAGATCCGTTCCGTTCTCACTTGCGAGTCCCGCAAGGGTGTTTGCGCCAAGTGCTACGGACGTAACCTCGCTACCAGCAGGATGGTCGAGAAGGGCGAGGTCGTCGGTGTCATCGCCGCCCAGTCCATCGGAGAGCCTGGAACACAGCTGACCCTGCGTACCTTCCACGTTGGAGGTACCGCTTCCAGCACCGCCGCCGACTCGTCCATCGAGTCCAAGTACGACGGTAAACTCGTGTTCGAGGAGCTCAGGACCATCCAGAAAGAAGGTGAGAATGGTGAGATTGAGGATATCGTCGTCAGCCGTATGACTGAGGTCAGCATCATCGATGAGAACACAGGTATCACCTATTCCCATTACGATGTGCCTTACGGCTCAAGACTCTACTTCAAGGATGGTGACAAGATCGGCAAGGGCGACCTGCTCTGCGAGTGGGATCCTTACAACGCCACGACCATCGTCGAGACTGCCGGTAAGGTCCAGTTCGACAACCTCATCGAGGGTGTCACCTACCGTGAGGAGATCTCAGACGAGTTCGCCGTCAATAAGGACAAGGTCATCATCGAGGCCAAGGACAAGACTCGCAACCCGTCCATCATCATTCTCGACAAGGATGGCAACCAGGTCAGGCAGTACAACCTGCCTGTGGGCGCCCACATCATCCCCAACAACGGGGACAATGTGAAAGTCGGTGATGTGATCATCAAGATCCCCCGCGCCATCGGTAAGTCCAGCGATATTACCGGAGGTCTCCCCAGAGTCACCGAACTCTTCGAGGCCAGGACTCCCTCCGCCCCCGCGATCCTTTCCGAGATCAACGGAGAGGTCCTCATGGGCAAGGTCAAGAGGGGTAACCGCGAGATCATCGTCAAGAACAAGGCCGGCGTCGAGAAGCACTACCTCGTGCCCACGACCAAGCAGATCCTTGTCCAGGAGAACGACTACGTCAAGGCCGGCACCAAGCTGTCCGACGGTGGCACTTCTCCTACCGACATCCTCAACATCCTCGGTCCGGTCAAGGCACAGGACTACATTGTCAATGAGGTCCAGGCCGTTTACCGCCTCCAGGGTGTGAAGATCAACGACAAGCACTTCGAGATAATCGTCCGCCAGATGATGCGCAAGGTCCAGATTACCGATCCCGGCGACACCGAATTCCTCCAGGAGGAGCTCGTGGACAAGTGGGAGTTCATGGATACGAACGACAACATCTTCGGAAAGTCCTTCGTGCTTGATCCGGGCGACAGCCAGAAGTACATGCAGGGCGACATTGTCGATGCCCGTGACTTGAGGAACGAGAACGCTTCCCTCGAGCGTCAGGGCATGAAGATGATGACCGCGCGCGACGCCAAGCCTGCCACGGCAAAGCTCGTGCTCCAGGGAATCACCAGGGCCGCCCTCCGTACCAACAGCTTCATCTCCGCCGCTTCCTTCCAGGAGACCACCAAGGTCCTCAGCGAGGCAGCGATCAGGGGCCGCGTGGACAACCTCGAAGGCCTCAAGGAGAACGTCATCTGCGGTCACCTCATTCCGGCCGGTACTGGCCAGAAGGAGTTCCAGGACATCCTGGTCGGCCGTAAGGACGAGTACGAGGCCCAGATGATTGATCTGTAAAAGTCTTTCGTCGACGTAAATAACCATTTGGTCGATCAGGCCAGGCATCACCCGATGTCTGGCCTGATTTTCACTTATTTACCGGCATATTAAATTTTTGTCGGTATGAAAACAAAATCAATCATCCGGACAGTCCTCGCACTGTCCGTCTCATTATTTCCCATGAGTTGCGCGGGCGATGAGATCCTCTTAATCAATGAAGAAGAGGTTGGCAGTGGGACAGAGACCACGACACAGACCGATCCGAATCTCGCTTGGAGTTCTTCTACATGCGAGGTTACCCTCGGAGCTGAAAACTCATTCCCGACTCTTACAAACAAATATGGTGTAGCAGTGAGCTACACTTCTTCCAATGCGGACGTGGCCACAATCGCGTCTGACGGTAGCGTCACTCTAGTCGCTGCCGGAACCTCCACAATTACAGCTTCTTCTTCCGAGACTGACGAGTACAGCGCCTCAAGCGCGGCTTACACACTCACGGTAACCAAGAACTCCGAAGGGATCGCATGGTCCGCCGATTCTTTCTCAGCGACTATCGGAGATGAGAACAGTTTCCCCACCCTGAGCAACCCCGGAAAACAGGAGGTGACATATTCCTCAAGCAATGAGAATGTCGCCAAGATCTCCTCAAGCGGAGAGATAACCCTCATCGCTGCCGGAACCACCACAATTTCCGCTACAGCATCCGAGACTGATGAATATAGTTCTTCGAGCGCGGCTTACTCACTCACGGTCACCAAGAATTCCGAAGGGATCGCATGGTCCGCCAAAACCTGCTCAGTAACTATCGGAGAGGAGAACAGTTTCCCTACTTTAAGCAATCCTGGGAAACAGAAAGTGACATATTCCTCAAGCAACGAGAAAGTAGCGACGATATCTTCCGAAGGGGTGATAACTCTTGTCGCGGCTGGAACCACCACCATCACAGCTACTTCAGAAGGAGATGACACTTACGAGAGCGGAAGCGTTTTCTACACCCTTGAAGTAATTGGAGACAGCTCCACAAAGAGCCCGGCAATCGTATGGTCCTCCGCCGAATGCACCGCTACTCTCGCTTCTGAGAATGAATTCCCAAGCCTCAGCAATCCGAACGGTTTGGAGGTGACATATTCATCATCCAACACTTCAGTAGCCAGCATCGGTGAAGATGGGACCATTACACTCAATGGCGAAGGCACTGTCACAATCTCCGCAACGTCGGAAGCGACTGATATATATTCAGCCGGAAGCGCATCATATACCTTGAAGGTGGTCAAATACGAAGTCACAGTCGAGTGGTCCGAAAGCAGCCTCACGGCGACTCTCACGGAAGATAATACCTTTCCTGAGCTGATAGTGACCCCTGAGACAGTCAGTCGATCCATCAGCTACGCTTCCTCAAGCACTTCGATCGCAACAATCGACTCAGAGGGGAACATAACCCTCGTTGGTGTCGGAACAGCCACCATCTCCGCGATTTTTGCCGGAGATGACACCTACAAGGCCGCTTCAGCCTCCTACACCTTGAAGGTGGTAAAATGCCCCGTCACTGTCGAGTGGTCAGAAAGCAGCCTGACAGCCGTCCTTGAGGATAGCAACTCTTTCCCGGAGCTGGCAGTGAGTCCCGAGATCGTCGGGAAATCCATCAGCTACACTTCCTCCAACACGTCCGTAGCGACGATCGACCTGGAAGGCAACATAACCCTTGTCGGTGTAGGAACCGCCACTATCTCAGCCACTTTCCCCGGAGATGACACCTACAAGGCCGCATCCTCCTCATACACCCTCGTGGTCACAAGCGGAGCCGATGACGGCGCCGGATCGTTCAGCTACTCTTCGACCGGAGACCCGTCATCCGAAGATGACATCACCAACACCACCTTCACCAGGATGATCACGGTCACCTACTCCGGAAGTTCCGCTTCAATCACCGGCGACTACTACGGATATGTCTCCACAAGCGGAGCTCACGTCACGGTTAAGAACACCGGCACCGAGAACATCATCTACAAGCTCACCGGCAGCAGCACAAACGGATCGTTCAAGCTCTACAGCTCAAAGAAGCAGGCCATCCTGCTCAGCGGGCTCTCACTCACAAACCCCGACGGAGCGGCGATCAACAACCAGAGCGGAAAGCGTACGTTCATGATTATAGAGGGCACCAACACCCTGGCCGACGGTTCGTCAGCCGCCTACTCCACAAGCGAGGACGAGGACATGAAGGCTGTCATATTCAGCGAAGGCCAGCTTGTCTTCAGCGGCAGCGGATCACTGACGGTCAATGCCACCAACAAGCAAGGCAAGTCCGCAATCGTCTCCGATGACTATGTCAGAATAATGGGAAGTCCTTATATCACAGTATCTTCCGGATCTTCCGCAGGACACGGGATCAGGGGCAAGGAATATGTCCAGATCTCCAACGGCACCATCTCGGTCACCACAACCGCGGCGATGAAGAAAGGCATCGGATCAGACGACTATGTCCTCGTGGAAGGCGGAGAGAGCACGATCAATGTCAGCGGCGGAGTGGCCTACGACAGCGACGACGCGGAGTACAAGGGAACCGCCGGAATCAAGGCTGACAACTACTTCGCGATGACCGGAGGAAAGGTCACCATCAAGAACACTGGAGCCGGAGGCAAGGGCATCAGCGCCGGGAGTTACGACTATGACGAGACAAATCACAAACTCTCAGACAGTTATATTTCCGGAGGAACCCTCAGCATCACCACAACCGGGAGCGAGTCCAACGACGTGTCCTCCAAGGGAATCAAGATCGGCTACAAGGAAAAGTCCGGCAACAAGTACGTCTACGGAGGGAACCTGGTGATCAGCGGCGGAAAGATAGTCGTGTCTGTCTCCAAGAGCGAGGGAGTCGAAGCCAAGGGCAACATGACCTTTAACGGAGGAGAGACCTACGTCACCTCTTCGGCTGACGATGCCATCAACTGCCAGGGAGAGATGAACGTCAACAACGGATACATCTACGCCTACTCCTCGCAGAACGACGCGATGGACTCAAACGGCAACATGAAACTTAACGGAGGCTATGTCTTCGCCGTGACGACAAAGGGCGCTCCTGAAGTGGCTTTGGACGCCAACACGGAGGGAGGTTACAAGCTCTACATCAACAGCGGAGCCACAGTGGTAGCCTACGGAGGACTCGAGAACGGATATTCCGCATCCCAGACAGTTTACAGCATGAGCTGCACCGCGGGATCCTGGAACGCTCTCCACAACGGAAGCTCCTACATCGCAGCCTTCAAGGCTCCTTCAGGAGTCTCGACCGTCGCGGTCTCCGCTCCTTCACTGAAATCCGCCTACAAAGGCTCAAGCGTCAGCGGCGAGTCCTTGTGCAACGGGATCTGGGCAACTTCGGGAATATCCGGCGGATCAACCTCGACCCTCAGCACCTACTCTGGCGGAATGGGCGGCGGAGGCATGGGTGGCCCTGGTGGAGGCGGATGGGGCCGCGGATGGTAAGAGGTGGAACCAAATGATAATCAAATATTCAGCACAGCCATGAAAAGATATATACTCATAATCACCGCAATACTCGCTTCCTGCATCGGAGCCTGGGCACAGCAGACCACGAAGGTCATGGACAAAAAGAACCTTGTCGTCAAGGAATGGAATGTCAACGCCAAGGGAGCCAGGATTATGGACCACATGACGGTCTACTCCCCCGAAGGGAAAAAGATCGAGGAAACCGAATATGACTACACCGGCAAGCAGAAATGGCGCAAACGTTTCGAATGGGGTGAGAACCTCCAGATGACCAGGGAACTCCTGTACGACGAGAGAAACAAGCTCGTGAACTACAAGAAGTTCGAATACAATGAGTTCGGGAAGAAGAAGGTGCAATACACCTACGATCCAAAGGGTAAACTGATATCCACTAAGACTTACGAATATATTTCCCAAAATGCCTGAGATCCCTCATATTTTCGCCCCTATCACCCTTGAGGAGATGGACTCCATCAAGCTGATGAACCGCATTGACTCGAAGTACCTTACGGACGAGGCCACCCTCGTCCGGGTACTCGAGGACGCGGCCAAGGCCGGATACCGGGCCCTGGAGGCGGAAGGAGCCCAGGTCAGTCCTTATAACTCAATATATTACGACACACCGGAACTGAAGACATTCCTGGACCATCACAACCGCCGGCTGAAAAGGCAGAAAGTCAGGACAAGGGTCTATGTGAACTCAGGGGACGCCTATCTCGAGATCAAGCGGAAGAATAACAAGGGACGCACAAAGAAAAAGAGGATGCCGATTCCTCTGGAGGAGTTGGAGGATTTTTCCGGCGACAGAAACGCAACCGCTTATCTGGCCGAGCACTCGATGTTCACCGCCGACCAACTCTCCCCCGTCCTTTCGACAGCTTTCGACCGTATCACCCTTGTGAACCCGGCCAAGACAGAGAGGATCACGATTGACATGAACCTGATGTTCAATAATTTCCGCACGGGAAAACGAGCCTCCTTACTGGATGCCGTGATCATAGAGCTCAAGCAGGACGGCAGGGCGGAGAGCCAGATGAAGGGAATCCTTCTGGACAACAGGGTCAAGCCCGTGAGAGTCAGCAAATACTGCATTGCCGTGACACTGACGGATCCTTCTGTCAAGAGCGGACGATTCAAGATCAAAGTCAGGACAATAGAAAAGATTATAAATAAAAAAATACAAGTGATATGATTTCAATGCAAGACTTGGGGGAATTCTCCCTCGCCGATGAGGATCTCATGGATGTCCAAACCATTACTGACGCCATGATGACAACAAGCCAGAGCATCACGGAACTGGCCATACGCTTCTTCCTCAACCTGTTCGTGTGCTGGATCCTGATCCAGTTCTTCTACTACCGGAAGAGCCGCCGCAGGGACTATTACTTCACCTTCATGGTGTTCTCCTCGGCGATGCTGATGCTCCTCTACATGATGGGCAATGTCGAAGTCGGCGTAGGCCTCACCCTCGGACTTTTCGCCATATTCGGAGTTATCCGCTACCGCACAGAGACAGTACCGATCAGGGAGATGACCTATCTGTTCGTGATCATAGCCCTTGCCGCCATGAACGGCCTGGCCCCTGTCTACAAGATGGTGGGAGTGGCCACCTCCAACGCCCATTACGAGCTCTCCGGAGGCACCCTGGCCGTCATGGTGATTGCCAACGCGATGGTTGTCTGCCTGATATGGATTCTGGAAAGCCCCAGGCTCCTCCACCACACCTCCACCAAGCTTGTTCTCTACGACAGGATTGAGCTGATTGTTCCGGAGCGGAGGGCAGAGCTTGTGGAAGACCTTCAGAAGCGCCTTGGATTCAAGATCGACAATCTTGAGATCGGACATGTGGATTTCCTCAAGGACGCCGCTTTTATCAAAGTTTATTACACCCTCGGAAAAGACCAGACCGCCACGATCGACACAATCACGAGGGCAAAGGATTTCGTAGAGCAATAGAGTAAAGCCATGAAAAAGAGATTATTATACATATTCGTCATTTGTGCGGCGATTCCTTCGGTCGCCAGAGCGCAAGGCACGGACAACGACCTGGAGTCCGAGTTCGGAGCCAGGGTCTCCGTCACAGCCGACAAAAGGATATCCCAAGGATTCCACTGGACAGCTGAAGGAGAAGCCCGTTTCAGTGACAATCTCGCCGAGTTCGGGCGCTACCAGATCGGCACCGGACTGACATACAAGATCAACCCTTGGCTGAAAATAGGCGGAGGCTACACCCTCATCGAGAAAAAGAATTCCGACGGAGAATGGAATCCCCTCCACCGCCTCTATGGAGACATCACATTCAGCTACAAGACCGGTCCCTGGAGGTTCGCGCTCAAGGAGCGTCTCCAGTACACCCACAGGGAAGTCGGGAACGCCTACCAGAACAACCCCAACCTGCTCGGGCTGAAGAGTCGCTTCAAGGTCTCCTACAAGGCTTCCCAGACGGTGACCCCGTACGGTTATGTGGAGCTACGCAACGTCTTCAACGACCCTTCCTGCTCAGCCACTTGGAACGCGTCAACCCAGTCATATTCAGATTATTCTTTCGGAGGCTACACCGACGCGTACTTCAACCGCCTGAGAGGTTCCCTCGGAGTGGAGTGGAAGCTTAACCCACGCAACTCATTCGACTTCTTCGTCCTTGGGGACTATTGCCGTGACAAAGAGATAGACACTAACAAGGAAGGCACAAAGCTGAAGTCCCTGACCTACGACCGGAAGTTCAACACCAGCATCGGCATCGGCTACAAATTCAGCTTCTAGTTCTGTATCAGGCTAAAAAAGTCCGGAATAGTTGTTATTCAGTAATTTTGATTATCTTTACGATATGAGAAACCTACGAATAACACTATCCGGATTGGCGGCGCTTTTCACAGCTATCCTGGCCGCCGTATTAACAGGACAAACAGCATCCGCAGCCACTCCTTTCAAGAGCGGAGTCTACAGTTATGAGGACATCGGTGCTACCGGGTCGATCAGCGTCGCTTTCAACGAAAAGGGCGAGATCTGGTTCCACGCCTTCGCCATCAACGAGGACGGCCACTCTGCCGAGCTCACACCTGAGGGAGGCAAATGGATCCCGATGAAAGGCAACACCTTCAGCTACAACATCAAGTCCGACCATTGGGACTACACCCTCACCGGCAAGTTCGACCCGGAATATGAGATGCTTGAGCTGTTCGACTCCTACAACGCCGGAGGCTCCCCCTTCGGAATGGGGATGGGGCTAGCTGCCCAATACCGCCACGAAGGCGCGACCTACGCGGACAGCAAAGGCTACATGTTCAACTTCGTGGATGAGGCGACAGCCGTTGTCCTGGCAAAGGGCGGACGGTATTCAGGAATAATAGAAGTACCTGAGAGCGTGACAATTAACGGAGAGGACTATCCTGTGGTTGGGATCGGCGACAGCGCGTTTACCGGCAACTATGACGTCACTGAAGTCCGCCTCCCATATAAGGACCAGTATATCACACCGGGAGCATACTGGGGCAGCGGAATCCCCTACGACTGGGAGAGTCTCGAAAAGCCCAGCTATGTCTATCCCGACAAAGATCTCTTCGAGTTCGTCACTCCCAACGATCAGGAGACTGAATATGACTACTCAATGAACAACTGGCTGATATTCAAGCAAAATGTCGGCAGGCTTTTCTTCGTGAGAGACAACTCCAAGGACGAGGACGCCAAGTGGGGCTGCTACCTGGCCGATCCCAGCCAGTCAAAGGGCATCCACTATGAGCTGCGCACCTACGACGTGTTGCGAAAACAGATGTTCAGGGGATATGACAACTACGACGTCATCGCCCTCGCCGCCAACAGCAAGTTTGCCGCCTTCCATGATTTCCCGTCCTTCAGCCGCTGGAAATACCCTGAGCCGGAGGTTCCGCTGGACTTGGTCTACGAGCAGGAACTTGAGAAGAAGTTCGGCCGGAAGGTAATGTATTCCAGAAGAGTAGCCCAGCTAAGGGAATCAAACAGGGCCTTCGGCATGGTTGAGTTTGAGCATAAGGGGAAAGAGGCCATGGTGGCGTTCGCCTGGATAGATTACGGCGAGATCACGGCGACATATTCCATCAAGGCGGAATTCGACCCCAATGAGCCCTACAGCATCTGGAACGTTGACCTTGAGGAATATGGCACCCCAGAGGTAATCTCCATCGCCCTCGACCCGCAGGACAATCCGATCATCTGGTTCAATCATCCGGCTCCCGAGAGCAGGAATATTTTGGGGCTCCGCAAGGTCGGTGACAAGCTCGTCCCCTTCGGCGAAGATCATTGGTACGTCCTGGTAGACTAATTTCCACATAGCCATGAAACGAATCCTCTCCCACTTCACCATCTTGCTGGCAGTCCTGTCGATTGGATCCGCTCCCGGACAGGCACAGAACAAGAAAAAAACGAACCTGGAATTGCCTTCCACGAGACAGACAACCATCCAGTTCAATGCCGACAACCCATATGCCAAGGAGAACCAAAAGACAGCGGGGACGCCCTGGGAACAAGTCTCCCCGGAACCTGTCAAACTCCCTGATGGTGTTAAGGCTGTCATCCCTGATCCACTCCCGGACATCTCGAAAATATCGGCTATCGAATACAACATGGCCGTGTCGGTGGCCTTCGAGAGCCTCCGAATCATCTACGGGGAAATGAGCGAGAAAGACGCGGAGGAATTCATGCGGATGTGGGCCCCGTTATTCAACAATCCCACACAGGAGATCATTGACTACATGAACAAGCTCACGCCGCTTCTGAGCCAGTTCATCGTGGCCCGCGAGAGTTACCTTAACAGCGTGTCGAATGTGGAACTCCTCACCTTTGACGCCGCCGAGGCGCTGGACTGGGATGACAAGGAGGCATTCAGTTCCTCCATGTTCCAGGCCAGACTCTACACAGGCACATTAAAACAACTGGAAGCGGCCATGGACGAGCTGGCCAACCGCATCCAGGCTCTTGGGAATCCGCCCAACCCCCTCGAGGCTCGCCAGGCGGCCCGTGACCGCTACCGCCGGGCTTTCAAACCCAAGGAAATCTATCTGGGTGAGACATGGATGGGTACGCGCGTTGACAAGGAACACCAAGTGGAAGGACTGGATCCGCTGACCGAGCCGATGATGCGCTACCTGATGAAGGTGAAAGTCAATGATGAAGACCGCTATTTTGTCCTGGAACTGAAGGAAGATGGCATCCCCGTAGAAGACAAGGAAAACGATCCGCAGGGCGTGGGCAATGTCAAGATCGAGCAGATGTATTTCAGCGACAAGGGCAACTTGAGGCCTGATTTCAAGTCAGACGGCACTTTCCAGACCTACTACCCCAAACCTCCGGTCATGGCCATCACCATGATGACGATGAACCTGATGCGGCAATTCGAGATCTCCTACGTGTCAGACGAGGACAAGAAGGATCCCGGTTATGCCCAGCGGAAACAGGAATACCACGAACTGGCAGCTCACTATGGAAACCGTGTTCTACGGGCAGGTGTCTTCTTCAAGACCGCTCTGCTGTGGGCCATGGACGACAGGTTCAACAAGTATGAATGGAAGGATGACGGGGTCGTCCCTCACAAGCTTATTGACGACCTTGAGGAAGCATTCAAGCAGCAAGCCGTCATTGAGGCCGCCAACGCCAAGAACCTGCCGAAAATACGCCTGGGAGGCGGACGGAAGAGCAAAACCGACGATGCGGATGCCGCGAGTGGCGACCCGAGGGCTGCCCAGGCAGTATTTGACGAGCAATCCGCTCGCAAGCAGCAAGTGAGAGATTCCCTTGCCCACGAGCAACAGTCCAAGCAAGAATCCATTGCCTGGAGGGAGGAGAACATAAAGCTCATAGAAAACAATATCCGCCGGGATGAAGAGAGCCGCCGGGCCGCCATGAGCCGGCTCTATTCCGCCAAGACGGACCAGGAGCGCAAATGGATCCAGCAGGAAATAGAGGACTTCGACAGGCGTATAATGTACCAGCGTTCCGACATCCAGAGCGAGCGGGACAATATCCGCCAGCTGCAGACCGGGCAGTTCGTCCACACGCGCACTGAATTCGAGCAATATGCCAACGCCAAGATGATCCACGACTCGAAAGTGGAAGCTGAACGCTATATCCAGACCAAGAAGGCGGCCGCCATCATCGACCGCCAGATCAACCTGCTGCCTGAAGAAGACCGCGATGCCGCCCGCGAACGGGCTGAAAAGATGTTCTATGAGGACGGTGCCCTGGCTTCCGGCGACATCGAAAAGGCCCGCAAACTGGCCAACATATTCAACAACCAGATCAACGCCGCGGCCTTGAAAGACCAGGCTGAAGCGCAGGATGAGGTTGCCTGGGCCGATTTGAAAGAGGCGGGTGCCAACGCCGTGATCATGGCCTGCGGCTCAATTACGGTCGGTTTGGCCGGAGAAGCTCTCGCTGGGGCTTATGGAGCGGGTACCGCGGCCACTATATGGGGCTCACGCGCTATCGGTGCCGTGTACGGCGGAGTGACGGGCTACATTGCCGGCGGTCCCGGAAAGGCTGCGTCCTCGGCAGCCGGTTTCTTCCATCCCGTTACCGGCACTATCGCTTCGTTCATCGAAGGATACACCGCGGAAGGGAACGAAGGGAAATCTACTTATGAAAAGATGTGGGAAGGCACCAAGAAGGCCGGCCTGGACTTCGTGATCGGGCAGGGCATGCAAATCGCCGCGACAGGCATCGCCAAGACGGCATCCGCCTTCCTTCCCGACGGCATAGCGAATTTCAACCTTACCAAAGGCCTGACAACCAGGCAGAAAATCGACGTTTTGCGCACCCAGCGCGAGCGCCTGGAAGCCGAAGACGCAGTCAAATCCTTCAGCAAACTCCAGAAGGAGTACGACGCGATGTTTGTAACCAAGGGTACTCCGAAGGAGAAACTCGATGCTGCCAAAAAACAGCTCAACCAGCTGGCCGCATCGATGAATTCGGACTATCATGCGAAGTGGTACATGAAGTACAAGGCTGATCCTAAAGTGCGTGCCGATTTCGACAACGCCGTGCAGGAGAACTATAGCAATATGATCCCCAAGATGCAAGAATCGCTTGCCAAACAGGGATACAAAATGGATGACATCGAGTTCAAGCAGTTCCGCAATTCCTCAAGCTCCGGATCTTCCAGCATGGACCTCGATCTGGCACCGGTTTCCAAGTCTACCGGCAAGGAGCCTGTGTTCTACAAGAATGGTGAGGAGGTGTCGCCGCGGACGTTCATGAACGACGCCCAAAAGACGATGAATACGGTTTATAAGCAGCAGCACGAAGGCCTCAGTGCGAAGGCTTCCGAGATGAACCTCACAACTTCAGCCCACCCGGAAGCCTATAGTTCACCGGAACTTCTGAAGAAGGATGTGGATTACAGCAAACTGAACGCCGAAGACATAGCGAGCATCGGTAAAGTGCTGGAATCCAAGGTCAACACCATCGAAGGCAACATCCGGATGACGGAAACGACCAAACTGCAGGCCAAGTGCCGGGAATCCACGAAGGAGATCGACAATATGCTCATCCCGAAACTGAAGCAGGATCTCGGTAGAGCCACCAATGCGAAGGATGCCGAAAACATAGCCCGCGACATCGAGTACTGGCAAGGCATGAGCAAGAAACTCGGCAGCATAGGGAAGGAAACCAACAATCCTTACGAAATCCTCGATCTGAACAATCAGATCCAGCGGGAGACTGGCGGAAAGGATGCCATTCAGGTCGTCAATGACTTGATCAGGGAGTTCAATCCGGCTTTCAAGCCGGCTCAGGCCAATTAAATGAAGTAATAGTGCCCGGTTTTTGCTATATTTGCTTTAAGAAAACTAAAACCAAATCGAGATGAAAAAGATATTGATAACACTTGTGCTGGCGCTGATCGGCGTGGCCGCCTCGGGCCAGGTCGTGTACAGCACGGACTACAAGAGCGAGGCCCAGGTCAAGGTCTATGTCACCAAGTACAAGAGTGAGGCGGACCTTGTGGTTTACAAAACCACCTACAAGAGCGAGGCCGACGCCAATAAGGGAATATGGTTCTTCACCACCTACAAGAGCGAGGCTAAAAAGAAGATCTGGTTCACCGACTACAAGAGCGAGGCGGACATAGTGATCTATTTCACCACCTACAAGAGCGAGGCGGGTTGGAAGAAGAATTCCAAGAAACACATGATGTACTGACAAATAGGGAAAAAGTCATGACAGTAAAATCTTTAACCTGCCGCTGGAGCCTTTTGGCCCTGACGGCAGTTTTGTCGTTTGTTTACTTAGATTTCACCGCCGCCGCACAGCCTGTCGGGATAGCACCCGACAAAGAGACATTGTCGGCTCCGTTCTCCCCAAAGGACGAGGCTTCTTTCAAGGCCCCTGAGAAGGTGTTCTACCCTGAGACCTGGTTCCACTTCATCGGAGGGAATGTCTCAAAGGAAGGAATTGACGCCGACCTGAAGGCCATAGCCGACGCCAAGATCTCTGGAGTGCAGTGGTTCCACGGATATTTCGGCGGCCCTTGGCCGGCGACTGGCCACCAGCTCACGACCCTGAGCCCCGAGTGGGAGGAGATGGTCGGTTATCTTGGTTCCAAGGCAAAGGAGCTTGGCCTGCGGCTCACGGTCCAGACC
>JAEEGL010400065.1_pt1 | contig 13834 bp, 13 predicted proteins | sample 9134231 | NCBI WGS metagenome assembly JAEEGL01 (sample SAMN16246548, study PRJNA631951) | gut metagenome | biome: gut microbiome; feature: rumen; material: fiber-attached | host: Bos | place: Iran: Karaj | collected 2018-10
AACGATATAGAAGGATTCAGTTTCTCTCCTGACGGCAAACAACTGCTGCTGATTCAACAAGTAAAGACTATAGAGACTACAGCAGAAAAGTATCCTGATCTGCAAAAAGCCTCCGGTAGGGTGGTGACCGACCTCATGTATAAACATTGGGATGAATGGACAGAATCGGCTCCACATCCATTTGTCGCAGATTTTGACGGGAAACAGATAAGCAATGTTCAAGACATAATGGAAGGCGAGCCATATGAATCACCGATGAAACCATTTGGCGGAATAGAACAATTGGCATGGTCTCCCGACTCCAAGCAGATAGCTTATACCTGTCGCAAGAAAACCGGCTTGGATTATGCAATAAGTACGAACTCAGACATTTATCTGTATGATGTTGCTACGAAAGAAACACGTAATATCACTGAGGGAATGATGGGTTATGATATGAATCCGCAGTTCTCTCCAGACGGAACTATGGTGGCATGGCAGTCGATGGAAAGAGACGGGTATGAATCGGATTGGAATCGTTTGTTTGTAATGAATCTGCAGACAGGTGAGAAGTGTTTTATAAGTGGTGAGTTCGAAAGCAATGTGGATGAATACGAATGGTTGGATAACAACCGATTGATATTTGCCGGATGCTGGCATGCCCTCGTGCATCTTTATATGATAGACCTTGACGGAAGCGTAACAGAACTGACTGACGGCCAATATGACTATCAGTTGGCGGGAATCTATGGAGAGGAAATATTCACATTGCGTCATTCGATGCGCGAAGGCAATGAGTTGTATAGTTTTGACCTTAAAGATATTGAACACTCGGCTTCGCGTGAGTTTGATTATTGCTCAGAATCTCTGCTCGAGAAGAATGGGATACTCCATCAGTTGACATTTGAGAACAAGCATATTTACGATCAAGTGGATATGGGTACAATTGTTCCAAGGCAGCAAACAACAACTGATGGAAAGAGTATGCTCACGTGGATAATTTATCCTCCTCATTTTGATCCTAACAAGAAGTATCCTACTATCCTATATTGCGAGGGAGGGCCACAATCACCCGTTTCACAATTCTGGAGCTATCGCTGGAATTTCATGCGCATGTGTGCGCATGGTTATATAATTGTGGCTCCGAATCGTCGTGGTTTGCCAGGATTCGGACTTGAATGGAATGAACAGATCTCCGGAGATTATGGAGGTCAGTGCATGCGCGACTATCTAACTGCAATAGATGAATTCTGCAAAGAACCATATGTGGACAAAGATCATTTGGGATGTGTTGGTGCATCATTCGGCGGTTTCTCAGTATATTGGTTGGCAGGAAATCATAACAAACGTTTCAAGGCATTCATTGCTCATGACGGTATATTCAATATGGAAATGCAATATCTTGAGACCGAAGAAAAATGGTTTGCCAATTGGGATATGGGTGGCGCATATTGGGAAAAAAGTAATAAAATAGCCCAACGTACATTCCAAAATTCTCCACATTTGTTTGTTGACAAATGGGATACCCCAATACTTTGTATTCATGGAGAAAAGGATTACCGCATACTTGCCAATCAGGGTATGGCAGCCTTCGATGCTGCAAAGATGCGTGGTATTCCTGCAGAATTGCTCATTTTTCCTGACGAAAATCACTGGGTATTAAAACCCCAAAACGGAATACTTTGGCAACGTGAATTTATAAATTGGTTAGACAAATGGCTGAAAAAGTAAACATTCTCAATTATACGATTCAGTATCAAGATCTGGATCAGAATTATCGTTTGCGTCTATATACTTTGGAAAACTATCTGCTTAATTCAGCAGGAATAGTGGCAGACCAAGGCGGCTTTGGCATGCGCTATCTGATAAAGCAAAATTGCACATGGGTGCTCACCAATATGTCGATAGAAATCAGCTATCTTCCAACTGTAGATGAGGTGCTTACAATCGAGACTTGGGTAGAGCAGAACATCCACATGTTGTCAGTGCGTAATTATCGCCTTTATATTGGGGGAAAACTGATAGGCAGAGTTAAGTCTGTATGGGCAGTAATTAGCACCATTGACAGGACTGCACAAAGTATTTTTGACCAACCTGCATTCATGGATATAGATACAGGCGAGCCGATAGATTTGGCTCGAGCTCCGCGAATGACTCCATTCCCTGAAGATCTCAGGAATATGCTTGCATCTCCAGAAGAAAGACCCGAAGACGGTGGATATCATCTTCATAAAGTGGTATATTCCGATATTGACTATAACGGTCATTGTAATTCGTGTAAATATCTTGAATTTATGCTCAATGTGTGTGAACCTGTAGAGTTGAAGAAGGGACTCCCAGCGCAAGTTTCCGGAGCAAGTACAGAAAATACTTTGAGAATAGATATAAAGTATGCCAAGGAAATTCATCGTGGTGACAAAGTAGGTGTTTTCTATAAAAAACAACCGGATGAAATCAATTATGAGATTCGCACTTCCGAGGGCGAGGTGTCGTGTCAGGCAAGAATTGCCAAACAACAAGGTAAACAATGATTATAATTTGTTGAAAAAATAGTATAAATATATCACATGAAAACCGCATTAATCACAGGTATTACAGGTCAGGACGGTTCGTTCCTTGCCGAGTTTTTGCTTGAAAAAGGCGATGAAGTTCATGGTATTTTGCGTCGTTCCTCCACTTTCAACACCGGTAGAATAGAGCATTTGTATCTCAACGAGTGGGTTCGTGACATGCGTCGTCCGCGTGCGGTGAATCTGCATTATGGCGATATGACCGACTCCTCGTCGCTTATCCGTATTATTCAGGAAATAAAACCTGACGAGATATACAATCTTGCAGCACAAAGCCATGTAAAGGTATCGTTTGACGTGCCTGAGTATACTGCAGAAGCCGATGCAATTGGCACGTTACGTTTACTTGAAGCAGTTCGTATGCTCGGACTCGAAAAGAAAACACGTATTTATCAAGCGTCTACAAGCGAATTGTTCGGTAAAGTGCAGGAAGTTCCTCAAAAAGAGACTACACCGTTTTATCCTCGAAGTCCTTATGGAGTAGCGAAACAATATGGCTTTTGGATTACTAAGAATTATCGTGAAGCATATGGTTTATATGCAGCTAACGGTATTCTTTTCAATCACGAGTCAGAGCGCAGAGGTGAGACATTCGTTACACGGAAAATTACTCTTGCCGCAGCTGGTATAGCAAAGGGTAAACAAGACAAATTGTATTTGGGTAATCTCTCAGCACGTCGTGATTGGGGCTATGCAAAAGATTATGTGGAATGCATGTGGCTTATGCTTCAGCAACCAGAGCCTGATGACTATGTGATAGCAACTGGCGAGATGCATACAGTGCGCGAATTCTGTACATTGGCATTCCGTGAAGCAGGTATCAATCTGCATTGGGAAGGTGAAGGTGTGGATGAAAAAGGAATAGATGAAAATGGTAGAGTGCTTGTTGAAGTTGATCCCAAGTATTTCCGCCCGTCAGAAGTGGAGCAACTATGTGGTGATCCGACCAAAGCACGTACAGTTTTGGGATGGAATCCGAGACAAACGACTTTTGAAGAATTGATAAAAATAATGGTACAGCACGATTTGAACCATGAATAAGGAATCCAAAATATATGTAGCCGGTCATAGAGGAATGGTAGGGTCTGCTATAGTTCGTGAATTGGTGAAACAAGGCTATAACAATATCATCACCCGCACCCATAAAGAACTCGATCTGATACGTCAGATTGACGTTGAAAAATTCTTTGAACAAGAGAAACCCGAGTATGTCTTTCTGGCTGCTGCGAAGGTGGGGGGAATTGTTGCAAATCAAAATGCGTTGGCAGATTTTATGTATCAGAATATGATGCTGGAGATGAATGTGATTCATGCAGCATATAATAATGGTTGCAAGAAACTATTATTCCTAGGTTCTTCCTGCATTTATCCACGTTTGGCACCACAACCAATGAAAGAAAATTGTCTTCTTACTGGCGCATTGGAGAAAACCAATGAGGCATATGCATTAGCCAAAATAAGCGGATTGAAATATTGCGAATTCCTTAATCGTCAGTATGGCACTGATTATATCTCCGTAATGCCAACAAATCTTTATGGTCCGAATGATAATTACCATCCAGAGCATTCTCATGTGCTTCCGGCACTCATTCGCCGCTTTCATGAGGCAAAAGAGAATGGTGCACAATCGGTTACATGTTGGGGTGATGGTTCGCCGCTGAGAGAATTCCTTTATGTGGATGATTTGGCTAACCTATGTGTATTCTTGATGAATAATTATAGTGGTAATGAGACCGTAAATGCGGGAACTGGGAAAGAGTTGACAATCCGTCAATTGACTGAATTAGTAGCTAAGGTGGTGGGTTATGATGGTAGAATAGAATGGGATTCTTCCAAACCCAATGGTACTCCTCGCAAACTCCTTGATGTTAGTAAAGCGACATCTCTCGGATGGCACTACACAACAGAATTGGAAGATGGCATACGCTTGGCATATCAAGACTTTTTAACAAATCCGATGCGTGCTGAACGATAACATTAGAAAATAAAAATGAGCTTTGTGGAGCTCATTTTTTTCTTATGATGGTCAATCCGTCGCGTAGAGGAAGAATTACTTTTTCGACTCTCTCGTCAGCAGCAATCATGTCGTTAAATTGTCGAATACCTATGGTTTGTTTGTCGCGATTGTAAGCAATATCGGTTATGTGTCCATCCCAAAGAGTGTTGTCTGCAAGGATAAAACCACCACTCTTGACCATTGGCATTATAAGTTCGTAATATTCGCAATACTCGCGTTTGTCAGCATCGATAAACACCAGATCGAAGATAACTTTATTATCTTTGTTCAACTGCTCAAGTATTTCTATTGCAGCGCCAATATGCAATACAATTTGTTTGCCAAGCGGAGATAGAGAGAGATTTTGTCGAATAGTATCCTCTAGTTCGTCGTTTTTTTCTATAGTATGCAAAAGTCCGTCAGTTGTAAGCCCTTCTGCCAGACATAATGCCGAATATCCAGTGAAAGTTCCGACTTCCAGTATAAACTTTGGTTGAATCATTTTTGAGAACATGGAGAGTAGCCGTCCTTGCACTTGTCCTGAGAGCATGTGAGGATTTAGTTGGTATACATTCGTATCGTGAGTGATTCGTTTGAGAATTTCACTTTCTTTGCTACTATGTTGTTCTATGTATTCTTCAATTGTCATTTTAACGGCATTTTTTTCACTGCAAAATTATAGAATATTCTCCACATGGGCAACGCAAAAGTAAGCATATTTGCACAAATAATATCAAAATGTTGCTGATTTCGACTATTTTTGCAAAAATAGTTGCATATATGTTGATTTTTGTGTAATTTTGTAGGCAAAATGGTAACTTTTTATAATCTAAAACTATCAGGTATGGAAAAGATTGACGAATTAGATCGAAAAATTTTGCGCGTGATTACTCAAAATGCCCGCATTCCTTTTAAGGATGTGGCAGAGCAATGCGGAGTCAGTAGAGCTGCAGTTCACCAGCGAGTTCAAAGAATGTATGACCTGGGTGTGATTACAGGCTCTGGTTATTGGGTAAATCCCAAGGCATTGGGCTATAACCTATGTACGTATGTAGGTATAACGCTCGAAAAAGGTAACATGTACAATGAGGTGGTAAAAGCTCTTGAGGGATTTCCCGAGATCGTGGAAACTCACTATACATTGGGATCGTATGCTATACTGGTGAAAATGTATGCACGTGATGATATGCATTTGATGGAGTTGTTGACACGTCTTCAAGAACTGCCAGGATTGGCACAGACCGAAACCCTTACCACTCTTGATCAACGTATCAAACGTAATCTTCCGATTGAATAAGAACAAAAATTGTATATGAATTTTTTCTCGCGACGATTAGGTGTTATAGCCCGAAATCGTTAGAGAAAGGATGAAAGATAATTATGGAAAAAGTAGTCAGTGGAATCCGTCCCACAGGAAATCTGCACCTTGGCAATTATTTTGGTGCAGTGAAGAGTTTTGTGCAAATGCAGGATGAATACGAATGCCTGTTTTTTATAGCAGATTGGCATAGCCTTACCACCCATCCTAAGCCTGAGAATATCCGTCAGTCTACAAGAACAATACTAGCAGAGTATTTGGCATGCGGAATTGATCCAGAAAAGGCTGCAATATATGTTCAGTCTGACGTAAAACAAGTACTTGAATTGTATTTATATTTCAATATGAATGCATATTTGGGTGAACTAGAGCGAGTTACTTCATTTAAGGAGAAGGTTCGTAAACAACCAGACAATGTTAATGCAGGATTGCTCACTTATCCCACATTGATGGCTGCGGATATATTGATGCACAGAGCTGACAAGGTTCCAGTAGGGAAAGATCAGGAACAAAATATGGAAATGGCTCGATTGTTTGCGCGCCGCTTCAACAGAATATATGAAGTGGAGTTCTTCAAAGAGCCGGAGTCGTTTCATTTCAATAAGAAAGCAGTAAAGATTCCTGGACTTGATGGCTCCGGGAAAATGGGTAAATCGGAAGGTAATGCTATCTATCTTGTTGATGATGAGGAGACTATCCGCAAAAAAGTTATGCGTGCAGTTACCGATTCTGGACCAACAGAACTAAATCAGCAAAAACCTGAGCCAATACAGAATCTGTTCACTTTGATGGAGATCGTATCGTCACCAGATACATTCAACTTCTTCAATGAGAAATACAATGCATGTGAGATTCGTTATGGTGATATGAAGAAGCAATTGGCAGCAGATATCAATGCATTCTGTCAACCTATACGCGAGCGTATATTAGATTTCCAAAATGATACAGAGTATCTTGCACGTGTAGCTCGAATAGGTGCAGAGAAAGCAAGTGCAAGTGCTGAAGCCACATTGCGTGAAGTTAGACAGATTATTGGGTTTAGAACTATTTGATATTCATTGGATTGAAGTCAATTATGAAAAAGTTTCTCTCCATATTGATATGTTGTTTGCTTGTGTCGGTAAACATTCAAGCATGGGATGCTCTCGGGCACAAGATTATTACAGAGGTGGCATACAATCAGCTCACAAAGAAGGCTCGTAAGCAGCTGGATAATATTCTTGGTAAACGTGGAATAATATATTATTCTTCGTGGGCAGATGAAATTAAGTCGGATACTATATATCCGAGGTCATTTGTGCATCATTACCAAAATCTTGCAGATACATTGACCTATGCTGATTTGGAATATTTATGGCTAAACAACAAGTCGGAAGGAGAATATGCTTTTTATGCTATTGACAGTTTGGTGAATGTGTTGAAAACTGATAAGACAGATGCTGATGCCCTTAAGTTTGTTATTCATATTATGGGCGATATATTTCAACCGATGCATTTGGCTCGTGCCAAAAACAGAGGTGGAAATCGAGTCCAGATTCGTTGGTTTGGAAAAGGAATAAATCTTCACTCTCTCTGGGACAGATGGTTGCTTGATTATACACAGATGAGCGAGTGGGAATATGTACGTTTCCTGGAAGATCGATATTCTGACAAAAAGAAAGAATTTCAAGCAATGAACATGGTTGATTGTCTTTGGATGACTTATTGCTTGAGAGTGGAGATATATGCATGGCAAGAGAAAGGAGACGAATCAAATTATCACTATGCATACCGTTTCCGCAAGGATATGGACAGGAATCTGTATGCTGCTGGTGTGAAGTTGGCACAGTTGTTGAATGAAATTTATCGATGATAATCAAATAAAATGGCTTTTATGAAAGCAAGGTTATTTATATTGTGTGCTTTTGTTTTTGCAACATTAAGTATTCCTGCCGACGATTTCGTTGATGATGTCTATTATCTGTCGCAGGTGGATCTGCAGACAAAACTTAAATCGTCGGAAACTCCTCTCACACCATACTATAGCAAAAATGTGAAGGAGATAGTATTTATTGATACTACCGATACACAGTATCCTGATACCGTTAGAGCCATTATACGTTATAATCAAGAGTAATGAAACGCAATTCGTTAATATTGCTACTTGCTGTCTTGAGTGTTGGTATGCTTTTCGCTCAGGACTTCGACCGGCAAATAAATGCTGAGTCGGATATCACCGGCACGGCCAGATACGTGGCTATGGGTGGTGCATTTACAGCTATAGGAGGAGATGTCTCTGCCGTAGTGGATAATCCTGCAGCCTTGGGCGTCTTCCGTAGGGGAGAACTATCGATTTCGTTTGATGTGGCAAGTGAGAATGTTATTTCAGGAGATAATTTCAAGAAGGATTCAAGAATATATATTCCACAGGCATCGTGGGTGCTAAACTTCAACTATGGCGATCAAAAGCAAAAAGGAATACTTAATAGCAGTATGATGCTGCAATATCATCGTTTGAAGAACTTCAATCGCGTAGGTTTGTATTCCAATGTTTCGAATATCTCGCTTACAGACTTAATGGTGGATTTAACTAACGGGCTTACGGAAAGTCAATTGCAAGATCCATATTGGGGAGAAAGTAATGAGGTAGGTGCATTGTCAAAGATAGGTTACGAGTTGTATTTGATCAATCCAGACGCTGTAGATCCATATAAATGGCATTCGGTGCTCACTGAAAACGAACAAGTACAATCTGAAATGTACGTAAAAGAATCCGGTAGGGTAGACGAATATTCTTTTGCATGGGGATCAAACATTAATAATAAAGTTTATTTGGGTTTGGGTGTTAATCTTCAATCGGTTACTTATGACCGTATTACAACTTATTCGGAATTGTTCTCTGGGGGAGGTGGATTCGCGGCTTCTTCAAGTGTATCGGCAAGTGGATTTGGAGTAAATGGTTCGTTGGGAATTATTGTTCATCCGGTCAAACAGTTGCGTTTGGGATTTTCATATGTTACTCCGACCTATATGTCGATGACAACCAGTGATTACTCTTCTGATACCTGCAATGTGGGTACTCCTGCAAAATTCAAGATCGAGAATGACAAATTTACGGATGCTAAATATGTTCTGCCGATGAAGATGACGATGGGCGTTGCACTACAGTTGAATCAAATGGGTATGCTCTCGTTTGAATACGATTGGATTCATCAGCCTAAGTCCCTCTTTCCTGACATGCACCAGATAAAACTGGGTGGAGAATTGGTTGTGAGAAACCATTTCTTTTTCCGAGCCGGTTATGCTTGTCGCTCATCGTTCTTGAGGGATGATATCTTGTTCTCGCCTAGATACAATGATTTGCGTGCAGATACTGATTTTAAAAATCTAAAGCACCAGCATTTCCTTTCTGCGGGCTTTGGCTATAGAAATAAGTATCTGATAGTTGAAATGGCTTATCAATGCAGACTTGAAAAGAGTAATGTCTATGCTTTTTCCCGTCCGCTTTACGATGGAGTGCATGAAGAACCGGTTGGCTATCAAAACCAGATGTATGACATGAATTCCACCACACATCGTTTAGTGCTCTCTCTCGGTTGGACTTTAAGACGATAATTTTTACTATGAAACGAATAATCCTATTTTGCACAATATTGTTGGTAATGATGCCCGTATGTGCTCAAAAACAAAATGAAATGAATACTTTAGTCGCTTATTTTTCTGCTACCGGCACAACCAAACATGTTGCCGAACAATTGGCAAAACAACTTGGAGCTGATTTGTTCGAGATTGCTCCAGAAGTGCCATATACTGCTGCTGATCTTGATTGGCAGGATAAACAATCGCGCTCAACTCTCGAAATGCAAGACAAACAATCGCGTCCGGCTATTGCGACCAAAGTCGCAGATATGTCGAAATACGATCGTGTGTTAATAGGTTTCCCTATATGGTGGTATACTTGTCCCACTATAATCAATACTTTCATGGATAGTTATGATTTTTCGGGAAAGACTATTGTTCCGTTTGCGACTTCCGGAGGAAGTACTCCACGACAAGCGACTCGTGATTTGCAAAAGTCTTATCCAAAGTATAATTTCCGTGAAGGAGTCTTGCTCAATCGCAGTTCAGATATCGCTCCATTCATAGAGAGTTTGAAAAAATAGTTCAATATCAAAATTTTATAAATAGTACAGTGCTGCCATAGTTAACTATGGTAGCATTCTTTTTATTTGGTGTTATAATGATTCATCTAGTAAAAAACTTGCTAAAAAGTTACCTTTTTAGGGTTTTGTATAAAAAACTTTGCTCATATTGTTTTTTTTTTGTAATTTTGCAAACTTAATGTGAACTAGAATATTCAATCTACATCAATAGAAATGAAAAACGGTTTGTTGGCAGGTAAACGCGGGCTTGTTTTTGGGGCTGTGGATGAGCGTTCTCTAGCATGGCATACGGCCATGCGTTGCTTGGAAGAGGGCGCACAACTGGTGATTACCAATATTGAATCGGCGCTTGCACTCGGTAATGTTGTTTCTTTAGCCAAAGAGAACAATATTCCGGTGATAGCCTGTGATGCTACTGATTTGAATGACTTGCAACATCTGTTGGAAAAATCACAGACTATACTTGGTGGTAAACTGGATTTTATTCTGCATGCTGTAGCCCAAAGTCAGAATCTGCGCAGACATCGCTCATATGATGATGTTAATTATAACTATTTTCTTCAGACTGTTGATGCATCTGCACTCTCGTTGCACAAATTGCTTCAGACTGCAAAGAAAATGGATGCTATTGAAGAATGGGGGTCGGTGGTAACTATTACTTATATAGCCTCCGAACGCAGTCAGTTGGGCTATAACGATATGGCTGATGCGAAGGCTATGCTTGAGTCGATTGTTAGGAATTTTGGTCGCATTTATGCTGAATATAAGCACATAAGAGTAAATGCTATTTCACAGTCTCCTACACCGACAAGAGCGGCTGACAAGTGGAATGAAACAGATTACTTTTATGAATATGCCAGTCATCTTTCGCCACTAGGGTTGGCTGATGCAGAAGATTGTGCAAACCTATGTGTGGCACTATTCTCTGATCTGACAAGAAAGGTGACAATGCAGACGATATACAATGATGGTGGTTTCTCGCACACATTGTTAACTCCGGCTATTGTGGAAGATGGCAGAATCCTGAAATTGAATGAAAAATAACTCAATAATTGTTGGATAAACAACGGTAAATATTATAAATTGTAATGAATATAACACTGAAACAATTGCATGATATCCTCTATTCGGGAGCCTCTTTTGAGATTTCGGAAGAAGATATTCGTTGCGTTGACAATTGTTATCATTTTCTTGAGCAATTTGCTCGTGAAAAGATTATTTATGGCATCAATACCGGATTTGGTCCTATGGCCCAATGGCGAGTTGATGATCAATATCTCTCTGATCTGCAATATAATATCATACGCTCACATGCCACAGGTGCAGGCGACCCATTGCCTGATGATTATGTGAAGGCAGCTATGATAGCCCGTCTGGGATCATTCTTGCAGGGTAAGAGTGGGGTTCATATAGAGATAGTGAAGCTACTTACGGAGTTTGTGAATCGCAATATCATACCATATATTCCTCAGCATGGTAGTGTTGGTGCCAGTGGTGACTTGGTTCAGTTGGCACATATAGCTCTATGTTTGATAGGGGAGGGCAAGGTGCATTATCAAGGTGAGTGGTTGCCGACATCTGAAGTACTTAAACAATGCCGACTCAAGCCAATGGGTATACATGTCCGTGAGGGGCTATCATGCACAAATGGTACTTCTGTAATGACCGGTATTGCCGCAATCAATCAAATGCATGCCGAAAATCTGCTTAATCTTGCTATTCTTTCTTCTGTTTGGATGAATGAAATCGCCGAGTCATATGATGATATGATGTCAGAACCGTTGAATGAAGTACGCCGTCATGAAGGACAACAGGCGGTTGCAGCAGAAATGCGGAAACTAAGTGCTGATTCCAAGTGCTTGCGTAATCGTGAACATGCATTATACGATGGTGGTCATCGTGATGTAAAAGTGTTTCACGACAAAGTTCAAGCTTATTACTCGTTGCGTTGCACACCACAGATTCTCGGACCGGTATGGGAAACAATGGTAAATGCTAAACGAGTTATAGAAGAAGAACTTAATTCGGCGAGCGATAATCCTATTGTTGATCCTGATACACAAAACGTATATCACGGCGGCAATTTCCATGGAGACTATATATCACTTGAAGAAGATAAGGTGAAGATAGCGCTAGTAAGGCTCACTATGACTGCTGAGCGCCAACTCAATTACCTTTTCCATGACAGAATAAACAATATTCTGCCTCCGTTCCTCAATCTTGGCACACTCGGTTTGAACTATGGTATGCAGGCATGTCAGTTTACAGCGACTAGTACAACTGCTGAGAGCCAGACTCTTGCGATGCCTAATTATGTGCATTCCATCCCCAATAACAACGACAATCAGGATATTGTATCGATGGGAACCAATACGGCATTGCTCTGCAGCAGAGTGATAGAAAATGCTTATCAGGTCATTGCTATCTTGTTTATGGCTCTCGCGCAAGCTACAGATTGTCTGGAACTTCGTCCGCGGTTGGCTTCTGCCACGGCAAAGACATATGATGAGATTCGCAGTATTACTCAGAAAAGAGTTGATGATAAGCCATTTTATGATGATCTGGCAGCTATAATTGAATATCTCAAACAACAACGCTGATTATGACGCTTACGGAATCATTACGCAAACAATACACTGCTGAGCGAATGTCGGCGGTTGAAGCACAAGAATGGGCTCATTTGATCTCGTGGGGACCTGTCATTTTTCAGGTTGCACGACTTATGAACAAATATGGTATACTGGCTCTGCTAAACGATAATACAGACGGACTGACAGCTGATCGGATTCGAGAAAAAACCGGATTAAGCGAGTATGCTACAAAGTGTCTTCTTGAGGCAGCTCTCACCACTCATATGGTTCTCATTAATGATAAGACTGATGTCTATACATTGGGTAAAACTGGTTGGTTCTTGCTTAATGATCCACTTATCAGAGCAGATATTGATTTTAACCATGATGTCAATTATGAGGGGTGGTTCGTTTTGGATGAGGCTTTGGAAACGGGTAAACCGGCTGGACTCCGACATTTTGGATCATGGGATACTATATATGAGGGTCTTTCTTCGTTGCCGGAACAGGTTCAACGTTCTTGGTTCGGATTTGACCATTATTATTCCGATCATTCATTTGATGAAGCTCTCCGCATAGTCTTTTCTTCCAAAGTCAACCATCTGCTGGATGTGGGTGGAAATACGGGTAAGTTTGCGCGTAAAGTAGTAGAATATTCTCCAGATGTGAAAGTAACTGTATGTGATTTGCCACAACAACTACAGATGATGCGTGATCAGAATAAGGGTGTTACGGGAGAAAATCGTATTTCCGGTTATGCAATGAATCTTTTGGATGAGGCTGTCCCTTTCCCAATCATTGATTATTATGATGTCATATGGATGTCGCAATTCCTGGATTGTTTCTCTGAAGAACAAATAGTCAGTATTCTTCGCCGTACTTCCAAGATAATGGATGCCGACAATCGCCTCTTCATTATGGAAACCCTTTGGGATCGTCAGAAATATGCACCCGCAGCAATGTCACTTACTATGACAAGTCTGTATTTTACAGCGCTTGCCAATGGTAATAGTAAGATGTATAATACCGATGATATGAGCCGACTTATTAGAGAAGCCGGATTGAAAATAGAATCTATTCATGACCATATCGGAATGGGAGGACATTCCATTTTGATATGCAAAAAACAATAAACAAAACTATGATTAATAAAGAGATAATAGCCGAAAAAGTTAAGACTTTTCTTGTTAACGAATTTGAGATTCCTGAAGAGCGTCTGTTGCCTAATGCTCGCTTGCGTGAGGATGTGGGTATAGATA
>JAEEGL010767989.1_pt1 | contig 13834 bp, 16 predicted proteins | sample 9134231 | NCBI WGS metagenome assembly JAEEGL01 (sample SAMN16246548, study PRJNA631951) | gut metagenome | biome: gut microbiome; feature: rumen; material: fiber-attached | host: Bos | place: Iran: Karaj | collected 2018-10
CGCAGACATTTTCCTTATCATCGGAACTTCACTTCAGGTATATCCAGCCGCAGGTCTTTTGGAAAAAGCGCCAAGCGATTGTGAGATTTTCGTGATAGATCCGAAAACACCTGAGATTTTCTTTCCAGGTGATATTAACTTCATCCATCAAACAGCTACAGTTGGAATGGAGACATTTGCACATGACATCGGTTTTCTATCTGCCAAATAGTCTGACAAATAGCACTTAATCTGACAACGTGTCATAATTGCGTGACATTTACGCATAAATTTTGCCGATTTCATAAATTGGCATTATCTTTGCGTAGTTTTTACACAGATTTCAAAAACAATAATTGATGAGAAAATTCCACCTTACTTTCAACCTCGAATCTGACGGATGTTGGTACATCGAGTTCCCGGGGTATCCTTTCGCACACCACAACCTTATGATGGTCGCCGGCGCTGACCTTCTTTGCGCCTACGTCGCCCATCTCCAGGGACGCAATGACAAAGCCGTCGTCGATGTTACCCTCAACGACAAGCATCTGGATGGACGAAATCCCGACTTGGTCTTGGAGAGAGTCAAGAAGGGCTACGGAGCACACTATGTCAACACGACCAAGGACGGTAGGGCCCCGAGCGTTCAAGTGAATGGCCTTGAGAAGGTTGCTGACACATCCTGGCTTTGCCCCGTTACGCTGCTTGTCCTGGGTTCCTATCCCAAAAAGATCAACCTCTACGTTCCTAATAACATTTACGCTTAAAACAGTAAAACATGAGCACCACTACCAACAACACTGAATCCCGAATCTATAATCTCATCATCCTTGATGAAAGCGGCTCTATGGACCATATCCGGATGCAGGCGCTTTCAGGCGCAAACGAGACCCTTCAGACCATTCGTATGGCACAGAAGGAGAACCCGGCGGATAACCAGATGGTCTCTTTCGTGACCTTTGATTCCCATCCCGGTCGTCCTTCCGTAAGGCCGCTGATTCTCTGTGAAAAGATTGACACTGTAAAAGACATTGAACTTGACCAGTACCAGCCCTATGGAGGGACTCCTCTCTATGACGCAATGGGATTCTCCATCACTAAGCTTAAAGAGATCGTGAAGGAAGGGGACCATGTCCTCGTGACAGTAATCACTGACGGATACGAAAACAGCTCGCGGCATTTCAATGCTCTAATGATCAAGGAACTGGTGGATTCTCTGAGTACCCGGGGATGGGCGTTCACCTACATCGGTGCCAACCAGGATGCGCACCAGACTGCTTCCGGGCTGGGAATCCGGAGCGCAATGGATTTCGAGGCTTCCGCTGAAGGCTCTTCCATGATGTGGCGTAAGATGCATTCCGGGAACCGCGAGTTCTACAAGAAGGTGCGTCAAAGCAAGGAGAGAGGAACAGAGTTTGACTTCAACGAGGATTTCTTCGCTGAAAAGCAGGCTTTGACCAGGGTGACACCTCAACGAATCAGTGATCTGCATCAGGGAGAGGTTTTCGTCTTCGGATCGAATCTCGCCGGACATCATGACGGAGGGGCTGCCCGTCTAGCTCAGGAGCGCTTTGGCGCCATCTATGGACAAGGTGTCGGACTTCAGGGCTCAAGCTATGCAATCCCGACCATGGGCCTACCTCTGGATGAGATTGCTAAGTATGTCGAAGAGTTCATCTGGTTCGCTGACAGCCATCCCGACATGAAGTTCCTGGTGACCCGTGTCGGTTGCGGAATCGCCGGTTATACGGACGAGCAGATTGCGCCTCTATTCGCCAGGGCCTACGGCCTGCCGAACGTATGCCTTCCCGCAGAATTCTGGAAGGTCTTATCTTACAGATATGGGAGATAGCACTCCCATATCTATTTTATTCAAAGTGAATTATCTGTATTTTTGAAATAACATAACAACTCCTATTAAGCAATGTTAGGCGCTATTATTGGAGATACTATCGGTTCAGCCTATGAGTTCCAAAACACAAAGGACTACAACTTTACGCTTTTCCTAGGCAACAGTGCTTATACTGATGACAGTGTAATGACAATGGCTGTCGCATACTGGCTGCTGAAAGACAAAGAGCACACCTATCAAGGATTAGAGGATATTATGGTCATGTTCGCCGAGAAATACCCGTGTCCAATGGGAGGATATGGCGGCGGGTTTTACACCTGGCTATTTGAGTCGGAAGGGCTATATAACTTTGATGACCGATACGGTTCGGCACCTTACAAGTCAAAGACGAGCCGACACCCATACGGATCCTGGGGCAACGGTTCGGCGATGCGTGCAAGTGCCGTCGGTTGGTTCTTCGATACGCTGGAAGAGACTGAACGTGTCGCAGCCATCTCGGCGGCAATCACGCACAATCATCCGGAGGGAATCAAAGGCGCCCAGGCAACTGCCGCCGCCATTTGGATGGCTAGGAATGGCAAGAATAAGGAGGAGATCCGCGACTATATTGAGAACACATACGGGTATGACTTACACAAGACATACGAGTATTGGCATCCTATCTATCATTGGGAATCCAGTTGTCAAGGGACCGTTCCACAAGCCATCATTGCTTTCCTCGACTCGTCAGACTTCGAGGACGCCATTCGCAAAGCAGTTTCTCTTGGAGGAGATTCAGATACTCTGGCTTGCATTACCGGTGGTATAGCCGAGGCTTTCTACAAGGAAATTCCCCGCAGAATAGCAGATCGGGTGGTCCGGAAGTTCCCGGCAATCTTCAATGAGATTCTTGAAGCCGTCCGCGAGCAAACAGTCTATGGGAATACTTGCAAAATAGTTGACTGATGGAAGAGCTCAACAGATTCATACATGCCCAAGATGATTTCGGCGGATACGAGGAGGCGCTCCGTGAGATGAAATCCGGACAGAAGACCGGCCACTGGATTTGGTACATTTTCCCCCAAATCCGGGGGCTCGGTCATAGTTACAACGCTATGTACTATAGCATTAAGTCACTGGAGGAGGCAAGAGAGTATCTATCTCATCCGGTACTAGGCGCCCGTCTCAAAGAAATCACTACAGTGCTCCTCGCCCATAGAGGGGAGGACATCTATTCGATTATGGGAAGCAAGATAGATGTCATGAAACTCCGTTCTTCAATGACTCTGTTTGATGTTATCGCTCCAAAGGATATCTATGATGACGTGCTTGCGGAGTTCTTTGAAGGCAAGCGTGATCAGCGAACGATAGACATCACAAATGAGGAAGGGAAATCCCAGAATACCCTCTGAATCGCGAGGACGACTCCACTTGAAGGAGTGAGTACCACCAGGCAGAAGTTCAAGATATGGACTGTTGCAATTGTCAGTAGAGAAAGGATAACTCCAGGGCCAGTGATGTCCGTCTGATGAAGCCGTGTCTGTTTTACCCAGCAGCATATGTGGAAGGCGTATGTAAAACCAATGAAGGCATCTATAGCCGCGAGGAAAAGCGGTGTGGCTGTCCCAGTTGTGAATCGCCATGGGAGGAGAGCCAAGGTAAAAAGTGGGACACAGTATGGTGAAAGAGTGATTGCGTGATAGCCGAACCATCCGTTTGAATAAGAGACATAGCTGTCCTCACTGTCAACCTTGAAGCGATTGATCTTCCTGAAGAAGAGGATGGCAAACACAAGATGGGTGAACTCATGCGTGAATTTCATAAGCCACCTGAAATTGTTCCTCAGACGGGGAATCAGGAAGACGGCAAAGAAAGCGACAAAACCGGCTGCCAGATTATAGTGGAGATTGATTCTCGCTCGAGACGAGGTTTCCAGCTTGCATGTCTTGATCAAAACGGAAATCGCGATGACCAGCAGTATTGCGAAAAGGAGACAAGAGATGAGGTATCCTGCCGTTCGGAGTGTTTTCTGTATGCCTGATTTCTCATTCATCTTTGCAAAGTTATCCTTTCTTTTTGAATTAACGCATCTTTCTGTTTACCTTTATTTTTTGAATGCATTTATATGTGACGTCAGATGACAGGCAAAGAACTCATAAAAGGAATCAAGGAAGATTCCAACGCGGTGTGGAGACATCTGTTCTCCTTACCTGCACAAGCTGTTCATAAACAAATCCGGCCGCTACTGAAAGAAGTCAGAGACGTTACATTTGACGACGTGTTCGAAGAGGCATGCATCATCTTAATGGAGAACGTCAAAGCGGGGAAGTTGGACGAGAAAGAAACAAATCTTGAGGGTTATCTTTATGTCGTCTGCAAACGCATCGCACTCCGTCATGCTAACAAGAAGAAGTCACTCAGCATTGACAGCGAAGAGGTAACGCTAAAGGACGAGGGAACAGATCTCTCTCTGGGGACCCCTGAAGAAGAAGCTGCCGATGCCGAGACGGTGAAGGCTTTCTTGGACAAGGTCCTGGAGGCGATGCCCTCGAATCAGCGGGCAATCCTTCAATACTTCTATTGGGATAAGATGTCCATGTCGGAGATTGCAGTTCTCTGCGGATTCAAGAACGAGAATGTCGCCAAAAGCACAAAGAACAGGTATATGGATAAATTCAAGAATATCGCCAGACAAATGTTGGAGGATGATGAGCTCGCCGAAGCTGCTATCGCCAGGACAATAGAGCGAGCATCCCTGAGAAATCAGATCAACGAGTGCCGGCATTTGGAATCCGGAGCACTCATTGCCTCCGCCTGCAAAGATGGCAAGACTATGCTTTCAGAAAGAGAGATCATTGAAGGAATTCGCAACAACTCCCCAGTGGCCTGGAAAGCCCTGTATGCAACCATCTATGACAAACTAAGACAGGAGATTTCACCCATTCTTGATTAGGGTCTTTTTCTGTTTACCTATCCTTTATTCGTGCATTTACTGGTGAGGCCCAAAGAAAGGCCAATGTTTAACAGTAATACACACGAATATGAAAAAGACCTTCGTTATCGCACTTGCGGCCATCGCCGCCATCGCTCTCACGGCATCCGTCAGCGCATCAGACAGCATTCCTTCGGAAGGAAGGGTATCCTTTGAATCAGCCGCAATGCCTGCGCTGAACTGCACAATGTCTATCGGAAACGTACGAAGCATTTACCGTCTTATCCCGGGCAATATCGAAGACATTTGCAGGAAAGAGTATGTCGCGGTCCATAATAAGTGTAACACAAAAACTCATTTCACTCACGAAGGCGTGGATGTCCGCGTAAGAGATAATGGCAGGACAGTCACCATTGAATTCCGTTTCTCCGGATATAAGATCGTGGCAAGTGATGTCACATGGGCAGAACTGGACAATCTGTTCATCGGTCAGGAAAACAGCTAGGCAATGAAAGAGATTGTCTTGGCAATAGCAATAGCCCTCAGCCTCTCATGCTGGGGGCTAAACGCCCAAAACGAGAAAGGGTATGATCCGGAAGTCTTTGCACTTGAATCCGGCAGAGGTCAGCTATCAAAAGAATACTTCGGGGTAAAACTCGCTGATGTGAACAAAGACGAGAAAGGACAGTATCTGCTGACTGATTGCCAGCTAGAGACCATTACAAGAAACATTCTGGGAGATCATCCATGTTCCCTTCAGTGGATCTCATGGAAGAAATTTGGGAAGGTCACCTTTTCAAAAGGAAACGATGGAAGAATCTACTGTAAAGGGGGACAGAACAACGATGACGGGGATTATCTGAAGATCGACGGATACGTAACGATAGTTACCCCTTTGCATATCAGAATTACCGGTACAATCATCACGAAAGTATCCCATATTAACGGTGGAAAGCCGGTCACAAGAAAAGGCACATACAACTTCACCATTGCCGGAGCCCGGAAATACTGGCGCATGAGGGAAATGAACAATCCTTCCCCGGACGGAGTTACGGATTACGTTGATATATACTTCTGATGATGAAAGCGAAAAAGAGACTATTCTTTGGGCTTGGCTTTCTGGCTTTCGTGTCCATCGGTCTTTTCCTGGGCTTCCGTTGTTACCTTGAGAAAAGCATTGAGGCATCAAAGATCTGTCTTGAGGATAGGGCGTCTAAGGCCCTTCAATATGCGCAACGTCATGGACTGAACACCGATTACGCCCTGTTTATTGATTACTCGATCCCTTCCGGAACCCCAAGGTTATTTGTGTGGGACTATAACAAGAAAAAGGTCGTTGCAAGAACGTATGTCATGCATGGCATAGGTGGTGGGAGCACCATGAGCGATCCAGTCTTCAGTAATAAGCCGGGGAGCCAATGTTCATCCCTTGGACGTTTTGAGGTTACGAAGAAACATGGCAATAAGCTCAAACGGAGTTTCCGACTCAAAGGGCTGGACAGAAGCTGCAGTAATGCATTTAGGAGGGGAATAATGATTCATCGCTCTACCTGGGTAGACCGGTGGTGCTGGAAAGAGTATATCCCTCTCCACGGTAATAGCTGCCAGGGGTGTATCACTGTATCCTCAAAAGGTATGAATTACCTGGAGAAACTTATCAATTCACAGTCGAAACCATTATTACTGTGGAGTTATGTCTAAGCGAAAGAAGATCTTTCTCATTATAATAGGTGCCATCCCAGTCACATTGCTTGTTTTGGTGGCATGGTTGCTTTGGGGTGGGGTGAGCAACCCGGGGAATCGCAACAAGATAGGGGACATCTCTGTTCCTCGGGGATATGAAAGAGTATCGGTCGATTCTGACAGTTTTGGAGAATTCATCAGGGATTTTCCGCTTCAGAAGCGTGGAAGCCATATGAAGTATTTTAATGGGGAGCTTGCATATGGACAGTATTTCGGATATGCTGTCCTGGACTTACCGATGCTGGCCTGCACAGAGCAATGCGCTGATGCTGTCATGAGGATGCGGGCGGAATACTTATGGAGCAAAGGCCAATATGGATCCATCCATTTCCGTTCTGTTTCCGGAAAAGACCAGAAATATGGCGGAAATGCCGACAGGAAAGCCTTTGAGAAATACCTCCGAGGAGTGTTTGATAATTCGAATACAACATCACTTAGAAGGGAGATGAAGCCGAAAGCACTTGCGGATATTATTCCGGGAGACGTCTTTGTATATGAATCGCCTGGTGCCGGTTACTATGGCCATGCCGTTTTAGTCGTAGACGTTGCGATAAACAAGAAGACGGGGAAAAAGGCAATCATGCTAGCACAGAGCAGCACTCCAGCTTTAACGATGCACATCATACGCGATTTCCTTCATCCCATTCGTTCTCCATGGGTTGTTTTAGAGGACGCTGCCGACGGATTATTTGTCTCTGGAATTACATTCAGAATAACGGATCTCAGAACCTGGTAGACTTGTATCTCATATCAGGGGACACTCATCATTATAACACGTTGTTTTTGACAATATTCGGAAGGGCAGTTCAGCGTTTTTTCGTACTTTTGTAAAACAAGAATCACGAGAAACCATCAACCATGTCCCTAATTGATAAACTGTTCAGAAAGAACAACGCCGGGAAAACAACCTGCGATAATGAACCCGTGAAAGAAGAATCTGGGGAAAAAGAGTCTATGACAGGTTCCGATATGCTTGACCAAATGTTCCTCAAGGGATTTTATTCCAATGAATCCACTTTCCGGAATCAGGTTTGGCATTTTCCGAGATTCTCCAAAGAGAATCCTGCCACTCTAGGAGAGACCCTCTCTGTTCTTTTTGAAGGCATCATCAGCGCCTTTAAGTCCCTCCGAATCTTCTTTGACGGGGAGGTTATCAAGGAAGAAAGGAATCCCAGCTCAATTGCAAGGACTCAGCTTTTCCCGCTGATTCTCGGCGATGGCCCAGAACCGAAAGGCAATATAGCTACGAACGTTGTGCTTCTTGTCGGGCTTAATGGTAGCATCCCGGTTAAGGAAATCCTTCTTCACTTGAAAGGAACGTATGGGATTCCTGGCAAATGTTTCTGCATGAGAGTATCGCTTCTTGTCCCACCCGCAACCGGGGAAGAATCCTTTCATTGCTGCCGGCCTGGGGCAGAGGCGAGTATCGAAGGCGATTACGGCCAATACAGCACCAGTTTCCTTCTCATGCAGGACAACTGTGATATGAGTGCAACCCTGCGTGAATATGAGCATTGTGAGACAGCCATGAGGCAGAAGGAGCAACACGATGAAGAACTAACGGAATTAGAAAAAGAGATTTCAGAGGGACGGTGGGAACTTAAGGATCCAAATCATGGTATCGGTTATGGTAAATGGCTTATGACGGAAGAACGCTGGTTTGATGCCTATCGGCAACTTATCCGTATCTTCCGTACATTCCAACGGTTCATCCTTAATGACACAGATACCAGCGAAAGAGTGAAGGCATACGTCAATCTCGCATTCGATATCGGTAAATGCCTTCACAAGATGGGCAGGAATGACGAAGCGTATTATTACCTTTCCCTTGCTGCCGACAGATTAGTCGAAGCTCGTCAAGAGTATTCTGAGCTTCTTGCAGAAATGATGGACATTCGGACTGCCAAAAGCTTATATGGAGTGGTAGAGAACCAACGGAAGTTAATGTTCGATGAAACGGCTCAGCCGTACAAACCAAGAAACCTTTCCGTCGGAATCATGATGCGGGAATTGTTTGGTGCGCCAGAAGGAAGTCTTACATCTATAGCGGTGTATCGGGATGATGATGCGGTCGTCATTAAGGAGGATGATGCACGGAAGACCTGGGACTATCCTATTCTATCTTTGGTCGAGGACGGCATTACTGCCGTTATCAACTATAGCCCTGTGACATATATAACTAACGACGAAGCGGACAAGTCAAAACTGATTCCCCACCACGTAGCAGTTTTGAGGGTAAAAAAAGCTTCGGGGGAGGAAGATGGCAATCTCTTCCGTTTCTATGTTATGATTCCACCCGCCACGTTTGACTCAGATAAGCAGAATGCATCTCCTGAAAATATCCCTGAAGGGATCTCCTTCATCCTGGGTGATGTCAATAACGGATGGCCGGAGGCCGTCAAACCCGAGGAGGTTTGGGGATTCGCACATTCGCTTTGCAAGAATTACCGCTTCCTGGAGGGATTTCAAGCAGCGAAGTTCGCCGTCGACTACTACAAGACCAGGTGGGAATCGCTCAGTAACGACGAGAAAGGCTGTTTTTTAAACGCTGTGTACATCGCGGGTTTTTGTCTAATGGATTTCAAGTATCCCGAAAAAGCATGCTATTACCTCAGCATTGCGGCCGAGACCCATTCTTCCCAATATGTTCAAGAGTACATCAACAGCCTTTCGAACGCACATGATCTGAGGACCTTGTCAGTCATAGACAATGCCATCTCTATGGGCATAGAAGAGGGGGCCGATGCCGGTGCAGTTGAGCGCTGGAGGCTGTTTCTGAAAAGAAGGAAAGCTTTCATTCTTACGGACTCGCAAAGGTTTGTCGAAGCGGAGGTTTTACTGCAGGAGCTCCTAAACAGTGGCGACGAAGTGACCAGTCGATTTGCAGCAAGTGAACTGCAGTATGTCATTGAGGAAAAGCATAAAAGAGGAATAAGATAATTACACTTATTCTTCATCCGATCCGCTTCGGGTGGATATTGTCCGATTTTCGGTCTTCAAAAAATCCGAGTTTTTCTTGTATGTGTGAAAATTACGCACTAACTTTGTGCGTTTTTTTCACACATAATTTTAAAGCTCTATGAAGAAAGTAATTGTTTTCCAAGTTGAGAATGTTTTAGTGAAAGGGTATGATGAGGAGAAGATGGACGAAATGAGAGGAAGAAAAATGGTAAGAGAGATGGTTGGGAAGGAATTGTTTGAGAAAGAGTTTATGAAAGAAATGAAGGGGAAGAAAGTGATGATGGGGTGTGGAGAAATTATTGAAAAGATAAGAGAGTTGGAGGAAAAGTATGATGAAGAAGCGAATGATGAGATGAGATATTGGATGAGAGATGTTAGAAGGAAGTTGGAAGAATGGGAGGATGGAAAGATAAGAAGAAGGGAAGAGATGAGAAGAAAGAATATGGAGTATAGTTTTGAGAGAAAGATTATTGGGAGAAAGGATGAGTTGAAAGATTTGGAGAGGATTTGTAAGATTGTTGGTGGAAGATTATTGTTTGTGAGTGAGATAAGAAAAGGGAGGGTTGAAAGACTTTTATTTAATAATGGATTGAGAGAATTTTCTGTAGTGAAGGATTTGAGTTTTATTAAAGAAGAAGAGATGGAGAATGTTGCCGTGATTGATAGTGTAGATAAGTTGAAGGAGATGTGGGGAATGATTGGTCTGAGAAGAGCTTAGAGGGGGATAATCCCCCTCTTTTCAAGTTATTTGATTAAATTTGTAGAACATGATCGTCATTGAATCGAAAAGAAAGAAACAGAGCACTTTGGACACTTTATATCCAGGTGCTACTATCATTGATGTCACTAGCCATTCCGGAACTGAGATGGTGAAGTTCAGCCCTTTCTATCCGCATGGCGGGATCCCGGTACCTTATTCAGACGGCGTATCCTCCATGTCTGTCGAAGGTATTTGGCAGGGACTTAAGGTCTTTGGGTCTGTTGACATAGACACGTCCTGTTTCCGTAATGATACCATGAAGAACCTTAAAAGGACTGTGCGCGTTAACGGGCCGTGCAGAGGACACCGGAAGGGTGTTCGTGGTACAGAACTCTTGGGGTATCTGGAGGCACGAAAACAAATCTATCTGCCGGCCTACAAGTGGGTGCTGGACCACAAGGTTAATCATCTGGTCGCTCGCCTCAGGACTATATCCGAAACCGGAACCCTAGTTCTCCTGGATTACGAAACAAATCCCGATGTCCTTGATCCCTCATCGCCGCTTTCACACGCAGGACTTATCAAAGCCTACATTGAAGGAACGTATCCTGTGTTCGCTGATTATTCTAACGATAGTACAACTGAAGAGGCAAATGCGGACACGGAAGCAATTATGCCTGGTCAAAGAGTACAGCATCCAAAGTTCGGAGAAGGGAAGGTGCTCACCTGTGATGCGAACACGGGACGGATAGTAGTGGATTTCAATACATGTGGGCAGAAAACACTTTCCGTTCGGCTCGCCAACCTGCAGATAGTCAAGTAATACTTGTTATAGCCTGCAACAGAATCCATATATTTGTATCTAGTTAATTTTCAAACAGCCCCATGAGCAGTATTCATCCAGATTTGAACCACATCAGTGATTTTGAAAGATTGAAGTACAATGTCGCCGACTATATGGATAATGCCCCTATCGGGTCATGTGTTACTTGTGAAGATGTATTCGGTAAGGATATTACCGACGATGAGTATAGAGCATTTGCTAATGTGATTGAATGCTTTTACCGGTACGATTTCTATTATGAAAACCCGTATACCTACTGGAGGAACATGCCCAAGTCTCAAGAAGAGATGGACGAGGTTTCACAACGAGCCGCAAATGGAGATACAATTGCCATGCTGAAGATAGGCTATTATCTTCAAACTAATGACCGGCATGAAGACGCTATCATATGGTACGATGCTGCAGCAAGACAAGGAAACAGTACAGGTCTTGTACGTTTAGGCGGAGCGTATAAATATGGGGATGGTGTTCCTGCAGATATGGATCAAGCAATTAACTATTATGAACAGGCAATACTTCTTGATGGCAATGACGAAGGACTCCTGGATCTAGGATTGTGTTACCTCCATGGTGATGGTGTTCCGCAGGATTATCGAAAAGGATACGAGATTATGATTAGGTCTGCGAAACAGGGGAATTCTATGGCTAGATATAATATGGGGTGGATGTATCATAATGGCCGAGGTGTTAGGAGAGATCTCAATCAAGCGCTAAAGTGGTATGAACTAGGCGCTGGAGGCTATTATCTGAAGGCATTTACGAATCTAACATCTATCTGCTATGAGCTGAAAGATTATGAACGGATGATATCATGGACGGAACGGTACATTGCCTTGAATGAGCCTAAGGCTTTTTTTCGAATGGGTTGTTATCTGATTGAAGGAGCTGGAGTCGAACAGGACATTAATAAGGGAATAGAGTATCTAAATAAAGCTGCTGAGAAGGATGAACCGATGGCTCATAGTGAGTTGTCGCGGCTATACGCTGTCGGTGAAGGAGTTGAATGTGATGAGCAAAAGAGTTACTATCACCTTCGTGAAGCTGCTCGATTAAGGGACCCTAATGCTGAGTTTCTCCTCGGACAAATAGTATGGGAGACAAATCGAAGTACAGCAATATCCTTGATTCAAGATGCTGCATCTCAGTGGCATATGGGTGCTAGATCATTTTTGGCGGAGCATGGTCTTCCATTACCATCAACTAATGTATAGCTCCTTTTTTACGTAGATACTGGAATCGGAATTGTACTTTAAACAATCTCTTAAAAATAAAAACTATGCTTGTTTTCAGAAGGAAGCTTATTGTTGCGTTAGCGTTTCTGCTGGTAGTCAGCTGCGATACTAACCATAAGACTGAGTTTTATCGAATTCAACGGGATGATATACAAGGGTATGAGGAGTTTATCCAGAAGTACCCGAATAGTACGTTCGTCCAAGATGCACGAGAACGCATTGAAACCGCCAAGGAAGAGAAGCGTCTTAAAGAAGAGCAGGAACGCATTGAGGCAGAGAATAGACGTTTGGAAACTCTTTATGGTAACAACTCCTTATCAAATGGTGCTCAGCCATATTCCCAATGGTATGGTAAGAATCAGTACTATGATGATTATACCCCTCATTCTGAGATCATTGTCAAGGCTCCATATAACTCTGACGTTATTGCCATCGTGAGGTACAACAATATGAATGGTAGCGTGGCTGGGCATAGGTATATCAAAGCCGGGAATTCGTCTACAATCTATTTGAAGAATGGTACCTATCAGACTTTCTTCTATTATGGCAATGGCTGGTATCCGGATAAGCCAATGAATGGAAAAGTCCGTGGCGGCTTTTTAAAGGGAGAAGCATATTCCAAAGACGGTTCTCCGTCATATCTTGAGAATAATATCCTTACCTACGAGTTGACTCTCCAGGCGAATGGTAATTTCCAAACGAGCACTAGCAACGAAGGTGAGATGTTCTGAGAAACATCATAGCCATGCTTTCTTATTAGGCCTCCGGATAAGATCCTGGGGCCTTTTGTTACGCCCATTCGAAATTATCTTTCCCGCCGGCATTTTCAAAGTGATACTTCACGATACCGAGGTCGATCTTGGTATATCCGACCATCGAGAAGAGCGGCCTGGCAGTGACCTTCGGGACCCTGCTGTAGTCTCTGAAACCCAAATATTCAATATAGAACTTCTGCTGGTTGACGGCCGTCGGTGCCAGCAGCGCCGCCTCTACGCCCCGGTTGAACCACTTGGGAGTGAGGTCGCTCGCATTGCTGACCTCTTTGGCCGGTTTTGACTTGTGGGCCTTGCCAGGAGTCTGGCCGTAACCTAGAGAGATATAACAGGCTATCTTCTCGTCGTCCGCCAGTTCATACGTACCCGGTATCTTGCTGTAGCTCAGTCCGACCCAGCAGGTGTTCAGCCCGAGGGTCTGGGCCAGAAGGACTAGCTGCTCTCCGTAATAGCCGATCTTCTCGTCCAGGTCGTCACCTTTCTTACCGGCCATGACGAAGTAGTTCCTTACGTTGGTGAAGGCACCGTAAGAGAAAACTCCGCTGGTTGACTTGAAACCGCCGAACGCCTTGGGTTCATCGGTCACCAGCTGGATGTGCAGTCCGGCTTCCATGTTGATTTCCCATACCTTGTTCCGGAGGGTCGCGAGGACTTCATCCGGAATGGGCTCGTCCTTGTACTTCCGGACGGAGTGCCGTGCTTCGATCGCTTCGAGCAGTGTCATATCTAGGTTCGTTTTATTCCTGGTTGGAATCGTTGCCGGAGGAAGGGGAGGGGCGGCGGTTGAGTTCGACCCCGTTGCGCTTCAGCACGCGAAAGACGGTCGTGCGGCTCTTGTA